>Ga0137384_10002748_pt1 | contig 13929 bp, 12 predicted proteins | sample SagtaG_2_FD_104922 | JGI IMG/M metagenome (GOLD analysis project Ga0137384, IMG submission 104922) | Vadose zone soil microbial communities from Sagehorn Ranch, Mendocino, California, USA - Sage2_R_60_16 metaG | ecosystem: Environmental > Terrestrial > Soil > Vadose zone | place: USA... | reverse complement strand
GTTCCTCGAGCACCGGATCGCGGACAAGCGGGTCCTGCGCCTGATCCAGAGATGGCTCAGGGCAGGGGTCGTCGAGGAAGGTGTGTGGTCGGCGAGTGAGGACGGGTCGCCCCAAGGGGCGACCGTTTCCCCGTTGCTGGCCAACGTCTACCTGCACTACGTCTTCGATCTGTGGGCCCAGCAGTGGCGAAGGCGGCATGCCCGCGGTGACGTTGTCATCGTCAGGTACGCCGACGACATCGTGCTGGGGTTTCAGCATCGCTCGGATGCCGAGCGGTTCCGGCGGGAGCTGGCGCAGCGCTTGGCCAAGTTCCGGCTGGGGCTCAACGCCGAGAAGACGCGCCTGCTCCGGTTCGGACGGTACGCCGCCCAGCAGCGAACAGAGCGTGGCCTCGGGCGCCCCAAAACGTTTGAGTTCCTGGGATTCACGCACTACTGCGCAAAGACCAAGGACGGACGCTTCACGGTGCGACGCCGGACGATCAAGAAACGCATGGCAGCCAAGCTGCGCGAGACCAAGGTCTTGCTCATGCAGCGCCGCCACTGGCCCATCGAAACACAGGGACGCTGGCTGGGGGCGGTGCTACGCGGCCATCTCGCCTACTACTCGGTCCCGGGCAACATCCACCAAGTGACGGCCTTCCGCGAGCAGCTCGTGCGGCACTGGCACCGGGCGCTTCGGCGCCGCGGCCAGCGACACCGCCTGAACTGGCAGAAGATGCGCCGGCACGTGGAACGATGGCTCCCTCCCGCCCGCTATACCCATCCCTGGCCCAACGAACGCTTCGACGCCAGAACCCGAGTCAGGAGCCCAGTGCGTTAGCAGCGCACGCTGGGATCTGCGCGGGGGGCCGCCCGCAAGGGCGGTCCCTACCGCGATAGTGACGCACGTACTCGCCGAGCACGCGCTCAAGGTGGCGTCGACCCCAGATCAGCATCCAATCCAGACATTCCTCACGAACTGTCCGCACCCACCGCTCGGCGAATGCGTTGGCGTTCGGCGCCTGGATCGGCGTCTTGATGGTCTGGATGCCGTCGGCGGCGAACACGTCGTCAAAGGCGCGGGTGAACTTGCTGTCACGGTCACGAATCAGGAACCGCGGCACGGTAGTGCCCTCCGCTGTTTCCCGCTCCCGTTTCATCGAGAGCTCCCGTGCCCGTTGGACCACCCACGACCCGTTGGGGTGGTCGGTGACCCCGACGAGGCGAACCCGCCGCGTCCCAAGTTCGATGATGAACAGGACATACAGCGTCGTCAGGCGCACGGTTTCAACGGTGAAGAAGTCGGTGGCCACGATGCCTGAGGCCTGCGACCGAAGGAACGCTCGCCAGTTGCCCGACGCCCGTCGGGGTGCGGGCCCAAGCCCGCTGCCGAGCAGCACCGTGCGGATGGTCGTGGCCGAGACCGACACGCCGAGCTTCTTGAGTTCACCCTGGATGCGCCGGTAGCCCCAACGAGGATTCTCCCGGGCCAGCCGCAGGATCAGCGCCACCACCTGCTCTGCGAGTGCTGGGCGGCCGCCCCGACGGCGGGGCTGGGTCCATTTGCGCGTGACCAGCCGGCGGTGCCACCGCAGGATCGTGGCCGGGGTGACAAGCAAGACCGACCAGTGCGAGCGGGGAAGCGCTCGGCTCAGCACCGCGAGGACCGCACGGTCGGCGGGTCGGAACTGGGGTCGCTTGACCTGGCGGCGAAGCACCTCAAGCTGGTGGCGCAGGACGGCGATCTCGACGTCCTTGGCGTGCTGGCTTCGGAGGCTTCCAAGCAGCATGCCGACCAGGCGGCGTGCCATAACGTAGAGGAAGGACAGGGCCATCGGCGGATTATCGCTTGACCCGATCCTCGCTGCTCAACGCATCCGGCCGGGTTTCTGAACCCTACGGCCGCGGGCGAACGCCTACGCGGAGCGGTGGGTGGGCACGGTTCGGCGTGAGGTGCTGGACCGAATCCTCATTGTCGGATGCCGGCAGCTGCGGTCGGTGCTGGCCGAGTATGCCGACCATTACAACCGCCACCGTCCGCACCGCGCCTTGGGGCAGGCGCCGCCGCTCGGGCCGACCGAGCCAGCGGTCGTCGAGCCAGCCGGGAGAGTCGTGCGGCGAGATCGGATCGGTGGGCTGATCCATGAGTACGCGCAGGCCGCCTGACGTGTCCGAGTAACTGGCACCCACACGGTGCTGGAGCTGAAGGTTACCGTCCCGAGTGACCAGTTTGTGCGAACGATGTTCGAAATATCGGACGAGGGAGACGAGCATCGGCCAGGCTGCCGATCCCGTGGTCGGACTCCAGGTGTGGTCAGGTGCCCGACAGGACTCCGCCGTCGGCGCGCACGACCGCCGGATTGGAGAGAATCTCCCTTACAACAGCGCCGGCCGCGCCCCGCACCGCAGCGTCGGGTCCGAGGCGCGAGGTGAGCACCCGGACCCGCGACCATCGCCGCCCGATCACCCGTGCCTCCAGTTCCTCGGCAAAGGGCGCGCGCAGCCACGGCCCCAGCAGGGTGTAGAGGCCGCCGAGCACCACCGTGGTGGTGTCAACCAGGTTGACGGCGGCGGCGACGGCGATGCCGAGCGCGCGGCCGGCCGCCTCGACGGCCTCGAGCGTCCGCGCCTCCCCGCTGCGCGCCCGCGCCAGCAGCTCGGCCACCGAGCCCCCCGGCTGCCCCATGCTCGTGCCCGCCTCTCCGGTCAGCCCGGCGGCCCGCATGATCGCCTCCTGGCCGGCGACCTGCTCCAGGCAGCCCCGCGCCCCGCAGCGGCAGGGCGGCCCATCCGCCTGCACGGTCACGTGGCCGACCTCGCCGGCGAAGCCCATGACCCCGCGGAACAGCTCGCGCCCGACGACGATGCCGGCGCCGATGCCGATCTCGCCGGAGACGTGGACGAAGTCGGTGAGGCCCTGGTGACCGCCGAACCACAGCTCGCCGAGCGCGGCCAGGTTGGCCTCGTTGTCGACCATGATGGGGAGGCCGTCCAGCTCGAGGCGGACGGCGAGGAAGTCGACCACCCGCACGTCCAGCCAGCCGAGGTTGGGCGCCAGCCGCAGCAGGCCGCGCTCGGCCTCGACCAGGCCGGGCAGGGCGACGGCAAGGCCGGCGACCGTGAGCCCGTCCGCCTCGGCGGCCTTGGAGGCGGTGCGGGCCATCCTGACGGCGCGGCTGAGCACCCGGCCAGGCGACAGCCTGCGGTTGTCCCCCAGCCGGGTGCGGAGGTAGCGGACCTCGCCGGCGAGGTCGGCGACGCACACGGCGATGTAGTCGACGTTCACCTCCAGCCCCAGGCCGGCGTAGCTCGCCCGATTGAGCGCCAGCGCGCTTCCCGGCCTGCCGATCCCGCCGCCGGTGCTGGGGCCGAGCTCGGCGACGAGGGAGGCCTGCAGCAGCTCGTCGACCAGGCTGGAGACGGTCGCGCGGGTGAGGCCGGTGAGCGACGCGATGCGCGCCCGCGACAGTGGCCCGTCGCTGGCGATCTGCTGCAGGACGAGGGCGAGGTTGTGCTGCCGGACGGTGTGCTGGCCCGCGGCCCGTTGCGCGCTCACCGCCGCCGCCCGGGCCGCACCCGCTCAGCCGCTGGCATGCCCGTCTCCCTCCGGGGCGAACAGCCCGCGCGCTGCGCCCTCGCGGACCTGGGCGTAGCGCGCCCGCACCGCGGCGCCTGCCGCGCCGCTGTCGTCGGGGCTGGGGACGGTGGTGTGGCCGAGCGGCCAGGGCGGCGGGTCGGGCGTGCCCGCTAGCGCCCACGCCGCCTGCCGCGCGGCGCCCAGCGCGACGTACTCGGCCGGCTCTGGCACCTGGACCGGCACCTCGAGGACCAGAGGCGCGAGCGCCCGCACCGCCGCGGAGCGGCTGCCCCCGCCGACCAGCAGCACCCGCCGGACCGGGATCCCCTGCGCCCGGAGGGCGTCCAGCCCGTCCGCGAGCCCGCACAGCACGCCCTCGACCGCCGCCCGGGCGAGGTTCTCCGGCTCCATGTTCGACAGGCGCAGGCCCGCCAGCAGGCCGCTGGCGTCGGGCAGGTTCGGAGTCCGCTCGCCGTCCAGGTAGGGGAGCAGGACCAGGCCGCCAGCCCCCGACGGGGCGCGCAGCGCGAGCTGGTCCAGCGTCGCCAGGTCCACGCCGAGCGTGGCCGCGACCCCAGCAAGCACCCGGGCGGCGTTGAGCGTGCACACCAGCGGCAGGAACCTCCCGGTAGCGTCGGCGAATCCCGCCACGATCCCGCTGGCGTCCTCGCTGGCGGCGTCGTGGACGGCGAACACGGTCCCGCTGGTGCCGATCGAGACCACGACGTCGCCCGGGCCGGCCCCAAGCCCCAGCGCCGCCGCCATGTTGTCGCCGGTGCCCGCGCCGAGCACCGCGCCGGACCTGGTCTGGCCGGCCGCCGCGCTGGGCGCCAGCACCCGGGGCAGCGCCGGCATCCGGCCGAAGGCCAGCTCGAGCAGGTCGTGGCGGTAGGCGCCGGCGCGTGGCGACCAGTAGCCGGTGCCAGAGGCGTCCCCCCGGTCGGTCACCGGCTCGCCCTCGCCGGCCAGGCGCCAGGTCAGCCAGTCGTGCGGAAGCAGCACCCAGGCGACCTGGCTGGCGCGCTCGGGCTCGTGCTCGGCGAGCCAGCGCAGCTTGGTGACGGTGAAGCTGGCGACGGGGACCGACCCGACCGCGCTCGCCCATGCGGCCGGCCCGCCCAGCTCGCGCACCAGTGCCGACGCGGCCCCGGCGGAGCGGACGTCGTTCCACAGCAGCGCCGGCCGGACGACCTTGCCGGCCTCGTCGAGGGCGACCAGGCCGTGCTGCTGGCCACCGACGGCGATCGCGGCCACGTCCCCAGGCCAGTCCCCCCCGCCCAGCACGGCGGCGGCGCTCTGGAGCGCCCGCCACCACGCCTGCGGGTCGACCTGTGTGCCCTCGGGGTGGGGTGCCGACCGCTCCGCCAGCACCTCGCCGGTGTCGGCGTCGCAGGCGACGACCTTGGTGGACTGCGTCGAGCAGTCGACGCCCGCGACGACCGGCATTGGCGGCTCCTTGCTCGGGATCATACTTTATTCAGTTAATGAACTTAACATCCTCGGCCGCCGCTGACGAGACTGCCTCGAAATATACCCTGACCTCATGAATTCCTCATTTTTGCGCGGCGTTCAGCGGTTGACTCCGCTGCTGGTTTGGGCTTTAGTTCGTGGAGTGAACTGACAAATCCCTTTCTCCGGAGGTTGCCATGACCGACGCCGGTCACGGCGTGCTCGGGATCGGGATGGTGGGCTACGCCTTCATGGGCAGAGCGCACTCCCAGGCCTGGCGGACGGTGAGCCGGTTCTTCGACCTGCCGCTGAGCCCGCGCATGGCCGCGATCTGCGGCCGCGACCGGGCCAAAGTGCGGGCGGCCGCCGAGCGGCTCGGCTGGGCGGCCTGGGAGACCGACTGGAAGCGGCTGGTCGCGCGGGACGACGTCCAGCTGGTCGACGTCTGCACTCCGGGGTCCAGCCACGCCGAGATATCGATCGCCGCGCTCGAGGCCGGCAAGCACGTGCTGTGCGAGAAGCCCCTGGCGAACACCATGGACGAGGCACGGGCGATGGCGGATGCCGCTGCCGCGGCGGCGGGCCTCGGGGTCAGGGCGATGGTCGGCTTCAACTTCCGCCGTGTACCAGCGGTCGTGCTGGCGCGCCAGCTGGTCGAGGCCGGCCGGCTCGGCACCATCCGCCACGTTCGCGGGGCCTACCTGGCGAGCCCCCTGATCGATCCCGACTTCCCGCTGGTCTGGCGGCTCCAGGCCGAGCAGGCCGGCTCCGGCGCGCTCGGCGACCTCGGCGCCCACGCCATCGACCTGGCCCAGTACCTGCTCGGCGACCGCATCGTGGGCGTGTCCGCGCTGACGGAGACCTTCGTGAAGGAGCGGCTGCTGCCCGACGGCAGCGGCGCGCGGGGGCCGGTGACGGTCGACGACGCGGTGGCGCTGGTCGCGCGCTTCGGCACGGAGCGTGGCGGCCCGATCGGCACCTTCGAGGCGACCCGCTTCGCCACCGGGCACAAGGAGGGCCTGCGCGTGGAGCTCAACGGCGACCGCGGCAGCGTCGTGTGGGAGCTGGACCGGCTCAATGAGCTCGACTTCTTCGACGCCACCGACGAGCGCGGCACCCGGGGTTTCCGGCGGATCCAAGTTACCGAGCGCGAGCACCCCTACGCCGGTGCCTGGTGGCCGGACGGCCACACCATCGGCTACGAGCACACCTTCACCCACGAGGCACGCGACCTGCTCGAGGCGATCGCGGGCGGCAGCGACCTGGCGCCGTCGTTCGCCGACGGGCTGCAGGTACAACAGGTCCTGGACGCCGCGCTGCGCAGCGCCGCGTCCGGCTCGGCATGGACGGCGGTGGCGGCATGAGCATGCAGCACGACAGCTATCAGCCCACCAGGGCCGACCGCTTCAGCTTCGGGCTGTGGACCGTCGGCCACCCCGGCATGGACCCATTCGGCGACCCGGTGCGGCCGTGGCTCGACCCGGTCGAGACGGTCCACCGGCTCTCCGATCTGGGCGCCTACGGGGTCACCTTTCATGACGACGACCTGCTCCCACCGGGCTCAGACGGGAGCCCGACCGACCGCGCCAAGGCCCTGGACCGCTTCCGGCGGGCTCTCGACGAGACCGGCGTGGTGGTGCCGATGGCCACCACCAACCTCTTCAGGCACCCGGTGTTCCGCGAGGGTGCCTTCACCGCCAACGACCCAGCCGTGCGGCGGCACGCGATCCGCAAGACCCTCGACAACATCGACGTGGCCGCCGAGGTCGGCGCAAAGGTCTACGTCTGCTGGGGCGGCCGCGAAGGCTGCGAGTCCGACACCAAGGACGTGCGCGCGGCGCTGGACCGCTACAAGGAGGCGATCGACCTCCTCTGCGCCCACGTGCGCGAGCGCGGCTACGAGCTGCGCTTCGCGCTCGAGCCCAAGCCGAACGAGCCGCGCGGCGACCTGTTCCTGCCGACCATCGGGCACGCGCTGGCCTTCATCGACACGCTGGAGGACCCGGACATCGTCGGCCTCAATCCGGAGGTCGGCCACGAGACCAGGGCCGGGCTGAACTTCCACCACGGCGTGGCGCAGGCGCTGTGGCACGGCAAGCTGTTCCACATCGACCTCAACGCTCAGCGCGGGGTGCGCTACGCCCCGGACATCCGCTTCGGGTCCGAGGACCAGAAGAACGCCTTCTTCCTGGTGGACCTCCTGGAGCGCGGGGGCTACGAGGGGCCGCGCCACTTCGACGCCCGCGCCTACCGCACCGAGGACTCGGACGGCGTCTGGGAGTTCGCTCGCGGCTGCATGCGCACCTACCTCATCCTCAAGGAGCGGGCCGCCGCCTTCCGGGCCGACCCGGAGGTCGCCGAGGCCATGGCCGCCGCGGGCGTTCCCGACCTGGCGACGCCCACGCTCCGCCCCGACGAGACGCTCGCCGACCTGCGCGCGGACCGGTCGTTCGACCCGGACGCCGCCGCCCGCCGAGGGCGCGGCTACGAGCGCCTCGACCAGCTCGTCATCGACCACCTGCTCGGAGCGCGCTGACCGCTCCGCCACAACGGTAAGGAGGGGCTCATGCAACTAAGCCGTTCCAATTCCGGAGGCAGGCTCGGGCGCCTGTCCGTGCGCCTTGGCTCGGTCGCAGTCCTGATCGTGACCGTCGCGATGATCGCCACCAGCGCATCGGCGGCGCCACACAAGCACCGCCCCACCATCACCAAAGAGCTGTTCGGCTTCACCCCGGACGGTATCCGCGTCGACCGGTTCACGCTGACCAACTCCCGTGGCATGCAGGTCAAGATCATCACCTTCGGCGGGATCCTCCAGTCGATCAGGGTGCCCGACCGCCATCACCGCATGGCCAATGTCACGCTCGGCTTCGCAACGCTGAACGACTATGTCAAGAAGAACAGCCCCGGGCCGTATTTCGGCGCCATCATCGGCCGCTACGCCAACCGCATCGCCAAAGGCACCTTCACCCTCGACGGCGTGACGCACCACCTGCCGATCAACAACCCGCCGAACAGCCTGCACGGCGGCACGGTCGGCTTCGACAAGCACGTCTGGCAGGCTACCGCGCTGCAGAGCAACGGCACCGTCGGCCTCGAGCTGACGCTGACCAGCCCCGACGGCGACCAGGGCTACCCAGGCGAGCTGAAGACCCGGGTGGTCTATACGCTGACCAACCGCAGCGAGATCCGCATCGACTATCACGCGACGACCAACAAGCCGACGATCGTCAACCTCACCAACCACGCCTACTGGAATCTCGCGGGCGAGGGCTCGGGCGACATCTACGGCCACGTGCTGCGAATCAACGCCAGCCACTACACGCCCGTTGACGCGACCCTGATCCCGACCGGCGAGATCGCCCCGGTCGCCGGCACGCCGCTGGACTTCACCAAGCCAACGTCGATCGGCGCGCGCATCCGCAACAGCTTCAGCCAGCTGTTGATCGGTCGCGGCTACGACCACAACTTCGTGCTGAACCGCGACGACAGCACCTCGCTGGTGCTGGCGGCCGACGTCCGTGAGCCACATAGCGGCCGGGTCCTCGATGTCTTCACCGATCAGCCCGGCATGCAGTTCTACTCGGGCAACTTCCTCGACGGCACGCTGGTGGGCACCAGCGGCAGGACGTACCGGCAGAGCGACGGCTTCGCCCTCGAGACCCAGCACTTCCCGGATTCCCCGAACCACCCGAACTTCCCCTCCACTGTGCTACGGCCCGGGCAGACGTTCCAAACGACTACCATCTACAAGTTTTCGACCGAATGACGCGCGGCAACTCTTCTGGGAGGTAGAAGGTTTCATGACCCAGATCGATCCTCGTGTCGAAGAGGCAGTCGACACGCTTCCGCTGAGCGCCATCACGCGGCGGCGGCTGCTCAGCGGGGCCGGGCTGGCCAGCGCCGGGCTCGCGGCGTCCGCGCTGCTGGCCGCCTGCACCAGCAAGAAGTCCACCGCCGCGGCCGCTGGGGTCGGCGCCTTCGCGAAGACGCCGAAGTGGCGGTTCGTGTTCGTCAACCACGTCACCACCAACCCGTTCTTCGTGCCGACCCAGTACGGCGCGGCGGACGCCTCCACACTGCTGGGCACCACCCACCAGTGGACAGGGTCCCAGAACTCGATCGTGCCTGAGATGGTGAATGCCACCAACGCGGCGATCTCCGCTAAGGCGGACGGGATCGCGATCTCCGTCATCGACACCAAGGCGTTCAAGACCCCCGTCGACCAGGCGCTGAACGCCGGCATCCCGGTGGTCTCCTACAACGCCGACGGCGCTGTGGGCAACCCGGGCAGCAGCCGGCTGGCCTACATCGGCCAGGATCTGTTCACCTCCGGGGTCAAGCTGGGCGAGCGGATCGTCTCGCTGGTCTCCGGCGGCGACGTGGTCGGGTTCATCGCCACCCCTGGCACGCTCAACATCCAGCCGCGCATCGACGGCGCAAAGAAGGCGATCGTAAGCTCGGGCAAGCCGATCACGTTCGCCGAGGTCGCCAGCGGCGCCCTGCTCCCCCAGGAGAACACCACCATCGACGCCTACGTCACCGGTCACCCGAACCTGAAGGGAATCTTCGCGGTCGACGCCGGCTCGACCCAGACCGTGGGGCAGATCATCGCCAAGCACGGCCTGAAGAGCAAGGGCGTAGCCGGGGGCGGCTTCGACCTGGTGCCGGCGACGCTCCAGGCGATCAAGGCCGGGAACCTGGACTTCACTATCGACCAGCAGCCCTATCTCCAGGGCTTCCTGCCAGTGCTGTACCTGTTCCTCTACAAGCTCTCGGGCGGCCTGGTGTCGCCGCCGGAGACCAACACGGGCCTGCTGTTCGTGACCAAGGACAACGTCGACCCCTATCTGACGACCAAGACGCGCTTCGAGGGGTCAAGCACGGCGCAACAGGTCATCACCCGCAGCGGCGCGATCGTCCACGCCTAGCCATGGCCGAGGTCGAGGCAACCCTCCCGGCCCGGCGCAGGAGCCTCGCGCGGCGCGCGGCCGACGAGTTCCTGCGCCGCCGCGAGGCCAGCATCCTGCTGGTCGCGATCGGCTTGGCGGCCTATTTCCAGGTCGCCAAGCCGGTCTTCCTGTCGCGCGGCAACCTGGTCACGCTGTCGCAGTACGTCGCCCCGGTCGCGATCATCGCGGCCGGGGAGGTGCTTCTGCTGGTCAGCGGGGAGATCGACCTGTCGGTCGGCAGCGTCTACACACTTGCGCCGTTCTTGATGCACTACGCGATCGACTACTATCATTCGCCGGCCATCCCCGCGATCCTGCTCGTCCTGCTGGTCGGAGCCTTGATCGGCCTGATCAACGGGCTGGTCACGGTGGCGCTGCGGGTGCCATCGTTCGTGACCACGCTGGGCACGCTGTTCGCGATCAACGGCATCACCCTGCTCACCTCCCACGCCTATCCAGCCGAAATCCCCGCCTCGGCGGCGGGGATCGGCCGCTGGCTCGGCCGCGCCGACTGGTCGGAGCTGACCTGGGCGGTGCTGATCGTGGCGCTGTTCCACACAGTGCTGACCAGCACCCGCTGGGGGCTGCACACCATCGCCGTGGGCGGTAACCTGGTCGGCGCAAGCGAGGCCGGGGTGCGCGTCGGCCGGGTCAAGGTCGCCAACTTCATGATCACTAGCACGCTCGGTGCCCTTGTCGGGATGCTGGAGGCCTTCCGGGTCAACACGATCGACCCGAGCGCCGGAGGGACCGAGATCATGTTCGCCGCTGTCGCCGCGTCGGTGATCGGCGGCACCGCCCTGGCGGGCGGGTCGGGCACGATCATCGGCGCCTTCATCGGCGCGCTGGTGCTGGGGACCCTGCGTGACGGTTTCAACCTGATCGGGATCAGCGCCGAGGCCTTCGACCTGATCCTCGGCATCGCGATCCTGGGCGCGATGATCTCCAACGTCCACCTGGCGAGGCTGCGAAGGGCGGGTCGAACCTGATGGCGGAGAACGCGCTGCGGGTCGAGCACATCGCAAAGCGCTTTGGCGCCGTCACCGCGCTGCGGGACGTGAGCATGCACCTGGCCAAGGGCGAGGTGCTCGGGCTCATCGGCGACAACGGCGCCGGCAAGTCGACCTTGATGAAGATCATCTGCGGCTTCCACCCGCCCGACGCGGGCAAGATCTTCCTCAACGGCGACGAGGTCTCGCTGCGCTCGGTCGACCACGCCCGCTCGCTCGGCATCGACACCGTGTATCAGGACCTGGCGCTGGTGAACGAGCTGAGCGTCTACCACAACATGTTCCTCAACCGCGAGGTGGTGCGCTGGCCGCTGCTCAACAACCGCATCATGCGCAGGCTCGCCAAGCAGCACCTCGACGACATGGGGGTCAGCGTTCCCTCGGTGGACGTGGAGGTGGCCAAGCTCTCGGGTGGCCAGCGGCAGGCCATCGCGGTGGCCCGCTCGGTCTACTCCGAGGCCCGGGTGCTGCTGCTCGACGAGCCGCTGGCGGCCATGGGCGCCAAGGAGGGCAGGCTCATCCTCGACCTGGTTCGCGACCTCAAGCGCAAGGGCGACGTCTCGATCATGATCATCGCCCACAACTACGGTCAGATCCTCGAGGTGTGCGACCGCGTCAACCTCTTGCAGCACGGCACCATCACCCTCGACAAGCCCACCAGCGAGACCTCCGTGGCCGAGCTGACGGATCTGGTCGTCGCCGAGTACCGGGCATCCCGGACCCGCAGGCTCGAGGACCAGAGCGGCCAGAGCAGCCAGAGCGGCTAGGGTATGCAGGCGTTCCTGGTCCGCGAGCCCGGCGCGTACGCCGTGGAGGAGGTCTCGGAGGCGTCGCCCGGTCCCGGCGAGGTGGCAGTCACGGTCGTCGCGGTGGGCATCTGCGGCTCGGACCTCGAACTGCTCGACGGCAGACGCCCGGCGGCGTACGTGCGCTACCCGGTGGTGCCTGGGCACGAGTGGGCAGGCCGGGTGGCCAGCCTGGGGCGGGGGGTGACCGGCCTGGCACTCGGCGATCCGGTGGTCGCAGAGGGCCTGCGATCCTGTGGGGTCTGCGAGCGCTGCGCCGAGGGACGGACCAACCTGTGCACGGCCGCCTACGCCGAGACGGGCTTCACCCACCCAGGCGCCCTCGCCGAGCAGGTCGTCGTGCCCGCCCGGCTGGTCCATCGCCTGCCCACGAACCGGCCGGTCGAGTCCGCCGCCCTGCTCGAGCCCGCTGCCTGCGTGGCCAACGGGCTGCTGGAGGCCGGCGTGCCGCGGCCGGGCTCGCGGCTCGCCGTGGTGGGCGACGGGCCGCTGGGCCTGCTCGCGCTGCTGCTGCTACGGGCGGTGTCGCCCGCGGAGCTGGCACTCGTGAGCAGGCGGCCAGCGCGCGCGGCCCGCGGCCGCGACTGCGGCGCCACGCTGGTCGTCCATGCGCGCGATCAGGAGGCCATGGCCGAGCTGAGCGGCTGCTTCGACACCGTGGTGGACACGACCACCTCACCGGAGGGCCCGGCCTCGTCGCTGACCATGCTGCGCCGCGGCGGCACCGCGATCCTGCTGGGGATCTCCGGCGCCGACCGGCCGACCATCGACCCTGACACGATCGCCCTCGGCCACCTCCACGTCCTCGGCATCTTCGCCGCCTCCCGCGCCGCCTGGCAGTGGACAGTGGAGCTATACGCCCAGGGGATACTGGACCCCGCACCGCTCATCACCCACCGCTTCAGCCTGGCCGAGATGCCCGAGGCGCTCGCGACCCTGGCGTCGCGGGAGAGCGGCGCGATCAAGGTGCTGATCCATCCGGAGTGAGTGTCCGGTCAGTCACCGACCGGGCGGCCGGGCCGGTGACCGAACACGGTTGACAGCCGCGCGGCGCCATCGGCAATCAGCTTCGCCCACCGTGGGGTTCAGAAACCTCGGCCGCTTGCGCTGAGCAGCGGGAACTCGGGTCGGGGACAATCGGCCAATGGCCCTGTCCTTCCTCTACCTCATGGCACGCTGGCTTGTCGGCATGCTCCTCGGACGCTTCCAAAGCGAGCGTGCCAAGGATGTCGAGATCGCCGTGCTCCGTCACCAGCTTCGAGTGCTGCGCCGCCAGGTCAAGCGGCCCGAGTTCCGCCCTGCCGATCGTGCGCTCCTCGCGATGCTGAGCCGAGCGCTTCCCCGCGGTCGCTGGTCGACCTTTCTGGGTGACGCCGGACACGATCATGCGGTGGCACCGGCGGCTGGTCACCCGCAAATGGACCCAGCCCGACCGTCGAGGTGGTCGTCCAGCGCTGGACGACCACCTGGTTGCGCTGATCCTGCGACTGGCTCGGGAGAACCCGCGCTGGGGCTACCGGCGCATCCAAGGCGAGCTCAAGAAGCTCGGAATGCGCGTGTCAGCGACCACTATTCGTTCGGTACTGCTGAGCAACGGGCTGCGACCCGCGCGTGGGGTGCGGAAATTCGTTCATGCAGTTCGTCGATACTCATGGAGGAGGCCGCCGAGCCGGTCGCGTCGGTGCACCGCGGCTCGGTGATCCTCTGCACCGAGCGTCAAACGGGCCGGTGGATCTGGCGCCTCCAGCTGGAGCGCCCGGTGCGGCCGATGCCCGTTGTAATGATCGACATAGATCCGCAGCACTCGTTCCAAGTGGCCTGGCCAACGATTAGCAGCCAATCCAGGCACTCGGCGCGGATCGTGCCAACCCACCGCTCCGCGAACGCGTTCGCATTGGGTGCCTGCACCGGGTAATGCTACGTTCGCTAAATCTGGTGTGATCTGGTTACCTCCTTGGTGTTGCCCGTGTCGGCTGCGCATGAGGGGGAACACATGGCCACGCCGCTGCTGTCCGCCCGACCACCCGCCGACCCGGCCGAGGAACGCCGGCTGCGCAAGCTGGCCGCCAGCCGGCACGCGCCCGCCAGCTGGATCCAGCGCGCCCGCATCGTCACCGCAAGCTGGGACGGCGCGACCGTCCCCGAAGTCGCCG
>Ga0137384_10002744_pt1 | contig 13940 bp, 8 predicted proteins | sample SagtaG_2_FD_104922 | JGI IMG/M metagenome (GOLD analysis project Ga0137384, IMG submission 104922) | Vadose zone soil microbial communities from Sagehorn Ranch, Mendocino, California, USA - Sage2_R_60_16 metaG | ecosystem: Environmental > Terrestrial > Soil > Vadose zone | place: USA: California... | reverse complement strand
TGGTTCCGGGCACCGCATCGATTTTACGTTCCCTGCCGCCGCGGGAGTCCCGGGGGCGCGCTGCAGTTTTGCTCAGCTGTCCACTACCCCTCTGAGTAGCAGCGATCCCCCGAGACTCCTCCTCCTTTCAGACCGCGCCATCTCTCGAGACCGCGCGCCGCTCCCGGCGCTGCTGACAACAGCAGCCGTGTGGAAGGCCATGGTCCGCAAAGGATTGTGGAATGTGCCGCTTATCGTGGAATCGGCGCAAGTGTTTGACACGCATCACGTTGCCTTGCTTGTTGCTGCGGGCGCAAGCGCTGTGGTGCCTTATCTGGCGGACGAGTTTGCGGAATCGCTAGAAGCTGGCGGAGCAGAAAAAGCGCGTGCGGCCATGGTTGCCGGCTTGCGCAAAGTGCTGGCGCGCATGGGAGTCTCGACGGTGGCGAGCTATCGCAACAGCCATCTGTTCGACGTCGTTGGCCTCTCGCAAGACGTCAGTGACCAACTTTTTGAAGACGCTTCGGATTATCCGGGCCAGAAGTCGCTGGATGATTTGCTCGGCGACTACTTAAAGATGCACAAGGCCGCGTTTTCGGAAGAAGGCGATGAGCTTTCTGACGCGGGGCTCTACCGTTTCCGGAAGGGCGCGGAACTGCATGCGACCTCCCCGGAAGTGGTGCGCAGGCTCCATGCGTTTGTGAAAGCGCCGAGCGCCAAGCAATATTCGGTTTTCGAGGAGCTGGCGGAAACGCAAGGGACAATTTTTCTGCGCGACCTGCTGGACACGGTCCCGGAGGCGGCCATTCCGCTGGAGGAAGTCGAGCCGGTGGAAGCGATCGTCAAGCGCTTCAGCACGCAGGCGATGTCGCTCGGTTCGCTGAGTCCCGAGGCGCACCGGACGCTTGCGCTGGCGATGAACGAGCTTGGGGGACGCAGCAATACGGGTGAGGGCGGAGAGGATCCTGACACGTATCGCTATGAACCGGCCGCTGCTAACAAGATCAAGCAAGTGGCTTCCGCGCGATTCGGTGTGACCACGGATTACCTGGTGCACGCCGAAGAACTCGAAATCAAGATGGCGCAGGGGTCGAAACCGGGTGAGGGCGGGCAGTTACCGGCGAAGAAAGTGAGCGAATACATTGCGCGCATCCGGCACGCGACTCCGGGGACGCCGCTGATTTCGCCGCCGCCGCATCACGATATTTACAGCATCGAAGACCTGGCGCAATTGATTCACGATTTGCGCGCAGTGAACCCCCGCGCGCGCATCGGCGTGAAACTAGTTTCCGGCGCGGGCGTTGGCATCATCGCAGCGGGAGTGGCAAAAGCGGGCGCCGACGTCATCACCATTAGCGGACACAATGGCGGCACCGGATCTTCGCCGCTGACGTCCATCAAGAACACAGGGCTTCCCTGGGAAATTGGATTGCGCGAAGCACATGACACATTGGTTCGCGCGGGCCTCCGTTCACGCCTCTCTCTCCGTGTGGACGGAGGCCTGAAATTTGCGCGGGACATCGTGCTGGCGGCGATTCTGGGCGCCGACGAATTCGGCTTTGGCACTGCTTCGCTGCTCGCGATTGGCTGCGTGATGGCGCGGCAATGCCATTTGAATACCTGCCCTGTGGGTATCGCCACGCAAGATGAGAAGTTTCGCGCGCGGTTTCAGGGTAAGCCGGAAATGGTCATTGCGTACTTCCGGGCGCTTGCGGATGAAGTGCGCAACCGGCTGGCGCAACTTGGCGTGCGGTCGCTTCGGGAACTTACAGGTTGGTACGACCGGCTCGGAGCGCGGTCGGGAATGGATCCGTTCCTGGTGGTGCCGATTTCGCCGTCAAATCGGGTCGACCCGCAGCAGGAACCCGGCCTGCACGTAACGGCGCTGGAAGATTCGATTCATTTTGATGCGACGCTCGTCATGCAGAGCGTACCGCGGGCGATTCAGAATTCCGACCGGAGTGTGGGAGCGGGGCTCAGCGGCGAATTGATGCGGCGCAAGAAAAACGGCCATGCTGCCGATGCCACGATCAGCCAGGAATTTCGCGGAACCGCAGGACAAAGTTTTGGAGCGTTTTTGGCCGAGGGAGTGAGCGTCAAGCTGAACGGCGAAGCGAACGACTACGTTGGAAAAGGATTGTCCGGCGGAACGATTGCCATCAGCGCAGGACTGGCCGCTTCGCGGCGAGGAGACGTTCTGGCCGGAAACACGGTGCTTTACGGGGCGACTTCGGGCCAGTTATTTATCGCGGGCCGCGCAGGAGAACGGTTTGCCGTTCGCAACAGCGGCGCACTAGCTGTCGTGGAAGGCATCGGCCAGCATGGATGCGAGTACATGACGGGCGGCGTGGCTGTCATTCTTGGGCCTGTCGGATTGAATTTTGGCTCCGGAATGACCGGCGGCCTGGCTTACGTCTTGCGCGACGAGGCCGAGAGCATGTTGCACCGGGAGTTTGTCACTCTCGCCGAAATCGAACCGCAGGAAGAAGAGTGGCTGCGCCAAGCGCTCGAGGAGCATGTTCATCACACGCGCAGCCCACGCGCCTCGCGTATGCTGGCGCGCCGCGGGCCGCTGCCGCTGATGCGCGTTCAGCCCGTACATTTCCAGGGATCCGTGGAAGCGACCTGGAAGCCCGTTCTTGCGCAGTTTCAGCAGCATCAACTGTTCTTTCCAGCGCCGCTGGCCGCGCCAATTTTGCGGACGGCAGTACCAGCCTGAAAGAGAGGATAATACTTACGGCCGGAAAAGAGGGTTCGCTTATAATCTTGTCTGGCATACACACTATGGACTTCGACCAACTCACGACCTTCGTCTATGTTGCCAAGCTGAAGAGTTTTTCGCGCGCGGGACAAAAAGTGTTCCGCTCGCAGTCCGCAGTGAGCGCGCAAATCCGCCAGTTGGAGCAGGCTTACAAAGCCAAGCTGCTGGACCGCTCGGCGAAATCCGTGGAGTTAACTCCAGCCGGGGAAGTGCTTTTCGAGTATGCGGAAAAACTTCTGCGGCTGCGCGATGAGTCGATTCAAGTGGTTGCCGACCGCGGGGACGTTGTGCAAGGCCCGGTGGTGTTTGGAGCGAACGAAGCGACGTGTCTGTATTTGTTGCCCGATATTTTTGCGGAGTTTCAGCATCGCTATCCGCAGGTGCACATCAGCATATACCGCAACTTCAGCCATAAAATTTTGCAGCGCGTGGAAGACGGGTCCATTGACCTGGGCATCGTGACCATGCCGGTGAAGTCTCCCAACTTGAAAGTGCACAGCATTTACAAGGACCGGCTGCGATTCATGGTCAGCACGCGGAATCCGCTGGCGCATCGCTCGAAGATTACGCTGGAAGAGGTGGCGAGCCAGCCGCTGATTTTTCCACGGACGGGCTACACGCGGCAGGTGCTCGACAAGCTTTTCCGGCCGTACCGCTCGCGGATTCACGTCGCGATGGAACTACCGAGCGTCGGCATGATCAAGCGGTTCGTGCAGGCCGATGCCGGAGTGTCGTTCATCAGCGAGAGCTTTGCGCGGGATTACGTGAAGGCCGGTGAAGTGAAGCTTCTGAATGTCGAGGGCGTGGATCTTTGGCGCGAGCTTGGACTGATTTACCGGCGCGACCGCAGCCTGCCGCGCGCGGCGCAAGCGCTGATTGGCATGATTCGGGAAATGCGTAAACCTTCCGAGCCGAGCATGGCGGCGGCGAGCTAGGCTCCCCGAAACGTCCCCGCCTCCGAGCAGGGCCGTAGAAACTCCCCAAGCCGAGGACCTGAGTAGGGTAACCTAACGGAGCTAGTCAGCCCTGAGTAGTCAGGGCTGACTAGTGTTGGGCCTCGCCTTAGTGCACGCTGAAGTCCAGGCTGGCGATGGAGCGGGCGATGACGTTTTCCTGGATTTGGATAAGGTCGCTGTCAGCATAGGTCATTGCAAGCACCGTGAGAAGGTCTTTGCCGCGCGCGATCACTACGAGCCTTCCTGACCAGTCATGGTCGTCCGCTTTGCCGCGGTATTGATAATCGATGGCTGGCATTCCCCCTACCACCGTTTTCTTTTGCGAGACCCGCTGATAGTTGGCGTAGACGTCGTGAAGGCGCTTCTCGACGGCGGAAGCCGCCACCTCCAGGGAGTCTTTGGTTTTTTCCTCGCCGACCACCATCAGTGTGGACTCGTTGCTTGTGCCCATAGCCACGATGGCGTTGGGCAAGGCGTTGCGCGCTTCTTCAATGAGATTCCAGCTCGGCGCCTTGTACATGCGGAAGCCGTGCGTGTAGTTCGTGTAGAGATTGCCGCTAACCTCTTCGCGATTGGCGGGAACTTCCGGCTCTTTTGGCGGAGCAGAAGCGGCCGCAGGCGCAGTCGCCGTTGCTGCCGATGCGTTGTTCGCGGGCGCCGGAGCGCTTACAGCTGATGCATTGACGGGAGTGGGTTTCGCAGCCGTGCTCGCGGTGTTCGGCGATGCTTTTTCGGGTTTTGCATTCGGCGATGGCGTGACCGTCTTTACGCTGGCGTTGGTGGGCGCCGCGCTGGTACCGGAGTTCGAGGCCGTTGCAACGGCAGGTTCTGCTTGAGGCTGAGCCTCGGTAGCGGGTTTGGAAGGATGCTGAGCATCCTTTTTCGCGGAGTCCGGCACTGGTTTTGCCGCGGGTACCGTCGGAATGATGGACTCGATTTTGTCTTTTCTAACCAGCTCATATCCATCGTCGGTCTTGATCTTGAACATGTCGTCTTCGTAGCCGACGATTACGCCATACAGTTTTCTGCCGCTCTTGAGGCGGATTTCATCGGCGCGCGCAGAGCAGGCCAGCGCTGACAGCATCAGAAATGCCGCCGCAAAGACAAAGAGGCCGCGCTTCACAGGGACACGCATATAAAAAGTATCCCGCCGCAAAATGGGCGTCGCAACGGTTATGCACCGGGTGGTGTCCGACGTGCTACCTCTACCAGGAGTGCGCGGATACGGGTGACCAGGCGGTCGAGTTCCTGGAGGGTGGCGCTCAGGCGGGCGCGCAACGGTTCCGGGAGTTGCGCATGAGTTTGCTGGAGCGCCAGCGCTTCGGCAACAATACGAATTTGCTTGCGACTGAGCGGGTTGAGGCGCTCCCAAAGGCGGCGCTTGCTGCTGCGGTTTCGCCCGAGCCATTCTTCGCCGCTTCCGGCGGGACGGCCGGTTTCGGGCTCGGCAGCCGGCGTGGTTTTTGGTTTTGTGCGAATCATGAAGTACACCCTGATTTCCGTTGTTTGCGCTACTTTCGCAACGCTTCCAGCTTTTCGCCGTTGATCTGCCCATCCGGCTCGACGCGGCCGGTTACGCGCATGGTGCGCGTCTCATAGACCAGGCCGCCGTAGCGGTCGTAAACATCGGGGAAGAGCACGACTTCATAGACGCCGCGCTGGTCTTCGAGCGTAACAAACATCATGTTGCGGTAATTTTTCGTGCCGACGTGGCGGTAAGTGATAACCCAGCCGCACAGCGTGACGCGCTTGCCGAGCAGGCCGGGCAGTTCGTCGCTCCAGGCTTCGCCATTGCGCGGCAGAAAATCCAGCGGATGGCCGCTGACGCAGACTTCCAGAATTTCGCGTTCGTAGCGGAGTTTTTGCTCGAGCGTGTATTCGGGCATTTGCATTTCCGCCAGAGCTACGGCAACAGGATCCGGAGTGCTGGCTTCGGCGAATAAGGTTTCTGTTTTTGTGGGGAGCGCAATTGCTGAGGAGCGTGAGACACTCGCGTGTGCGCATTTGCCGGATGCTTGGAGGAGATTCCACTGCCAGAGCATTTCGGGACGTGTCGTTTTATGTGAGGCATGATCCGTTGAATTTCCCAGGTCATCGAAGGCGCCGCATTTGATGAGGGATTCGATTTCGTCACGTTCGACGGCAACGCGGCGCAGGAAATCTTCAAGAGAGCGAAACGGCCCGGCTTGTTCCCGGGCGCGCACGATGGCGGTGATGGTTTCGATGCGCAGGCCTTTGATTTGCATCAACCCAACGCGGAGGGCGCGCTTACCGTTCGCGCCGGTTTCGGCGGTGTACGCCATGCGCGAATAGTTCACCGACGGCAGGCGCACGGCGATGCCCCAGCGCTTGGCTTCTTCAACGTATGCGGAAACGTGATAGAAGCCCGCGCCAGCGCTGCACATGGCGGCGAGAAATTCAGCGGGATGATGCGTTTTCAGATATGCCATGCGGTAGGCGACGTCGGCATACGTAGCTGCGTGGGCTTTGCAGAAGCCGAAGCCGGCGAATTTCTCGACCATCTGCCAGGATTCTTCGCGCTGGTGTTTTGTCAATCCCATCATGTTCGCGGCTTCGTCAAATTTCCCGCGCAAACGGTTGTAATCGGCCTGGCCGGAATACTTCACGGAGGTGCGCCGCACGATATCGGCTTCGGCCAGCGACAGCTTGCCGACAGCTTGCGCAATTTGCATGACTTGTTCCTGATAAATGCATACACCCAGCGTGTCGGCGAGGATGGGCTTGAGCGAATCGTGAGGGTAGGCGAGTTTTTCTTTGCCGCGAAGGCGTTTGATGAACAGTTCCTTCGAGCCATATTCCGCGGCGCCCGGCCGGATAATCGCGAGCGCGATGGCCATTTCCTCGAGCGTGCGCGCATTCATCAAGCGAAGCATGCCGCGCATGGCGGGCGATTCGATTTGGAACACGCCCATGGTGCGGCCAGCGGCGATGACGGCGCAGGTCTCCGGGTCGTTTTCGGGGATGGCGTCGAAATCCAGCTCGCGCGGTTTGGGGCAGGGAGTCACGCCATCGGGGGCGACGCTTGGTGCTTCAAAAGCGGGAACAGCATGCTGCGCCCCTACAAATCGAAGGCTGCGCTCGATGTTGTCGAGCGCGAGCGACATCGTAGTGAAGCCGCGTTGGCCGAGCAGATCCATTTTGATCAGGCCGAGATCTTCGATGGCGTTCATGTCGTATTGCGTGACGACAATGCCTTTTGTAGCGCGTTCGAGGGGAGTCAGACGCGTCAACGGCTGCGCGGAAATCACGGTACCGCAGGGATGAATGCCCATGTGGCGGGGCGCGTCATCGAGACGCAAGGCGACTTGCAGGATCGTTTTCCAGGGTTCGTCGTTGATGGGGAGGTCGCGGCATTCCGGCAGTTGGCGAATGGCCTGCAAAATTTCGCGCACGGGACGGTGCGGCAGCCGCTTAGTGAAGCGGTCGACTTCTCCCGGCGGCACGCCGAAGACTTTTGCGACTTCGCGCACGGCGAGGCGGGCGTGCATGGTAATAAAGCTCCCGATCATGGCAACGCGTTCTGAGCCCCAGTGCTCGTAGACGTAATCGAGAAGCTCATCACGCCGCGCGCCGCAGATATCGATGTCGATGTCAGGGCAATCGCCGCGCTGTTCGTTCAGGAAGCGCTCAAAGTAGAGTCCCCAGCGCAGCGGGCACACACGCGAAATGCCGAGACAGTAGGTGACCATGGAGCTGGCAGCGGAGCCGCGCGCGACTGCGGGAATGCCACGGCGGCGGGCTTCCTCGACGATGTTGTGAACCAGCAAAAAATACGGGGCGAGGTGCCAGTGTTCGATGACTTCGAGCTCGTGCGTGAGGCGCGAGAGCACTTCCGGGCGCAGCGGCTTGTAGCGTTTGCGCGCGCCATCAAAGCTCAGCTTCCACAGATAGGAGAAAGCGGATTCGCCGTCGGGAACGGAACACTCCGGGAGAATCATTTTGTTTAATTCGAGCTCCAGGTTGCAGCGATCAGCGATTTGCTGCGTGGCTTCGAGCCATTCCGGGTGATCGGGAAAACATTTTTGCATTTCCGCGGCGGGCTTGAACCAGGCTTCACCGGTGGTGATTTCGGGCGGCGCGACGGTGGTGAGCAATCCGCCGGTGCGAATGGCGTTTACGGCGCGATGATGCAGGTGTTCCTCGGGCCGAAGGAAGTGCACGTTGTTGGTAGCGACGAGCGGGATGCCGACTTCGCGGCCAAGATGCTCGGCTTCGCGTAGCGTTCGGCCGTCGCCGGGCGAGAGATGCTGCACCTCGATGTACAGACGGTCAGAGAAGATTTCTTTGAGGCGTGAGAAGTGACTTGTGGCTAGTGACTCGTGATTCGTGCCCCTACGGGTGCCCGCATCTTGCGCTCGCGCAGATAAAGGGCGCAGCGCGATGACGCCGCGGCTGTGCTCGGCCAATTCCTGCAAGGTGACGGGGCGGCCATCGGTTTCTGCAGAGTCGACGTTTTCTTCCACCGTGCCAGGGCCAGTCTGGTATCTGCCTGACTGCAAGGCAGAGACGGGCAAGTTGGCCAGTTTCGTCGTGCCTAAATGCCGCAGCGTAACGAGCTGGCAGAGATTACTGTAGCCCTCCATGTCCATTGCCAGCAGCACCATCGCCAAACTGTCATTCCGATCGAAGCTAGGAATCTCTCCGACTCTTTCTCGCCACTCGCCACTCGTCACTTTCCACTCGACATCCAGCGTTACGCCTACAATCGGCTTGATATGCGCGTCCAGCACTTTCTTGTAAAACGACACGGCTGCGTGCATGCCGTTACTATCTGTCAGCGCCACGGCCGGCATGTTCTGCTCTAGCGCGGCAGCAATGATCTCGTCCGGCGACGCGACGCCGCGCAGGAACGAGTAATGACTGTGACAGTGCAAATGGACGAACATGAAAGCCCCGAGAACTGCGCGCTTCTGTGGTAGGGAGACGGGAGGAGAAGCTAAATCTGCAGTCAGGCTAAAACAGGCAAAAGCTTGCGCAAGCCGAAAAGGGCACTATCGTCTTTGACCCTGCTGGAAGGCCCATTCTACCGCTTGCTCGCCGTGCAAGGATTGTTGTCGGCAACGCAAGTCATAGATCAAATGGCAAGGCTCGCACATAGCTCTCAAATGCGATTTGTCGTCGCATTTAGGAGTGTGGCAAAGATGCGCTATCGTAAAACGGATTTTAACCTTCCCTTTGCGCCTTCTGTGCTTAGGCCATGTGTGATTGATTTCCTCACAGCGACCATAATGCTTCAGGCATTCGCCATGGCACTCGCATTGCTCTCGGCCCTGTTCATTCTGGGAGCGATTGAGAATCTCAGCTACGATTTGTTTCCAGTTTTCGGGATAATCGCTTGCTTTCGTCGCCCTTGACCTACTCTTTTTCTTTTTTTCATCACTTCCGGGTGCTTCGTTTCCAGATGCTTTTCGGCGAATGGTTTCCCATGCTTTAAATGCAGCTTTGCGCTGCCTTTCACTGACTTCAGGTGTTGGACTCATTGTTGCTCCCCGTGCTTGGGCCCCAATAATCCATGACAATTGAGCTTATATCATGGGTAGCTACATCGATAGAAAGCTATCTAGAGAGGCACGGCGTCGAGAGCACCAAGCCGTTGGGCTTGGTGGCGTAATGCTCGCGCAACTCGAGGCCTTTGCCGTAGAAGACGGCGTTCCAGCCGTAGCGGCCGCGCACGCGGTCCATTTCGCGGTTGAGATACCAGCGGCGGTTCGCGCGGGGATCGAACAATTCATTTTGGCGGCGGTCGGCTTCGAGATTGGTCACGCTGACGCCAGCCAGCCGCACGGCCACGCGGCGCGTGAACAGTTTGCCGAACAATTCTTTGGCGGTGGCGAGCAATTCGCGCTCGTCGTTGGTAGGTTTGGTGAGGCGCATCGCTTGGTGAGCGGAAAAATGGTCAACGTAACGGAGACGCAGTTCGAGGGCGCGGGCCTGCTTGCCGTATTCGCGCAGGGTCGAGCCGATGCGCTCGCTGAGATACTCGATCAAGCTGCCGAGAAATTCCGTGTCAATGGCGCCGCCTTCGATGGTGGTTTCACGAGAGACGGATTTGGGCGTGGAGGGCAGCAGCACCTCGCGGCCGTCGAGGCCGCGGGCGCGCTCCCAGATTTGCTGGCCGATGGCTTCCCCGAAGGCCGCCTGCAGCGCAGCTTTCGGCACGCGGCGCAACTGGCCGATGGTGGCGATGCCGCGCTCGGCCAATGCACCGGCGTGCACGTGCCCGATGCCGTGGAGCTTCTCCACGGGCAGCGGCGTCAGGAAGGATTCTTCGTCGCCGCGGGCGACCATGCGGAAGCCGCGTGGGCGCTCGAGTCGCGAGGCGATCGAAGCGACGACTTTGGTGCTCGCGGCGCCAATCGAAACGCTCAGTCCCGTTTCCTTAAAAATTTCCATCTGCAAGCGCACTAGCGTCCCTCGATAATCGGGGTAGAGGCGCTCGGTGCCGGCGAAGTCGAGGTAGAAGTCGTCGAGCGCGGCGGTTTCCACCGCGGGGGTGTAGGTTTCGAGGATGCGGCGCACGCGCTCGGCAAAATCGGCGTAGTGTTCGTACTGGCCGGGCACGACGATGGCTTTGGGGCAAACGCGCAGCGCTTCGCGGAAGCCCATCGCGGTGCGCACGCCGAGCGCCTTCGCTTCGTAGCTCGCGGAAGCTACACAGCCGCGTCCCACCAACACTGGTTTGCCGCGCAGCCGGGGGTTCAGCACCTGCTCGACGGAGGCGAAAAACGCGTCCACGTCGACGTGGACGATGTTGGGAATTTTGCGGGCGGGGGATTTGTACAACCCCAGCCAGGTCCAGGCGGACCAGGGATTTCTCTCGGCGGCTGGTTCAGGTCGCGGCGTTTTCGTTTGTGAGGAATCGGCGGGATGATCAGCGGCCTGCCGAGTTTCGCCCCTGCGCTCGTTTTCATCCGCTTCTTCTGCGGGCGCGACCCCTGCATACATCGTTGGCATCGTTGCGAAGGCAGGGTCCGTCAGGGCGACGCTTTGGCTTACGGCATAGGTGTCCATGGCAGCTCCTGGAAGAGGAGGCGGTTCTGGCGTAGATTTAACGGGCGGCGGCCGACTCGGGAGAGCCTAGACGGCAATGGAGGCGGCGCGCCACCCGTTTCCCGTTTCCTCTACCGCTCCGCACTATAGGCGAACAAAAAGCGAATGTCAAGCAACCTCTTTCGCTTATTCTTCGAGTTTGGTTTCTTTGGAAGATGCCGGAACGATTTCCGCATCCTCGCCTTCGATCTTCCGGAACTCTTCGGAAGTCACGAAGCCGATCGTCCGGCCTGCCTTCTTAGTGAGCAAGACCCATGCGGTCTTCTCCATGAAATAAAGGCTAGGAATGCGGCGATCAGAGTAGCCAGAGCATTCCTGAACGGTGTAGGGCACTCGCGTATTCGGTTCGATCATTCGGCAGAAAACCTCTTCTTCTGACGCACGATATCCCTTGCGGACCACTCCCCACGAGCACGAAACACACAGGGACACTCCTTCTTCCGGCGTTCCTCCTTTGACTTTAATGGTGACCATAACTTTTCTCTTTTTCTAAGAAGCGCGCCAGCGCTTCGGGTTGCGCTCATCGTGCCAGCGCAGGAATCTGCGCGGGCAAAAGAGCAATGATTCGCGCGAGCGCATCATACGGCTGCGCGACAATACGGCACATGCATGCCGCTTTAGGTCGAAGTATTAGAAAGCAGGCCGGAAGAGAGATAGGCTAGCTAAAGTGAGCGGACGACGCCCATTCGCTGCCGCGATACTCTCGCTCCGGCAACGCCGCAAAACGGCATATTCGTTGACACCGCTGCATGGACGTAGTCCTTCCTTAGGATTTCCGTAGGATGGCACAGAAAGCGCGTTTTGTTAAGCAAAAACGATTGAACGGCCAAAAGTCGAGCTTCAATGGTTGAATCTTGAAGGCGAACAGTGTTATTGGTCACCGCTATGGGACAACTCCCTCGAACACCGGACCTTGAAGCACAGCGAGCGGCGATGAAGAAGCTTGGCTTCCTGGCAGGCAAATGGGTGGGAGAGGCGCGCCTGCTGCGTGGCCCAGGGGAACCGGTCGGTTTGGCGCAAACCGAGGAAGCGCAATTCAAGCTGGATGGGCTGATCCTGGAAATCGAGGGGATCGGGCGAACTAAGCTCGACAGCAAGCCCGTTCTCCAAGCGCTCGGGATCATTTCCTTCGACGATGAGACGGGCACTTATCACATGCGCGCGTTTAACGACGGCCGCTTTCTGGAAACGGACGTGAAGCTCCTGGAGGATGGCAAGAGCCTCGCATGGGGCTTCGTGCTGGGCTCCATCCGAACCAGTTCCGTGTTGCGGATCAATGAGAAAGGCGAATGGACAGAAATTGCCGAGATCACCATCGATTCGCAGCCAGCTAAGAAACTGATGGAGCTGAGTGTAAAACGACTGGAATAACAAGTGGTGGGTCAGTTTTGGATTTTGACCTATTGGGGCACGAAACAAAAAATCCACCTGACCCACACCCACTACCGCATAACGGGGCACATTTGTGGCGGCCGGCATTGCCGAGACCACGGTGAATTTCGCTAAAACACGCGGCCGAGCTGGAAAAACCATTTGCGATGGCCGGAATCGCCCACGCTGCCGCCGATGAAGAACGGGCCGACGGCGGTTTCCGCCAGGAAACCCAACGCCACATCGTTGGGCAGGTTCGTGTCGGCGGTCACACCATACATTTTGCCAATTTCGTAGGCTCCCACGGCGTAGACCTTTTTGCCGACGAACGGCGGGAGCGTAAGCAAATCGTGGATAAAGCCCGCGCGGAACAAGTAATACTGGTTGCCCTGAAATTCGTTGTTGCCGTAGGCGCTGAGGTGCAAAGGCCCTCCCAGGAAAAATTGCGGGATTCCGGTGTTCGTGGTGCCAAAGGTCGAGCCGCCTTCGCCCTCCACAAAAAGTGAGGCGGGCCGCGCAATCGGCTGGAAGTATCCGAGCTTCAGGTCCATGGAAGGGAAGCCGTTGGTGGCGCCGGGGCTTTGATCAAACCAGCGGAAATTCGACTCCGCCGTGAAGCCACGACGAGGAATCACGGGATCATCGGTGCGGTCCAGCAAGTAATGGAGATGGGATTGCCCCACGCGGCCTTGCACAGATGGAATTTGGGGCGTTCCCAGCCGCAACTTGTTATTGAGCGAGCCGACTTCGTAGCCAACGCGCAATTCACTGAAGCGGCCGAAGCTGTATCCGACATCGCTGCCGATATTGATGCGGTAGATACGGTAATCCGCCAGGGGATCATTCTTTGAGTAAATCTGAAAGGTGGTGTCGCTGGCGTCGGCATGCGGCGCGAAAAACCAGCGGCTGTCCGCCGTGAACGGGCGATAGAGTTCGGTCTGAATGCCATAGGTATTTCCCAGAAGCAGGTCGGTGCGCCACTCGGAGCGGAAGCCGGCGATGTCGGTGAATGTGAAACGCGTCCCGGTGGTGAAATCCACGTTTCCGGCTTGCGAGCCGTCCACTTCAAAGGCCGGTTGAAAAGTAGGTGGGGCGTCATTTTTTTCCACGACGTGCACCAGCAGTCCGGGCTTGCCATTTTCTTCAGTGAGCCAATAGCCCGCGGAATCGTAGCGGCCAATGCCGGTCATGCGCGTCAGCACGTCGTCGAGTTTTGCCGTATCGAGCGGCCTGTTCAAAAAAGATCGAAAGTAGTGTGACGCGTACTCTTCTCCCCGGGCGCTGGCGCCTTCGATTTTGACGAACTGAGGCACTGGGAGTTCGGTACGCTCCCGCGCCTTGCGTGCTTGTTTATACGCATCCCAGTCGGCATCACCCAGGGCAAATGCTTGCAACATGGGCGCTTTTGCAGCGGCGGCTTCGTATCCGCGCTGCATGATCGTTTCACTTTTTGCGTAGTCCACAGTGGTGAATTCGCCGAGCGGTACGGAAACGATGGAGTCCGCTAATTCCAGGCTACGCAGTTCGTTTTCCTTAAGCATGGCGTTCACGGAGTGGTTCAGCACACTGAAGACGGAGCGAATATCCTTGGCCTCGACGGGCGCAGATTCCAGATGAACGGCAATCACAATTTCCGCGCCCATTTGCTTGACGACGTCGGTGGGTAGGTTGTCCAGCAGCCCGCCATCCACATAAACGGCATTTCCTTCGCGAACGGGCGAAAACGCACCGGGGATCGACATGGTGGAGCGCAGCGCAACCGCCAACCGTCCACCTTGGAATACGTGAGATTGCCCGCTGAC
>Ga0137384_10002734_pt1 | contig 13959 bp, 12 predicted proteins | sample SagtaG_2_FD_104922 | JGI IMG/M metagenome (GOLD analysis project Ga0137384, IMG submission 104922) | Vadose zone soil microbial communities from Sagehorn Ranch, Mendocino, California, USA - Sage2_R_60_16 metaG | ecosystem: Environmental > Terrestrial > Soil > Vadose zone | place: USA... | reverse complement strand
TCCGTGTACATGTATCCCGGATAGCCTCTGCGTCCCGGGACCTCTTCTCGGGCAGCGGATATCTCACGTAGTGATTCTGCATAGTTTGTCATGTCGGTCAAGATGACCAGCACGTGGTTGCCCTGTTTGATGGCAAAGTACTCGGCTGCTGTCAGTGCCAGTCTGGGGGTGAGTATTCGCTCGATTGCAGGGTCGTCCGCAAGGTTGACGAACATGGTCACATGGTCGAACGCGCCCTGTTCCTCAAAGTCGTCCCGGAAAAACCGGAGCTCGTCAGCAGTGATTCCCATCGCAGCGAAGATCGTAGTAAACGGCTCGTCCGATCCCACCACCTTGGCCTGTCGCGCAATCTGCGCGGCGACCGCGTTGTGTGGTAGACCCGACGCGGAGAATAATGGAAGCTTCTGTCCCCTGACAAGCGTGTTCATCCCGTCAATCGTCGAAATGCCTGTCTGGATGAACTCGCGGGGATACTCTCTAGCAAACGGATTGATCGGATTACCGTTCACATCAAGATAATCATCGGGGATTATTCGAGGTCCGCCGTCGATGGGGCGTCCGCTGCCGTCAAAGATTCTTCCCAGCATGTCATTCGAGACTGATAGTTTGACCGTTTCGCCTGTGAACCGTATGCTGGTCTTTGCGACGTCTAGCCCTGTGGTTCCTTCGAAGACTTGTACGACGGCGACTCCTCCGCCGATTTCTAGGACCTGGCCTCTCCTCTCCTCGCCGCTTGGTGTCCTGATGCGGGCGAGTTCCCCGTAGCCGACTCCGCGGACTGATTCTACGAAGAGGAGAGGTCCCGAGATTTCTCTGATAGTCGTGTACTCTAGTCCGGCTAGCGCCATGGTCAGTTATTTGCCTCCGATTGTTCGGAATTGCTGGTTTATCTCTTCGTCGATGTTTTGTGCGAAGCTGGAGAACTTGTCTGCAGGCGTGAGCCGCATCCTGTCGATTTCGATCTTGACTGGCAGCTCGAGGACCTTCTGTAACGGTATGTTTTCGTCGACGGCTTTCTGCATGATCTTGTGGTAGTCGAGTATGAGTTTGATCATCTGGTAGATCTTCTGCTTGTCGCAGTAAGTGTCGGCCGGGTTGTAGGCCTGCTGCATGAGAAAGTCTTCTTTGATCATTCGAGCAACCTCTAGAGTGACGCGCTGGCTCTCCGAGAGAGCGTCGGGACCCACGAGCATCACGATTTCTCGTAGCTCGTCGTCGCGCTGGAGGAGGTTCATCGCCTCCTTTCGCATACTGGTCCAGTCCGGCGAGATGTTCTTCCGATACCACTCGTCAAGGCTATCCAAGTACAACGAGTAGCTGGTCAGCCAGTTGATTGCTGGAAAATGCCGTCGCGATGCCAGGTCTGTATCAAGAGACCAGAAGACCTTGGCGATTCTCAGCGTGTTCTGCGTCACCGGTTCGGAAAAGTCTCCTCCAGGCGGGGAGACGGCGCCGACGATGGAGATTGAGCCGACGCGAGTGTCTGACCCTAAGACTTCCACTCTGCCGGATCGTTCGTAGAACTCTGCAAGCCTGGAGGCCAGATACGCGGGATATCCCTCTTCGCCAGGCATCTCTTCCAGTCGTCCGGATATTTCGCGCATAGCCTCAGCCCAGCGGCTGGTCGAGTCCGCCATCAACGCCACATCGTAGCCCATGTCGCGGAAATATTCCGCTATCGTGATTCCAGTGTAAACGCTCGCCTCCCTAGCAGCGATAGGCATGTTAGAGGTGTTAGCAATCAAGACTGTCCTGTTCATTATCGGCTCGCCGCTTCTAGGGTCGACAAGCTTAGGAAACGTCTCAAGGACCTCCGCCATCTCGTTACCCCTCTCCCCGCATCCCACGTAGACGATTACCGAGGCGTCAGCCCATTTCGCGAGCTGCTGCTGCGCCATTGTGTTGTGGCATATCATTGGGCCCCAACCTCCAACAAAATTCTCGTAACCCGGGACAGCAACATCGAGTACTTCTCCGGAGTACTGGACGCGTTTGATGTCGACTACTTCGTCGAAAAACGTATGCTCGGAGAGTTGCACCACGTGCTCTAAGTCTCGAATGAGCCCGGGTATCTTCTCCTTATCGTTCAGCTCTTCTTTAGCGAGGGAGACCAGACGCTTCAGCACATCAATCCCTGGCTTCTGGTCTAGATCAGTATAGTTCCGTATCCAGATTCTATTCTGTTCGAGTTTCTTTATCGACAGACTGGAGAGTTCGACCGTCTTCCTGTAGACGGACGGGTCGAGAGGCACGGTGTCGATTGAGTTGTAGCCCCTCTTCTCATCGTTGAGATACGTTTCAATTCTCCCTAGGAATGGATAGGGCAGGTTCCTTGGAAGATGACTTCTCAGCTGAGCAATTGCCCGTTTTCCTTCGATGTTTATACGGTGGTAAGTGTGATCGGCAATTCTTCTCTGGCGCGACCGGTGCAGAATGCCCAGCCGGGTTAGGATATATGACAGTCCCAGTGCCATTTCTTGACTCGCTGTCGCGATTTCGAGCCAGAACTCTCGGAACGATCCGTCTCCCGCAATGTATCCGGCTAGGAAGCTTCCTATCACGTTATCTGGGGACATACAAACCATGTCAGGAATCCTGACGGTTCTAGACTTCTTGCCCGGAGGCACGCCAAGCCTTACTAGGAAGTTGGCGAGTGCAGTGCTGTCTATGATCATGAGTCGTCCGCCACGGTGCGTCCCAGGCTTTGCTTCTGTCTCGAAGAGCTGGCGGGAGAGTTTGCTGAAACGTTCTAGGACCTTTGGATCGTTGTTGAATAGGACAACGCTTCCCATGGCGCGAATGGTTCCATCCGAGAGAATGAGACCGAGAAACTCCGCAAATTCGGCGCTCATCTCTGCTGGAATCCTAATGCACTTTCCATGTCTCTCTGCCTCCGCGCTTGTGATCAGGATCTTTTCCTTGGATAAGCGGGACAGCTGAGCGAGGAACCCAACTGTCGGGCGTGCTCTCTTGAGGTAATAGTTGAGGAGTGCTGGGTAGCTCGTCTGGAGTTGGCGACTGAGGTTTTTCAGGGTCGTTGTTCGGTTGAGTCTCTCGATAGTCTTGACCATTAGTTCAATGGTCTTAGCGTCTCTGATCCTCAGCCGTTCAGGGAGGTGTTTGTAAGGGTCAATGGTCTGAACTTTCAATTCAAGTGGGATCTTTCGAGGTGCCACTAGGAAGTCGCCGGGCTTGAGCTTCCCCGCGGGAGTTTCAACGACTAGACCGTCCGGGCGGAGTTGGTGGAGCTGGTGGACTGGTGTGATCTTGACCGTTCTGCCACTGCGGGTTGTGATATGAACTAGTTCTCCGGAATGTCCCTTGAAGCCGACCGGAGCCTCCGCCTCGTTGAATTCGGGGTTCGAGAGGGAAACTAGCCTAAGCGGATCTTTGTACTGATATATCGTCTCGTTGGCGTCCTCTTCAATGACATGAGAGTTGTCGTTTCCTACAAGTTCGCGGATTCTTCTGAGCCGGCCATCAGCGAGGAGAACTGGCGTGTCAGGGTGGACGCACTTTCCAGTGCCGAACGCGCCGGGGATGGTTGCGGTGCCTCCTTTTGCGATTGGGAAGAAGAAGTCGATTATTCGTTGTCCGGTCAGTAGTGGTGTGTTGCTGGGCAGTTTTCGTTTGAAGCTTCTCGCCGCTCGCACGGGCCACGTGTTCAGCATGAACAGTGTGACGGGACCGTTGGGTGATTCTAGTTCGCCGACCGGTTCGGTGACAGTATAGTCGCCCTCCTTGACGATGGATGAGATCTTGCCTGACTGGTTGGGCGGGATCATTATCTGCTGTGTGATCAGGCTGGTTTCCTTGACTTGGCCGATAATGTCTCCCGCGGTCACGGTCGCGCCTGGTTTGGTGGTTGGGACGAAGTGCCACTTTTTGCTCTTGTCGATCGGGGGAAGAGTCAGGCCTCGTTTGACGAAGGGGCCTGTCTTCTCGAAGAGGACGGTGAGGGGGCGCTGGATTCCATCATAGATTTGGCCGGTGATTCCTGGGGACAGTTCAACGGACAATGGTTTGCCGCTGCGTTCTACTTTTTCTCCAGGCCTGATGCCCGCCGTCTCCTCGTAGACTTGGACCGTAGCTCTGTCTTGTTCGATCTTGATGATCTCCCCGATCAGTCCCTGGTCGCCGACTCGGACGACCTCATACATTTCGGCGCCAAGCATGCCGCTGGCGACGATGACGGGGCCGGCTACTCGTTCGACCTTTCCTGGCTTGAAGCTTGACATGATACCGCCTGTGATGTCAGTGTACGGAGCCGGCGGGCTGGGTTCTGATTAAAACCTTGTCCGGACGATTGGCAGTTACATCAGCCTCATTATGCGCGGTGAATGTTGAGCGACCCTCTACAGAGTCAGAGTTGTGATTCTAGGCGTTGTTTAGAGGAGTACAATCTAGGACAGCCCAGTCCAACTACAAGCGACTAGTTCAGGTACTAGTTATCGGGTCCGATGGTGATCATTGCACAGAGACAACCTATAACGCGGCGAGAGAAGTGGGCGCGCAGATAGCATCCAAGAGCGCCATCACCGTCACAGGCGGGCTTGGAGGGGTCATGGAAGCCGCGTGTAGGGGCGCGAAGGAGAAGGGCGGAATGGTTGTCGGGATTATTCCCCATGATGATATGAGTTATGCAAATCCGTTCTGCGACATCATCATCCCAACCGGAATAGGATTTGCGCGGAACTTTATCACCGCCTACTCAGCGGACACATGCATAGTTGTCGGTGGAGGAGCGGGAACTTTCATCGAGGCTTGTGTCGCCTATCAGAAAGGAAAGCCGATAGTTGCTCTCACTGGGACGGGAGGTACTGCGGACAAGATCGCTGACACCTTCCTAGACGACAGGAAGACCGTGAAGGTTCTTGCAGCATCCAGCCCGCGTGAGGCGGTGGAGAAGGCGCTTGATTTTGCGACTAACGGGAAGAAAGGCGTGAAATACTTCCAGAGCGTCGCCCGAATGATCTAGATCTTCAGTCGACGTGCCGCCTTGAGTATACGCAGAGCATTCAGAGTGATCATCTCATTCGGACCGTGCCGGCCCCAGTCGACAACTTCAACATTCGACACTGCTACCTTGGACTTCGTTTTCCGTTTCAGGCTCCAATAGTAGCCTTCGGGTCTCCATCTGCCGTCCTCTCCACGTTTCGATTCAACCAGATCGATAGCATCACTAGTACGCGGGTCTTCTAGCCTGCCCGCTCTGTCGAGGACCATGAGAGCTTGGAGAATATCGTAGTGCCAGTACAAAGGATAGTGGAGCTCAGTAATTAAGTGGATTCCCCGACGAACCTTTCCATGAAACGTCTCAGCCGGACGAGGGTCCTCCGTCCGGCAGGAGCGGAAGATACGGTGCTTCAGGAAGAATTCACCAGCTTTCTCCATCGACTCTCCAACTCTTCCATCGTTCGTAGCTTTGTGATATTCGACTAGTCCCCAGAGGGGCGAGAGACTCTCGTTGAACGAGGAATGCCAGGCCTCTTCCCTACGGTCACAGTTCCAGCCACCATCAGGCCACTGCCACTCGACCAGCGAATCTGCTAGTTGGCTCACTCGCGGGTCCTGGGCCATTCCTAGAAGGCTACATACGGCGAGCGCGTTTCCCTCCTGGGACGCGCATCTTCGATAGAGCCCACTGATTCGTGGCACATTGGCAAGGTGAGCCTGGCCGAGTAGCCATTTGAGGACCAGGTCTGTCGCCTTGACCGCTGGCCGAAATCCCGTTGGAACCCCTAGTTCGACAAGCGAGACTAGACGCCAGTGGGCGCCGGTCCACTTCTGATACGGGTGGACCCCGAAGCCTCCATCCGGGTGTTGTCCAGAAAGAAGCACGGTCACTCGAGGTCCCTTCAGAATCTGGCGTCGGGTCTTTTCCACTTCCGGCGAGTCGAGGGGCCGCCCGAGGACTTGTGTAAGCGCGAAGAACCGGACCGATGGATCGTCTGATTGAAGAATCCATTCGACGCCAGGGTCTAGAATGTTTTTTCGGGCAAACTCGGCCATCAAAGACCCCAGACAGACCGATCGTAAAGCTGAGTCCCGCGATTTTAGCTTTTGAAAGATCCAGAGCAGCGGAAGCCTGAAGCCAGCTCCATAGGATCTATTGCCCAATACCAGAACGTTCGAAATGTTGATCAACAACGCACATGTCTGGTGGTGCGAAAGGCTCTCTGGGTCTGTTGAAACTTCCCGCCATCAGCCCGGTCTGGTATGAGCTGTCCCAGGTGAGCGTTCTCACAGAATATCTCCAGTCGATGCCATCTCACGACGATCTCAACTTCACTTTCAGTTCATTGGTGGGGCTGGCCGGATTTGAACCGGCGATTTCGTGGGTTCGCGGCCCTGATTAGGCTCCCAAGCCACGCGGCCAATCCAGGCTATGAATGATAAGCCTTCTAGACCTGGCTAGCCGACAGCCCCTTAGAGCGCGGGTTGAACCGGTATCGCTTTAGCTCTTACTATCACGATTATCAACAGGGAAACTAGGCAAAGACAATCTTCCGCCAGTCTGGTTCTTGCGGTGTCGATGCAACTGGATTTTATACCAGTGCCTATGCATGATAGGACGCGGTAAGAGAATAGCACACGGCAAGGGAACAAGCGCTGGAAGCAAGAGACCAGAAGGTTCTGAAGACATGCCTCGTCTGCAAACGCAAGTTTCTAGGCTGGTTCAGCGAAAAATACTGTAGCGCTGACTGCAGAATGGAGGGCAACCGGCTAAAGGCTCGGCTTCGAAAGAGAAAGAGCCGGAAGACTGGGGAGCTGCGCGAGGGAGTCATCTCCCAGCAGCTGATAGAGCTCGGCTTGGCCGAGACCCAGTACCCCATGTACAACCATGAGATTGCTCCGACGATGTACGCCAACTTTACCCTCTACCACGCTCGGGACGGCAAACGTCACGTTCGATCCTACTACGACCTGCTTCGGGATATTGCAAAGCTGAACGGTACGAACCTCAGCTCTCTACTTGCAAAGATGGCGCCGCGAGACGAGTCGAACTAGCACTCTACTGATCCAATTTTCTCAAATCCTCGATCCTTCCAAGATACGTCCCATCGAAGAGATACGCTTCCCCGTTCTCGAAGTCTACCGCGCCTGATCTCAACACTGGTCCCATGTACTCCTTGTAGAGATCAGTCCAGCCTTCTGCGAATGCTCGGTTGATCGGTTGTCCACCTAGATAGTCGTTGAAGCTGGGCATTATCACGCAGTCTGCGTCTACAACCTTGACCCCGTACTTTTTCGAATACTCTTCTAACGGGTCGCCTTCGTATTTGACAGAGTCATGTTTCAAGACTCCCTCTGCGAGCTTTTGGCCGTTGCTTTTTGCGCGGACCCACGCTTGACGGGTTATCCGGAACCCCAGCGGGTCTTTGAAGACAACCACCGGATGCAAGTGTCCCATGACTAGGAATCTGCATCCTAGCAGCGGTGGTGAGGGCCATGCGTGGCCGTGGAATAGGCCGACGGTGTTCCAGAGCGAGATTCCCTCGGAGGTGCTGATCTTTACGCTGGGAGGTGTGAGCGGCTCCAGGTTTCCATCATGGTTTCCAGGCACGACTTGAACGTCAGGGATGATCTCGACTAGACCCTCGAAAAATTCTGGCACATACTTCCACTCTTCCAGCTCGACCTTGGCGACGGCATGTTTCACATCGCCCAGTAGGATCAGCTGTCTAGGATGAACGTCATTCACTATCTTGCGGAGCTTGTCTAGTAGTCGGGGAACCTGGGAGGGTACATGTATTCCCTGGTGGGATAATGATACTTCCCAGCCGAGGTGGAGATCTGCGACGACAAGCACCCTCTCAGCTTGCCTCTCGAGTAGTAGCGCGGGCTGATCCGCAACTGGTTTGACTATTGTTTCAGACAGTGTCTATGTCTCAATTTCTCGCTGTATCGTTTCCCCTTAAAATCGACTGTAGGAATCCGAGGATTTAGCGCCGAAAAAAACTGGGGTTAATGCTCCCACTCCTGCGACAGCTGTCCCCCGATTGGGTTGACTTTTGGGGTGTAGGGTGTCTAATGGTTTGCCGTTGCCGTTTTGTGTCGGAACGCGTAGATTCCGATCGAGGCTGCGGCTCCTACCACGACCATGACTATTGCGATTTCAACCCACATGCTGGACAATGTGCTGAGTGTTGGTGCTGGGACATTGTACGTGTAGTAGCTCCCGCCGTTATCATTGGTGGATTTGTTGCCGTTGTTGTCATAAGCTACGATGAAATATTGTACCTCTCCACCACTGTATAGTGGGGGTATATGGGCGAGCGCTATGTGAGTTGTAGAGTTGTACGATGCTGTGACGGTCGTGTTTGTCTTCCAGTTGTCTGTTGTATAGTGAACTGTCACGTTTTGAATGCCCGCGTTTGCTGTGACGGTCATGTTTACGGTGACGACGTTGCCTGCAACGGGTGACGCGGGGGAGATGGTAGGCGTGCTAATGGTTGGATGTGCTGGGGCGGCAACTGTAGCTATAGCAGGGAGGAGCAGCAAGAATGAGAGGGCGAAGGCTATCCTCTTTGACATTGGTGACAAGGTCTTTCCAACCTATCACTGTGTTTCCGAGAACATTCCCTTGTTGTAACCGACTAGGGTCGAAGGATGCTTTCCTTTGCTACCGCAAAGTTCGCCCTAAGTGCAAGAAGGGACGGAGGATCGAATCCATTCTATTAGGGCTCTAGAGCGCAAGTTTTTGGACTATTGCGTAACTCTCGATGGACTCGTCAGTTCTTCTTAGGGTTCTGCACTTGAACCTGGATTGGGCCTGAGACTGCGGATTTTAGCAGGTTTCGTCGGGTCCTTTCGAAGTTCAGCCATTCTTCGAACTGCTTGTCGCTCATTATCAGGAGATTGACGTAGTCGGCGACCTGCTTTTTTCCTATGAAGTCTATTCCTTCGAGCTGTTGTATCTTCTCTTCCATGTCCGGGGATCACCGTTTGTGTAATGAAACATGAGTTTGAGTGATGTGAGTCTGGATTTGGGGGCCAAGGCCAGCCACCCAACTCTCAAGGGATGATTCAGACAATCCACAAACCACGACAGGGAACTGTCTGCATAGAATGCATGAGCGCTCCGGCCTTTGAGACGCGAAGGAAGGCCGTGAGAAGCGCCAGTCCTTCATTGGAAGCAGTACGGGGCAACGCTCAATCAGCAAACCTGCGTTCCCAGATCCGATAGGGGCAAAAGCTAACCTTCAGATATGCACAAAATATCGAGGTTTACAGCGATGAGATACTTTGTTAGGGCTCATCCCAGAATAGAGTCGATTCCGAGATTCTGGAAGATCCTAAACGATGGCACCGTAGAGGAGCAGACACCTGACGGGGAAGAAATCGTCGCTTCCATGAAGCGCGCCGTCATCGCCGGAGGGCGAGCGGAATGGTGTGAGACTTGCTATTGTACCCCACCCTTACAACATGAAAGGTCCACCATCTACGACCAGTTCTTCAGAAACATCGAGATCAAACCGATCACAGGACCTATCCGGCTTGACGGAGAACGGTTCTGGAACTATCTGCGAGACTATTCCACCACGGCAGAGGGACGAAGCTCTGAGAGTAGGGCCAGCATCGGGATGAGATACGCACCGATCCGCATTCTCTAACAGGTTGTTCTCGAAGGACTATCCTACGATCGTAGGAAACCCTATCATATCAGCCTCCACTAGATCACTTCAGCGACTATTGTGACTCCGGGACCTGGCGAAGACATTGTTATGAAACAAGTGTCCGAAGAGTTACGCCGCACCCATTTCTTGTCTGAAGAACAAAGGCAGACTCTTTCGAAGGTCTTCGAGAAGCGTCTTCCCACAGCGCTCGCACTGGTTGAGGCGAGAAACGTTAGGAGCTATCGGTTCAAGCCGAGCGGCAGAACCGTCTGGATCGTCAAGGGCCGGAAAAGCGACTACCAAGTGATGCCTGAGAGTATGTTCTGCACCTGTGACGACTACTACTTCCGAGTCATGGACAACAAGAAACAACTATGCTACCACTTGGTTGCCCAGCAGATCGCTGAAGCGTTGGGACTGTTTGACGTGTCGGAATTGGCGGATTCTCGATATTCTGAACTTGCGTCAAAATGGAGCCTGCGTGCCGGTTCGAGGCGTAGCTGAAAGTTTTTGTAGCCGCTTTCCGCACGCTCCCTTTTTGATATGGTAGAGCTGTCGTGTCATACAGCCCCCTCTCTCCTGATAGTACGTATTCGCTTCTCCAGCTGATACTCTACGTTTTCAGCTTCGTGACACTTGTCCTAATCTTCGTCTACATTGCCAGCGAGAGGCCAGCGGAGAAGAAGAAGAAAGACGAAGAAGAAGACTAACCCGTCCTCTAGGGTTTAAGAGTCCCTCGCGCCACGAGTACAGTTGTAGATGCCTAGCTCGGCCTTCTCAGTTCTAAAGCCCCCGGTACTGGAAAGGCTGGAGAAAGAGGGCTTCCTGGAAGCTAGTCCGATACAACAGCTCTCCATCCCGGCAATTCTGAGAGGAGAGAATGTTCTCCTTATTGCGCCAACAGGAACAGGCAAGACCCTGGCAGCGATTCTTCCAGTTCTAGACGAGTTTCTTGAAAAGCGATCCTCGGAGAAACTGCACGGCATCTCAATTCTCTACATCACACCGCTCCGCGCGCTCAACAGAGATCTTCTGCGGAGGCTCGAAGAAATGGGCCGGGATCTTGATGTGAAGATCCAGGTCCGCCACGGAGACACGTCGATGAGTGCGAGGTCCCAACAGGCTAGGAGCCCGCCCGACATGCTCATCACAACTCCTGAGACGCTGCAGTCGATTCTTGTTGGGAAGAAGATGAAGGAGCATCTCCGGGCTGTGAGATGGATAGTCGTTGACGAAGTGCACGAGCTAGCAACAGACGAGCGTGGGGTCCAGCTTTCTGTTGCACTTGAGCGGCTCTTGGAGCTCACGAAGACGGAGTTTCAGAGGATAGGCCTCTCAGCGACGATAGGCGAGCCGGAGAGGATCGCACAGTTCCTCGCCGGCACGAATCGCAAGATCAGCATCCTCCGCTCCGATGAGGTGCGAGGATTGGAGATCAGTGTAGGCTCTGTCTCACCGACCCGCAAGGATCAGGAAGACGCTTCCGGGCTTGGCCTTCCAGCTTCCACCGTTGCGCGCGCGAGAAAGCTACAGGAACTCATCGGGGCTCACAAATCGACCCTTGTATTCACTAATACTAGAGAGCACGCTGAGGCTCTCGCGTCCCAACTGAAGGCTCTCGGCACCACCAGCGTCAGGGTCCACCACGGTTCCTTGTCACGGGAGCTTAGAGAGGAGGCGGAGAAAGAGTTTCAGGCAGGTGGACTCAAGGCGCTCATCTGCACGAGCAGCTTAGAACTGGGTATCGACATTGGAAGCGTCGATTTCATCATACAATACACCTCTCCCCGTGAGACTACTCGGCTTGTCCAGAGAATCGGGCGCAGCGGCCACACTCTAGGAGGGACCAGCCGTGGAATCATACTGACGACTAGTCCGGATGATATTCTAGAGTCGGCGGTCCTGATCTCGCGGGCGAGAGCGGGACGACTCGAACGTCCGATAATCCATGAAAAAGCGCTGGATGTTCTGGTGCATCAGATAATCGGAATACTATTGCAGGAGCGTCGGATGACCAGTGAGCAGATTCTCCAACTTGTCCAGCGATCCTATCCTTTCCGCGAGTTACAACCAGACGAGCTGGACCAGGCAATTCACCAGCTCGATGAGCTACGTCTCATCCGAAAGTTCGGGGATACTTTCTCGGTGCGGAATCCGAAGGCGATCCAGTACTATTTCGAGAACCTCTCCGTAATTCCGGACGTTCAGAAGTACACTGTCTTCGATTTCTTCCGGAAACGACGTATCGGAACATTGGACCAGGATTTCGTCGCGCGAAGATGTGTCAGCGGGGCCGAGTTCATACTCCATGGGCAGACTTGGCGAGTGCTCTCGGTGGATGAGGAGAAGTTGCACGTTGAGGTTGAGGCGGCGCCTCCAAGCTTGACCGCGATTCCTGGATGGGAGGGCGACATGATTCCGGTGCAGATGGATGTGGCGAGCGAGGTGGGTCGAATGCGGAGGACCCTGGCAACGACTGACGTCCTAGACGGAGAGCTCGACGAGCCGGAGAGGGAGAAAGTGAGTTCGACCCTCGCTCTTCAGATGAAGCAGGCTAAGCTGCCCTCTGACAAGCTTGTCCTGGTCGAAGGCTTCGAGAACAGTGTCATCATTCATACTTGTGCAGGCAACCTGGTCAATGAAGCTCTAGCGAATGCTATGGCTGCGCTTTTCGGTTCTAGGCTCGGATCCAACATTGCTACTCAGGTGGACCAGTATCGGTTTGCTTTGATCTTCCCGCGCCCGGTCAGTGCCTACATGGTTGCTGAGGAGTTTGGGAAGCTTACTCCTAACGATCTGGAATCAATGATCAACGAAACTGTTGAGCATTCAGATCTTTTCGCTTGGAAGCATTGGCATGTGCTTAGGAGAATCGGCGCGGTCAGTCGCGCGGCGGAGTACAAGGCTCGCCAAGCTAGGCTGCTCGTTGATATCTTCAAGAATTCGATAGCCAACCGTGAGACGCGGCGAGAACTGTTTGCGGAGAAACTGGATGTTGAGGGGGCCAAGAAGCTCCTCTCAATGATCGGATCTGGAGACGTTTTGCTCGAAGCTGTCCAAGACGCCGGCCAATGCACGCCATTGGCTCTTCCGTTGCTCGATCGTATCGTGCCTCATGGACTTTTGCGCCCTGCGGTTGAAGAGGCCTCGATTATAGAGGTCATCAAGAGCAGACTACTATCGACAAAGCTGCGGCTCTTGTGCATCAACTGTGGAAAGTGGGACGGGATCCGGACAGTCGACAATTTGCAGGAGCAGATACGCTGTCCGAAATGTCGGTCGACGCTGATTGCGGCGACATATCTGAGCAATGATGCATTGCCGAAGATCATCCAGAAGAAACTGCAGAGAAAGAAGCTGGAATCGGAGGAGGAGAAAGAGTGGATGACCGCGTGGCGCTCTGCGGGTCTACTGCAGACCTACGGAAGGAAAGCAGGGCTGGTCATGGCGGCCAGGGGAGTGGGTCCTACTACTGCGACTCGATTATTGCGGAATCGGACGGGTGGAGAAGATAACTTATACCTGAGCATTCTTAGAGCCGAGAGAGATTTCGAGCGTACCCGCATGTTCTGGGACTAGCTTTGTCTGTGTCTTTCAACGACCTGTTGAACCAGATTCTGTCCAATAATCCGACTGTTGCTCGTGATCAGCTTATCACGATGGTTGAGCAGAAGAAACAAGAGTCTCATGGTCTACTATCTGATGAGGGCGCGATACGGTTAGTAGCACAGCAACTCTCCGTCTCTCCACTCTCATCAACAGGGTTCGCGGACCAGCGTATTGCGAGCGTCCACGCTGGACTGAACAACTCAACAATCACCGGACAAGTAATCATGGCCGGAGAGATTCGCGAGTTCCAGCGCTCCGATGGGACCCAGGGAAAGGTGTTGAGAATGAAGGTCGCAGACCCATCGGGCCAGATTACATGCGTCTTCTGGGATGACATGGCGGACGCTGTTGCGAGAGAAGGGTTGACGCCCGACTCGCAGGTCAGGCTTCTTCACGGCTACACGAAAAACGGGATTGGCGGCGAGGTAGAGTTTCACGTCGGATCCCGAGCCAGCTTCCAGATCCTGAAGAGGTCCCAATCGCCGCAGGGGTTCACAGACACTGCTGTTGCTCCGGCGGTCAATTTCAGGGCCTCAGATCAGCTTCGCGTTCGACTGCTCAAATTGCAGAGGAGCCAGTCTGAGAAGGGTCCCACCTGGGGTCTCTGCTCGAGCGAATCGGGACTCCTGATCGCCAAGTTCTGGGATAACCATGCCCAGAATGTTCTTTCTCTCGGAGAAGGGTCGCTGGTCTTGATTCAGAATCAATGGATTACGGAGAGGAATGGAAT
>Ga0137384_10002728_pt1 | contig 13980 bp, 11 predicted proteins | sample SagtaG_2_FD_104922 | JGI IMG/M metagenome (GOLD analysis project Ga0137384, IMG submission 104922) | Vadose zone soil microbial communities from Sagehorn Ranch, Mendocino, California, USA - Sage2_R_60_16 metaG | ecosystem: Environmental > Terrestrial > Soil > Vadose zone | place: USA... | reverse complement strand
TGGTTCTCCCTCATCTCCCTCCCGTTGCGCGAGCCACAAATTTTGCTCATGCTTTTTGTAGATCCACTGCGGAAGCTGATAGGATTGAACTTTTTTTCTCTAAGCACAAGTATTGTATGAGAAATGAGAGAGAGCCTGACACATGGGTCCACTTTGAAGATCCCTTGCTGTTGGAGTTTTTGAATGGCTTCCGTATGCGTTGCCTGACTTGCTCACTTTTTACGGTTTTTCGGACGCTGCTCATTAGGCTGCCGCCGTAGCTCTGTAAGCACTTGCTCCATGACTCTGATCTGATCAGCAAGGTCATTGGCCTACATCTCCTTCCATCGGCGGTCCTTATACTTACTCTGCTTCCGTCGAGCTAGAGAAGATGAGGAAGCAAAGAATGGTTCTTTCATGTAGCTTCTAACTTTCGAGTAGCACGCACAACACGCCGCACCGCTTCATACGAAACATCATAATCACGTGCTACCTGACGGAGCGGTTCCCCCTGGTCAATTCGGCGTAGCACAGTAGGCCATTCAGAAGGTGGAATCTTCCATTGTGGATTCTCTGGCCCTGGACGGCGTTGCGGGAGAGTATGTACATCAGGCTGGTCTATGAGTTGATAGGTTGGACGTTTGTACACGAGGATATCGCTTCTCCCCGGAAAAAGCTTTTCGAGAGGGATGAAAGAGAGGTGCGACCGATGGTTCGTTGCCCGTCGGTTCCGTTTTAGTAATACTGCAATTCGTTATTAATAACGAATTGCAGTATTTATTTGTTAAGAGAGTGAATAGCAAGATTGAAGCCGATCGCTCCATCCTTTTCTGTTTGACAATTTTCCATTCTTTGGCTTCTCAAGAGGTTTTATTAGCTTTTATGAGGAAAAGCCATTGTTCTTCTCTTCACATACGAACTCATCTCTCATTAAGTATCGGTGTAATAGTCTAACATGTCTGCCTGTCACATAAAGCACTCTCGCACGTATTTTAATAAATAGTATATTTTTATCATAGAACAATTTTATTGCTCAGCTCTAGTTAATGGAGAGATTTTCTTCTATCGAAAAACGCTCTCTCACCGACAAACATTTATGGAAGAATGCTATACTCTGTACTAAGGCTCTTGTATCCAGCAGAGCTTCACATCTCAGTTCGCTTTGATTATGTGAAAGAAAAAGCGCGACTTCATCATACCTCCTACCTGTGATACGATGACAAAACCATCAGGCATATCTGCAAGGAGAGGAAACAATGTCAAAGGAAATCAATCCGTGGGCCGCTATATATCCACGCAAAACATCTACTTAAACTATTACGCAAAGCACCAATCACGCAAAAATTTGCTATGGCTGAATCTTGGAATCAATACATCTCGCGATTATCCCCACTGGTACCACTTAGATTATATAGGGCCATAATATCAGGGTAAGCCTAGCTTCATTTTTTCTGCTTGCAGCCAGGATCTACGAGCCTGTAAAGCGATTCGCTTACCATGAAAATCTGCCCATTTTCTATTTAACCAGGCTCTTTGCCTCTGATAAGGAGTACTACGATTTGACTTTGCCAGAGCAAATAAAACAGCTTGCGCAATCCTGGCTCCTTGTTGCTGTTGCAGTTCTACCTCTTTTTGTCGAAGCCACTGCTCCTCAGCAAATAACTGGGCCTCTTCCATCCTCAACTGGCCTTCCTGCTGTCGTAACCAGTTGATATAATCTCCTGCTGGATAGTGTTGCATTACTTTCACCCTTTTCGATGTTGGCGATATTACAACCTTTTATCTTATATTTTCTAGGCAAAGGAATGGCTCTTCAGTTCAAGGGAAAGAGACGAATAAGACTGCGACGAATACTTTCGTAGGCTTGATCCGGGTGCAACCACTGGTCGATTGGCTGTTTGTTCTCTGGCAAGACCTCCATGTACCTACAGGCACTCTCTTCCCAGGCACAGGCTCGTACGAGAATGGGTACAATTGGTACCTGACGCCGAGTCTGTTCTTGTAGGGCCAACATCATAGACTCGTAGCAGCTCGGCTCGGCAAAGAAACTGGAGCTACACAGCAAAAGGATCAGACTGGCTCTGTCCAGGTACTCCTGTTGGGTCCTGGCAATATCACTCCCTGCGACCGTCTCCAACCAATTGATCTTATGCTGTTGTTGCCAGAGGCTCAGAGAATCTTTCAATTTACGATAGAAGGACTCGTCCTGCCAGGCATAGAAGCAAACAACGTCTCCCAATGGTTGGGCTAAGGAAGTTGGCGAAGCAGCGAGTAAAGGCATGATACCGAGGCAAAGGTCATTAAAGCTCACTTCCAGGCGTTTCATACAAAGGTGATTGAGTTGATCAACCACGCGCAACAGATCCTGGTGCGTTTGCGGAGCTGGTCCATAGAGTTGTTCTTCTCGTAAATATCCCCGTAGTGAAGCCTCATATGGTAGCACCTCCTGATACCAACTCGCACGTTTTGCAATGTCTTTGAGCAATTCCAACCCATGTTCAAATTCCATTAAAATGTATCCTTTGTCCCGTCTTTTGTCCAACCGCCTGTCACACATTGTATCAGATGCTGACCAGAAAATTCTATCCTATATGAAAAAAGAACTAATTATCAGATCAAATTGCTCCAGACGCCTCCTATACGTTTCGTGTTTCAAGTAGTCAGATCCTGCTTTTTCTGCTATCATAGTGAAGGTAAGACCTTCCCAACTCGTCACTAGCATAATTGTTTCTTTACGATAATAAAGAAGGCGGACCACAGAAAAATGGAGATTGACTATGGTCAAGGATTAAAAAGGCTACGCGAATTACTCTCTCGCAATAACGCTTCAGCACTCCAAGAATTTCATCTCTTACAAGCACGATTAATAGACAACCTGGCAGATCAGAGAAGTTATGGACGTGACGATACGAACAGTTCTCAGCGTGCTCGGATTATCGCTTCACTGAACTCCTTTCTGGTTGAGCAGTTACATCTAAGCATCTCATTCATAGATCTATGTGCACTCAACAATCAAACGGATAAGACATTTGATGAACCAGATATCAATTCATTGCCATTACCATCTCGAGATCAACTCGTATTCTGGCAAACAGGAGACAAAGTTTCTGTTCAAGGGCAGGACTACTGGATCGACAGCCCGGTGCAGAAGCAGTGGTTCGATCAGCAGAGAGCTCTTTATCAGCAAGCTCCAGGCCGACACGCACAAACCGGCCAAAAAGTCTGGCTCAAACAGTGCCAGACCTCTCTCCTTGACGAGGCTACATTCACCCTCAAAAGAGACCTGGAGAAAGAGGGACGGCTGCTGCTCAAATTACAGCAAGAAGGTCAGCGCGATTTTCCTCGCTGGCTAGGTAGCGAGAATACAGTGCAAAGTGCCACGCTTGTCTATGAAAGGCTAAGCGGGCGTTCCCTCGCAACAGTTTTTGGGACTCTACCGAAACCACTTGATCAGCATACTACCAGAAGACTGCTAGTCGGGCGACAGCCCCTTGTTCAGATGCTACATGTCCTCCATACCAAATTGCACTGTTCACATCGCATGCTCACTCCTGAGACCCTTCTGCTCCAAGCAAACTCTCACAAAATTATCCTCTCAGGCATCGGATTGGCGGCCCGTACTGTTCAAATCGGCGAAGGTCCACCGCTTTACCAAGCACCCGAACAGATCCATGGTCTACCTGTACCCGATCGCGCCACAGATATCTATCAACTCAGCACAGTTTTCTATCACCTGTTAACAGGTCAATACATTACCGACGCGACAACCGCCCAGGAGAGCCACCTGACCCCAGAACTTGATAGGATTTTGCGCAAGGCGGCCTCTCCAAACCCCAGAGATCGCTGGCCTGACGTTCATGCATTCTCTCAAGCGCTACGCCAGTCCGGGTACTAATCATCTTCACTCTTTAACCACAGGGGAAAAAATGTACAGAATACCAGTACCTTTATCGGGTATGTTTAAGATCTATATCAGTGACAAAGTTTCTTACAAAATGAGTGAACAACAGCAGCGTTTTTCTTATCTGCCCGACGCCAATCGACTCGTCACAGATCTATGCAAACTTGGTGGTCAGGGTGGTATCCCCGCCATTCTCTACCAGCGCCAGGGCAAGGCACTTCCTGAGCTTCAACTCTACACCGACAGGCATTATTACATCGTCCTTCACCTGATGGAACAGCGCCAGGAAGGGTACGCTCTAGGATATATCGAACCGCTGGGACTGCGCGAACAGGAACGGATGAGCAAAGGCGTGCTTCTGCTCCAGGTACCTTACTGGTCCTGGTGCGCCGATCCGCGTGATTTGCACGGCTGTCAGAGTTTCTGGGATACTATTATTCATGCATGGTATAGCCTGGAGACTTGGCGCCGACAGGCTCGCGCAGCCGAATATGCGAAAGCAGAATTAACCCCGAGTCAGGAAAATTACCTGAACAGGATACGGATGATAGTCGATCTCGAACATCGGGTGGAGCAGGATCAACATCAGTTTCCTCAACAGATTTCTTATCACAGCGTCGAAGCCACCGGCGAAAAACGATATGCACGTGATATCTATACCTTTCTTCTTCATGGATCTCCCGTAATCAATGAGAAGAATATGCTACGCCTCGTCGAGGAGCGTGGCTTGCAGGCCAGGGTTCTTTCATATAAAAAGAAGCGTCTAACACTCAAGTTTGAACGCGCCGTCGATCTTGATCGCATCCCACGATCTGGCACATTCGAGCCCATCGTCAGCGGTGCTATTTACCGTACACAGCAAGAGGCATTGGAAACACTGCGCGAAGGAGAAGCTAAAAATCCACATCTTCTACACGCGTTGGTTGATCACCAGTTTCAGCGCTACACACGCAGTACGCTATTGCCCGAAAAAGCACTGAATCCTGCACAATTAGAAGCGTTCCAGCGCGCTCTCATCATCCCTGACCTGCTCCTGGTATGGGGGCCTCCAGGCACAGGCAAATCACGTACAATTACCGAGATTGCCAGGCAGTACAGCAAGCAAGGGCGGCGTGTACTGATTACGGCAGGGACGAATAAGGCCGTCGATAACGTCCTGGAACAGTTTCTCACCGATGAACACCTGATGGTTGTGCGCTTTGGTCATGAAGATCGCATCCTCGAATCGGTCCGCGCCCGGCTGACAATTGACGAACAAACCAGAGAGATGAAGCAGCAGATTCTGAATCGCACCGATGCTCTTATGCAGCAATTACAGGCATTCACACAGGAAAAAGATACTTTAATTACCAAAGTGGCAGAAGCACAATCTCTCCTCTCACAGTGGTCCAGTAACCAACAACGTCAGCAAGAACTACAGCAGTTGCTCAGTTATAGCAGGCGAAATATCGAGAGTCAATATCAACCTCGCATCCAGGCTCTGGCGAAGAGCCTGCAAAAACTGGAGGTTCGGTTCCAGAAGCAGACTCGGCACGTAGCTCGCTGGCATCAGAAACAGCAGCAGACCTTGCAAAAAGTAAACCAATCGGTGCTGAGCTTCTTCTACCGCTGGAAGGCCAATATTCTCCAGCGCTGGCTGGAGTGGTTTTATTCACGCATTTCAGAAACGCAGCGCACTGAGGCTGCTATCGGGCAAGAGTATCACACGGCCCGTCAGCAATTGCAAGGTGCCCTCAACAATAATCCCGAATACCGCCAGTACTCACATACGTTGACACATATCAAGGCCCAGAGCGAGCAATTCCTGGAACAGACGCAGAGCTGTATATTGACGCTCTCACAGCAGACTCGAGAACTACTGCCACCATTTGTTGGCGTAACCACAGGCGACAACCTGCACCACTACCTCTGTCAGATAGCAGCTAGAATAACGGTCCTGGAAAAACGCGCGGCACTCCTACGCAACTGGCAAAACGAGCTAGAGACGAGCGCAGAGCAATTGACGCCCGAAGTCTTACGCTATGCTGATATTGTAGGTGCCACCTGTATAGGCGTTGCCACAGCGAAAGGCCTGGCTAATGATATCGACTTCGACCTGGTCATTGTCGACGAGGCTGGACAAATCAGCACTCCCAATCTGTTAGTCCCTCTGGTCAGGGCCAAGAGTGCCATCCTGGTCGGTGATCATATGCAGTTGCCTCCTTTTGTTGAAAGCAGCGTCCAGACCTGGCTCAAAAATCTTTCCTCACAGGCTCTGCAAGAACTGAACCTGGAGGATGAGGTGTTTGATGGCAGCCGGGTACTGGCCGAAATCACGCAAAGTGCGTTTGAACATTTGCTTCGTTCTCGACTGGGACGAGAGAATCTGGTGGTTTTTACCGAGCAGCACCGTATGCCCCGGGTAATCGCCAATTTTGCCTCTCAGCATTTCTATAACAAACAACTCACAACTGCGAGCGATGTTACCTCTTTTGCACGAGATACCCTCTTCCAATCAGAGTTGGCTTTTGTGGATACCTCGACCTTATCCGTCGAAAAGCGCAGAGAACACAAACGCGAGAAAACAGAAGAGTGGGGAAATCCAGGCTTCATCAACCGATGTGAAGCCTATATAAGTGCACGCCTGGCAGTGCATTACGAGCAGAATAAAGTCGAATGGGGAATCATTGTTCCCTATCGCGCCCAGGCCAATTTTATTATCTCTCTTCTGGAGAAACTCATTGAGGCACCTGACTTTCGTTGGGATGAGCGCGTTGCCACGGTTGATTCTTTTCAAGGTGGTGAGCGAAATGTGATCATCTATAACTTTACACGAAGCAATAGTTATGGTGGTGTGGGCTTCTTAACTGAACTACGTCGTTTCAATGTGACCCTCACCAGAGCGAAACAACAACTTGTACTTGTAGGAGATCTCTCCACGCTTACCAAAGCCATTGACTCCGATTTTCGTACGTTAATGCAGAGTTTACAATACTACATACAGGAGCATGGCGAGCTTTTACGCTATGAAGAGTGCCAGTGCAGGTTAGGATAACAACGGCGTGAAGGATGTAGTCTATGGAAGAACGAAACACTTATTTTCTCTATCATCCCCAAAGAATTATCGAAGATGCGCAAAAGGAGCCAGGACTGGCTCCTGTGCGCCTGCTCGCACTTTTCTTCCCTCTCTGGCGCGTTGAGCTAGAGGGAACATTTCGTGAACAGAAGCCCTATGCTCTACTAGAAGAATATTTTGAACGTGGCATTTTCGAGGGGCAATTGCAAACGATAGAGGAACTCTCTGCTTTCTTCGGTATTGATTCTCGATTGGTAGCTAAGGTACTCGATTTTTTGCAAACCATTGAGCATGTTCAGTACGAGCAAGGACGCTGGTTTCTCCGTCCCCTGGGCCAGGAATCGCTGCACGAAGGGCAAAAATATATCCCGAAAAAAAATCGTCAGGAGTTTTACTTTGAAGCTTTTCAGTGCCAGCCCTTAACACGCGAACACTACGATCAAATGCAGGTCTGCACGGAACACGAGGCAGAAGAACTGGTTGCGCGCTATGATCGCTCGCGTAGAGGCTATCGCTGCGAGCGCCTCTTTAGCTTTCACCCTTGGAATGCAGTGGCTATCGATGATCTTGCACACCGCTCCGATAGAGATCAATATAACTTGCGCAAAGAGATCAGCAGCATCCACCAGGTTGGGCCACCTGAGCTTGTCTACCTGCCCATTTACCTGATAGAAGCACGAAAGTCAAATAATCAGAGGATCTACCTGGCTTATTCACGCATCCGTGGACGGCGTGATCGTTTTTTTGAATACATTGTCAATAACTACCCAGATATTCGCGAATCACTAGCCATCACCTCTACCCAAAATCAGCAGGATAAAGAGCTTTGGACGCGCTGGCTCACAAGTCAAGGTTTATCGAATGTGCAGCCACTACGGATGCCTAATGGAATATGGCAACTCAATCTACCTCCAGTTCTGTTTCGCACGAGTAACCCACCAATTGCTATCAGTAAAATAGGCACCTATCGCCTGGAGGATGGTCACTTCCTGTATTTGTGGTGCGATGACGTAGAAATCAGACGAAATGCGGCACTCGATCGAACATTACAACTGATAGATCAACACAAAAAATCGATCACCGAGCGTGAAGTGGAAAGGAACTTACAGTTGCTTTCCGAACAGCTTGCAACCAGGATACTGGATCTGAATGACCTGAAACAACGCGCGAGCGAAACTGGACGCACCGTCTTGCTGAATGCAATTGACATGTAATGCAAGAAAAACATGAAAGGGGTTGCACATAAAAGGCTTAGGAGACAGATCGTCCTCATAGCTGCCGCTATCTATCAACTCATTAGCAAGATCAACAGAGCGGCCTTTGAAGCAGATGCAATGGAGGTAAGGATATCCATCGCAACCAGCAGACAACTTTTCACGGATATTAACGTCAGATGCGACCGATAGCTCATAGTCAGCCGATCCCGCCTAAGTAACACGAAGAGAGGTTCCTTTTCGCATTGTTGGTGCCTCTTTCCTTCTCGGGCTTTCAGTTTCTGATAAACCCACACCCTGTCCCGCTGGTGGAGTTGCGGATAACCGGACTCCCGTCGGTTCCGTCCGTATAAATACTGCAATTTACTACTAGTAGTAAATTGCAGTATTTTTCTTTGTGATGAGAGGAATAGCGAATTTTGAGCTGCGGCCATACTGTTCTTTTTCTACTCAGTTATTTTCCCATCCTTTGCCTTCTCAAGGGAGTTCTTAGCTTTTTTAGCGTTGAAGAGACATTGTCTTTTCCCCTACATACGAGCACAGTTCTTGCCGAGTATGTGTTCGATGGCCTAACGCGTCTGCCCGTCACACAACGTACTTTCTTACATGCTTTTTATTTTTACACAAATAGTGATACATATAATAGAGCATTTTTACTACTCAGCTCTAGCAAACTATTAGCCTCTTCTATCTAAAAACGTATTCCCGTCAATAGATGTTTATAGGAGTGTGGCACCATCCCCACAGGCTATCGTGTCCAGAAGAGATTCCCTTCTCTAGCTCGCTTTGATCGTGTGAAAAAGAAAAGCAACGGCTCCACCCCATCTCCCTACCTGTGATACTATTACGAAAACGTCAGATATAGCTGCAAAGGAAGGAATGAGATGCCAAAGGAAATCAATCCGTGGGCCATGTATCCACGCAAAACGTCCACCGCTCCTCTCCCCGAAGCACTGAAAATGGAAGTCACCACAAAGGCGAATGACCTCATTGAAAGGGTGCTGAAGCCGAAATATATCCAGCCGCCACCTGAAAACCCACAGTTTAATTATATCGTTGATATCTACGGCAGATGGTATCATAAAGCGTTCTACTTTATCGCTCTCTATCGCGTGGCAAACCCCGATGCCGTAGAGTCTAGCTTTGAAGCAAAGTTTGCACGTATGCAATATGCAGGACAGCAAAAGTTTCATCTTTCCTACATGCGCTATACCGAGAAGTGGGTACAACTGTATACGGATCTGACGGTGGATGAATGTATGGAAGGCATCCGCGATGAACCTTACTTTTCGCTCGAATAGCTCACGCTTTGCTCTTTCAGTGGCATCGCAGGAGTGATAAATGGGTCAGCTATTGCTCTGCGCGAACGCCGCCTCCGAGTGTTGAGATACTTGTGAACGGTCGTGCACACTTTTCCCTCATCATGTAGATTGTGCATGCTAAGCACAGTTTGACCCCTGAGCATGTCTAGCCTCTTGAGAATACTCCTGGGTTTTGTATCCCTCAGTTTATCACCTTCTTGAGGGTCAGCTATTTTTTCTCCGCTCTAGATTACACCGTCTTTAACATAAGTGCGTCGTCGAGTGCTTCTTGACTGTGAATCGAAACAAAAGGAAGACTCTCACTAGAGCATACAATATCTACCTAGATAAGATAGGTCGTAGAGAGGCGGCAGTTACAGTCTCTTCAGAAAATCGTTTTACTATAGAGTCATTGGGATTTATTGCTATTTTAGATAAAAATATAGGATATTAAGAAAAAATGGATATTTTGGGTAAAACTAAAGATCAGTGGCTAGATGAGGCTATCAGAAATTATAGAGCAGGAAGTTATGAAGAAGCTTTAAGTGCTTGTCAATATGCGATCCAGCTTGATGCTACATTCGCTAGAGCATTTCATGGAAGAGGCTTAATTTTAACGAGACAAAAAAAATATACAGATGCTCTTTACGCTTATCATAAAGCTTGTATGCTTGCACCTGAAAATGCAAAAATTCATTTTGATCTGGGAGAATTATTTTATATACTCAAAAGATACGAAGAATCTTACGAGTCCTATAAAACGGCTATACAGCTTGACAGAAAATACCAGCAGATTTATAACAAACGACTAAAGGTTCTCATTGACAGGGCTTGTAATTTGCGTAAGCAAGGACTACGCGATGAGGTTACTACGGCTTTTCAGCAAGTGCTTCTTTTCAATCCTCATAATGATTCTGCTAATTCATATTTCCAGGAATCACAAGATAGGCGATCTTATGTAGATAGTGGTTATTACACATTGTACGAAGGCAATTCTGCTTCTTCTAGTAAGCTAGGAGGCGGCGTTGATTATAATAATGAGTGGAATGTTAATCTAGGAACGGTACATCCCTTTAATTGTCGATGTAGGGACTGTATTGAATACTGATAAGCTATTTGCCCTTCAATGCACTTCTCATAATGTAGAAGGCAAGAGTGTAAGGACCCATGCAACCACAATCATCACCTACAGAATCGCTCTCACTCAGAAGCGAAAACTCAGTTCACTCTATCCAAAAAGTTATATGCGTGACAAATCAGAACGTATGCTCTATAATAGATTTGTTCGCTTTACCAGTATGAAAAACATTTGTATAAGGAAACGAAAGAAGCATACATTGGCTGATGATAGTAGGGAGGATATTCATGGGCAAGAAGCAGGAGAAGTTTCGCGAGATCTGGGTCAACCAGAGCAGGCTCGGTGAAGAGTTTAATATGTCGGCCATCGCCATTGGCAAAAAGCTCAAAGCACTGGGATTGCGAGAGGCTGATGGCACGCCAACACTCACAGCCCAGCAGGAAGGCTATTGTACCGCCACACCCCTCAAGGATGGCACTCCCTTTTTCCTGTGGCATCGAGAGAAAGTCAAAGCCAGGCTACAAGCAGAAGGTTTTCAAGCATTGAATGAACAGGAGATGCGCTGCAAAGAACTGGCAGAGCGATTGATAGAGGCAGAGCACTTATTTGATGAAGGGCAAGACAAACTTGCCTACCTCATGCACGATAGTGTCGTCGAAGAGATAGCACCCGATGATATTCCCGTGATTAACCGCTTCTTAAAAGAGTTGGGATCTCTACGACAAATGGAGGATGATGGCTTTTCAGAGTAGTGCATAGGGAGCGAAGAAGGAAATTTCGTAAAAATCTCCCGTCTATGATACAATGGGCTCATCATGTGCAGAAAGTTGTCAATGAACAGCCTCTAAGCTCATTGAGACGGCTCCAACACCGAATCTTTAACACCAGAGAAAGGGTGCATGCGATGCGAACACAATCGGCAGATACCTCTCCTGAGATGGAGCGCGTTCAAATCGAGCTACTCCGCAAAGCGCCGATCACGCAAAAATTTGCGATGGTTGAGTCCTGGAGCCAATTCATTCTGGAGGCGAGCCGAGAAGGCATTCGGCGTGAGCACCCAGAACTGGGCGAGGAAGAAGTGGCACTACTACTTGTGGCTCGCCAGTTCGGACATCCTTTCGCCGAGAAAATACGCTCCGCTCTCATCCAGAGGCGACACACATGAATGTGGAAGGGATCCTTGCCGCGATTATTCCCATCGTCACGGCTCTTGAGCAACTTGGCGTTGCCTATTATATAGGTGGCTCCGTTGTCAGTTCTATCTATGGCATTCCACGAGCAACCTTCGATATCGACCTCATCGCTGATCTGCGCCCGGAACACGTTCGTCCGTTTGTCAAACACCTGGAAGCGGATTACTATATCGATGAGGATATGATTCGAGACGCCATCACGCACCACAGTTCCTTTAATGTGATGTACCTGACCTCCATGCTCAAGGTTGATGTATTCTTGCCAAAGCCACGCTCATTCGATCAGGAAGAATACCGTAGGGCACAACCGGAAATGTTGATCCAGGGAACGCGGCCATTCTATGTTGCCTCACCAGAGGATACCATTCTCCATAAGCTGGAGTGGTACAGGATAGGCAATGAGATCTCCGATCGTCAGTGGAATGATATTCTTGGTGTGCTCAAAATACGAGGAAAAGCGCTCGACTTGATATATTTGCGGCAATGGGCTACCCATCTAGGGGTTAATGATCTTCTCGATAGAGCCCTTGAAGATGCAGGGATCATTGAACCGTTGTAACGATAAAGGCCACGAATGTAAACATATGGTCCACCATATTTCGCTGTCACACATACTTCCTGCAGATAACCGGACTCCCGTCGGTTCCGTCTGAGCAACCCCAAGAGAGACACCGACAACATGATCAAGTGTCTCTCTTTTTTCTTCGTTTTTAACTTGAAACTGACCACCCTCCTGTCCCACTGGTGGAGTTGCCGATAACCAGACTCCCGTCGGTTCCGTCCGTACAAATACTGCAATTTACTATTAATAGTAAATTGCAGTATTTTTCTTTGTGAGGAGGGGAATTGCGAATTTTGAACGGCGGCCACACTCTTCTTTTTCTGCTCAGTTATCTTCCCATCCTTTGCCTTCTCAAGGGAGTTCTTAGCTTTTTTTAGCGTTGAAGAGTCATTGTTCTTTCCCTACATACGAGCACAGTTCTTGCCGAGTATGTGTACAGTGGTCTGACATGTCTGCCTGTCACACATAATGTTCTATAGTATCCTATTTATTTTTATATAAATAGTGCTACATATAATAGAGCACTTCTTGCTACTCATTTCTGACCGACCATTAGACTTCTTTTGTATTCAAAGACGTTTTCTCATTATAGAGGCTCATAGACAGGTGGCAGCACCGAGCACAAAGACCGTCATATCCAGCAGGGGTTACATCCACAGCTAGACGATAAAAAAAGATGTAGAAGCCATGGTTGCCATCTTATCTCTATACTTGCAATAAATCGGGAAAACGCTAGGTATATCTGCAAAGGAGTGAATGAGAAGCCAAAGGAAATCAAGTCGTGGACTATGTATCCCCGCAAAACATCTTCGCTCCTCTCCTCGCAGCGCTGAAAAGAGATTTCCCTGCAAAAGGGAATGGACTGGTTAAGACCGTGCTGAAGTATCTCCAGCCATCTATTGAAAATCCGCGAATTAATTCTACCGTCGATATCTACGGCAAGTGGTATTGCAAGGCATTCTACTTCTGTGTCCCATATCGGGTGACAGGTCCCCATTCCAGAGGGCCAGACTTCGAAGCAAATTTGCCCGTCTGCTCTATGCGGGGAATCAGCGCGTATATCGCTCCTTCCTGTGTCATATCAGCCAATAGATTTATGCAGAGATCTGACAGTGGACGAGTGCAGAGAAACAATCGAGATGATATCAACTTTTCCCTTCGATAGGTGAAGTATGCAACTGCTCAGTTCTTTCTAAACCAGCTATCAATGAGTCAATTATCTTATCGCTAGATATCCAGATCTAGTCTGGTCGCAAGTAAGCTCGCACAGAGCAGAGCATGCTCATGTTGCACCGTTTTTAGTGAAGAGAATTTTAGCGTATTTAAGGCATTATAGAACAAGGCAATAGAATATTCGCTGATCGTGTCTTGTGGATTCTGAGCTGCCACACTACTAGCCAGTGTACGCAAGTGTGTGACAGTAGCATATGCCTTCGCCAGCGCCTGATTGTCTGTTACCAATCTCGTCGACGCCTCACCTTGACTCAAGTGTTCGGCCTCACAGAGAGCCTCTTCCATCTGCAAGCGCTCTTCCAGTGTGGCCTCTGGTGCCGTAAGCAATTGGAAGCGTATGGCCGAGTCGAGCATGGCAAAGTCGCGCAAAAGATGACCCAGCTCTGTTGCCTGAAAATCGATCAGCCAGGTGAAACCAAGCTTATCGACAAGTAAGTTATGCGGATGAAAGTCTCCATGCATCA
>Ga0137384_10002721_pt1 | contig 14000 bp, 10 predicted proteins | sample SagtaG_2_FD_104922 | JGI IMG/M metagenome (GOLD analysis project Ga0137384, IMG submission 104922) | Vadose zone soil microbial communities from Sagehorn Ranch, Mendocino, California, USA - Sage2_R_60_16 metaG | ecosystem: Environmental > Terrestrial > Soil > Vadose zone | place: USA... | reverse complement strand
GGCGCATCGCCTGGTAGTCATCGATGCTCCGCCACTTCGCGTACATCGTGACCTTTATGCCGTCAGTGCTGCGATGGAAAGCCCGGCGCCCGGCACACTGAAACCTCTGTGGCTTCGGTTAGAAGTTCGATGAGCCGTCGCTGGTTTGCCGGTTCAACCGTGAACACATTGATCAGGGTTATTACTTCGCTCTTCGTAGAAATCGTGGTCATAGCGTCGCTTCCTTTAGAGAGGGCCGAGACAATGCCGGACCCATTCTGCTGTCGTGCTCCTGCGACAGGATGAAGAGGAGTGCGACCAGGGGGAGGATGGCAGCTGCGTAGGGGATGGCCCCAGGTCCAAACGCGCTGTCTACTAGGGCTCCGCCAATCATGCCGCCCAGCGCATTCGCGAGATTGAAGGCCGAGATGTTCGCGGTCGCGGCGAGTTCGGGCGCGGCCGTGCCGTATTTCATGACGCGCATCTGCATCGGCGGTACGTTGGCGAAAGAGGTAATGCCGAAGACGAAGGCAGCAGCCACGAAAGGCCATTTGAATGGCGCGAGGAGCCCGACGGCGATCAGAGAAACAATCATCGCTGCCGGCCAGAAGATGAGCGACAATCGAAGATTCGCGTCAGCCGTCCGGCCACCCAGTGTGTTGCCGATGAGGAGACCCAAGCCGACGATGACCAGCACCCAAGTCATATCCGAGGCGCTAAAGCCCGCTACTCGCTCGGCCACCGGCGCGAAATAGCCATAGAAGGTCATAAAGCCGACCCAACCGAGGGCGGTGATCGCAAGACTTGCGAGCAGATTGCAGTCCGTAAAGGCGCCCAGCTGTCCACGGATGCTCGCCACTGTACCGTCCCGTTCCTGAACGGGAACAAAGCCGACGATGGCTACAACGGTGAGCACGCCGAGTGCGCTGATGAAGAGGAACGTCATGTTCCAACCAAATGTGTTGCCGATCCACGTCCCAGCGGGAACGCCGAGCACGTTCGCCAAAGTCAGACCGGCGAACATCTGCCCGACGGCCTGGCCGGCGAGCTTGTCGGAAACGAGCTTCATCGCCACGACGGCGCCGATGCCGAAAAACGGCCCTTGCGTCAGGCCCGCGATCACGCGGCTGACGAGTAGTACGGTGTAGCTGTCTGTAAAGGCGGCGATGAGGTTACCCGCGATGAATAGCGCCATCAGGCCAATAAGCACCGCGCGCTTCTCGAAACGCGCGAGCCAAAGGGTCAGTATCGGTCCGCCAACGACGATCGCCAGGGCGTAGGCGGTGATCAGGCCGCCGGCCTGACCTTCGGTGACGCGAAGGGAGTCGGCCACTTGGGGCAAGATGCCGGCGATGACAAATTCCGCCATGCCGATGGCGAAAGCCGAGAGTGTGAGTAACCATACCCGAAAAGGCATTTTCGACTTGAGCGACATGACCATGATCCTTTGAGAGTTTAGTTGTTTTGGGGACGGATTCGGAAAAGACGGCTTCCAGCAGTGGGCCGCCGGGTGTGCGAAAGAACAGCCGCCGCTCCCCGATGTCGGCGAGGTCCATCGTTGAGTAGTGGATGCCGAGCTGATCGAGCTTGTTGCGGAAGTCGGCATAGCCTTCCATTCGCAAGCCGACGTGATCGATCGCCTCGGCAGCGCGGTCGATGCCGTATCCTTGGGCGCCAATGATGTGGACGAGCGGATGACCCTCGGAGTAGAGCCAGTGGCCGGGAATGCGCTGCACGGCGAGCGGCCGCTCGCCCTCTTCCAGATCGAACACCTTCAGGAAGAAGCTCCGTGCCGTCTGCAAATCCCGGGTGCGAATGGTGACGTGATCGAGTTTCATGTGAATGCTCCCTTTCGCGGAAGAAGCTAAAGAATTCACATTTCCCGCATAATTGGGTAAGTTCCGAATACACTATTCGGATTCTACGAATGATGATCCTCGATAATCTGGCCCTGTTCCTTCGCATTGTTGAGAAAGGAGGTCTGGCAGCCGCCGGCCGGGAACTTGGTCTATCCGCTGCCTCCGTCTCCGAGCGCCTCGTCGCGTTGGAAAAATACTATGGGACCGCGCTCCTGCATCGCACGACGCGCGCCATCAGCCTGACCGAGGAAGGGCGACTGCTGGTTCAGGGTGCACGGCGTCTTCTGGCCGAGGCCGACGAACTGGAAGCTCTCATTCGGCTGGGGGTCGAGAAAATATCTGGGCCCATCAGGCTCAGCGCGCCGATCGATCTCGGCCGCAGCTATGTCGTCCCGACCCTGGACGCGTTCTTGGCCGAGCACCCGGAAGTGACCATCGATCTCAACCTGACGGACGGCTATGTCGACCTGGTTGGTCAGGGACAGGACTTCGCCATTCGGTATGGCGAACTGGCTGACAGCACCTTGCGCGTGAAGCGCCTCGCCGAGAACCGACGAATCGTGTGCGCGTCTCCAGCCTATTTGAAGACTCGGGGAACTCCGCAATACCCCGATGATCTTGTCCATCACGAATGCCTCGTCATGCGTTATGGCCTGACGACCGATCGGGATTGGCCCTTCCTGATTGACGGCAAGGAGCGGCGGGTCATGGTGCAGGGGCATAGGGTAGCGAACGACGGCGAATTGGTCCGGGTCTGGTGTCGGAGCGGATTCGGCATTGCCCGAAAATCACGCTTGGACGTCGAGGCGGACTTGCGTGAGGGCGCCCTCGTCGAACTTCTGCGGGACTTCTCGTCCGGCCAAACGGGGCTGCAGATCGTCTATCCAGCCACACAAGCCCAACCGAAACGTGTGCGTCTGTTGATTGAGAAGATCGCAGCAGCGTTTTCCCCGTCGGCGGCAATCGTGTGAACAAACTCGATTCTAGGAAGTTTGCAGAAGTTGGTGGGAATGATCGGCGCGATCCACCTCTTGCGGCGAAGGCTCCTTGATACGGAACCAGGCCACGTAAAGTGCCGGCAGAAATACAAGCGTCAGCATCGTGGCAACCGCCAAACCGCCCATGATGGAATAAGCCATCGGCCCCCAGAAGACGGTCGGAGCGATCGGGATCATCCCGAGAATGGCCGCCGCGGCGGTAAGCAGGATCGGGCGAAATCGATGCAGAGTTGCTGCAATAACAGCGTCCCAAGGGGCTCGCCCGTGCGCGATCTCGGTATCGATCTGGTCCGCCAGAATCACCGAATTGCGAACAATCATGCCGACGAGGGCTAGAACACCGAGAATCGCAACAAAGCCGAGTGGCTTTCCCGCGATCAGCAATGCCGCTACGACCCCAATCAACCCAAACGGCGCGACGCTCAGCACCAAAAACAGCCGGCTGAAGCTTTGAAGTTGAATCATCAGCACAACAAGCATGATGAGAAGTGCTGCTGGAACGACCGCAGCGACGGACGATGTCGACTTCGCGCTTTCCTCAACCGATCCCCCGGGGACAATCGCATAACCAACTGGCAACTCGGCATTCAGGGCGGTCACCTTGGCATGCAGGCTATCGACCAATGTTGCAGGCAGCACCCCCGGAATCAGATCGCTCTGGACTGTCAGTGTTGGGTTTCGATCCCGCCGCCAGATCAGTGGCCAATCCTGGGCATATTCGACCGTCGCCAGCTGGAGCAGCGGAACGGTACCTCCGTTTGGAATAGGAATCTGCAGGGTGCGAAGTGCATCCGGAGATATTCTCTCCTGTTCATCGGCGCGCGCGACGACATCGATCAGGTATATCCCGTCGCGCAATTGCGTGACGGTGATGCCGGACACCACGGCTGACAATGACTGAGCCAGCACTTGCGAACTCACGCCCAGGAGCCTGGCCTGATCCTGATCGACGCGCATTCGCAACGTACGTTGCGGCTCGATCCAGTCAAAGCTGATTTTCTCCGTGCGCGGGTCACTGGCGATGACGGCGGAGAGTTTGTAAGCGATTTCGCGAACCCGCACCGGCTCCGGACCACTCACGCGATATTGCAGCGGCCAGCCAACGGGCGGCCCCAATTCAAGCGCCGAAAGACGACTCACCACGCCGGGAAATTTCTCAATCAAAAGAGGCTGGAGGCGACTGCGGAGCCGCTCGCGTGCTTCAAGGCTCCTAGTGACGATGACCGATTGGGCAAAGAAATCGTTGGCAAGCTGCACGTCCAGCGGCAGATAAAACCGGACGGCTCCCTGTCCGACATAGCTTGTCCAGTGGTCGATATCGGGGTCGTCCTTCAACAGCTCTTCGAAGGCTGCAACGGTCCTTTCGGTTGCGTAGATAGAGGAAGCCTCCGAAAGCTTCAGATCGACGAGCAGTTCCGGCCTGTCGGAGGCCGGGAAAAACTGCTGAGGAACGAAGCGCAGTCCAAATATCGACGCTGCCAATGCCGCCAGCGTCACACCGATCGTGAGCCATTTGGCGCGCATGGCGCACGTCAGCGCATGGCGAAACCCGCGCATGACACGGCCAGGCTCCGCCTCGGCCGCATGCTTCATCCCGTCGGGCAGGATGGTTACGCCAATCAGTGGCGCGAACAGAACCGCTACGATCCAGGAGATAACAAGCGCCAATGCAACGACGGCAAAGAGCGAGAAGGTGTATTCGCCGGCAGAACTTTTCGCAAAGCCGATCGGGACGAAGCCTGCAACCGTCACCAATGTGCCTGTCAGCATCGGGAACGCCGTGGAGGTATAGGCAAACGTAGCCGCCCTCGTCTTTTCGGCACCCGCCTCCAGCTGGGTCACCATCGTTTCGACGGTGATCATGGCATCGTCGACGAGGAGACCCAGCGCAATAATAAGCGCGCCAAGCGAGACGCGCTGCAGGTCAATTCCGGCGAACTCCATACCGACAAACACCGCAGCGAGCACCAACGGAATCGAGCACGCAACCACGGCGCCGGCGCGAATGCCGAGGCTGATGAAGCTAACGGCGAGCACGATGCCGATCGCCTCCCATAGCGCTTCCATGAAATCATCGACCGCGGCCTTGACGACTTTCGGCTGATCGGCGGCGAGATGGGGTTCGATCCCGATGGGGAGATCCGCCTTGATCTGGGCCATCGCTTGTTCGATGTTCTGTCCGAGCGCTAACACGTCTCCGCCGGCCCGCATTGCGACGCCGATTCCGATCGCGGGCTGACCGTTGAAGCGCAACATCGGCTGCGGCGGATCGGAATAGGTGCGTTTGATAGTCGCGATATCGGACAAACGAAGTATTTGTCCGTTGGCTACGAAATTGACGTTTCTGAGATCGGCTTCTGAGCGAAATCCGCCGGTCACATCGACCCGGATTTCTTCGTCCGATGTTTGGACGACGCCCGCGGGCGTTACAGCGTTCTGGGCCTGGACGGCTTGTATCAACGCCTGGCGGTCGAGATGAAGGCCGGCGATCTTGTGTGAAGAGAATTCAACGTAGATTTTCTCGTCCTGCGCACCAAAAATGTCGATTTTCGAGACATCGTTGATCGCAAGAAGCCGGGTCCGCGCGCTCTCCACATAATCGCGCAGCTCGCGTTGCGTGAATCCGTCCGCAGTGAACGCATAGATGACGCCATACGTATCGCCGAACTCGTCGTTAAAGAACGGGCCGACAATGCCTTGCGGAAGATATTGCCGGATATCGCCGATCTTCTTGCGGACCTGATACCAAACGTCGGGCACATCCCGGCTCTGCACCGAGCCTTTGAGGGTAATGAAAACCGTCGACGTGCCGGCAACTGTATAGCTCTTGATGTAGTCGAGACCGGGAGTCTCCTGGAGTTTCTTCTCCACCCGATCCGTGACCTGCTGGAGCGTGTCCGTGATATTGGCACCGGGCCAAAGGACCTGAACCACCATGGTCTTGATGGTAAAGTTGGGGTCTTCATTGCGCCCCAGTTTCAAATAGGACAGTCCGCCCGCTGCCGCGATGATGATGACCAAAAACCAAACGAACGAGCGGTGCGCCAGCGCCCATTCCGAAATGTTGAAGCTGCGGTTCATTTCTGAGCGCCAGCATCAGTTTCAAGAAGTCTGACCTCCTGTCCGGGCCGCAAAGCCTGAACGCCCGCCGTTACAACGAGATCACCGTCCTTCAGGCCGTGCGATACGACAGCCGAGGATGTATCATAGTGACCGACTGTTACCTGAACGAGCGATACTGTCTTTTTCTCAGGATCGACGACCCACACTGCCGGCTTTCCCTCGCTCTGGGTCAATGCCGTCCCGGGGAGCTGAATGACCGGCTCTGATTGTACTTTGACCTGTCCTATGATTGTTGCACCAAGACGCATTGCATCCGGCGGTTGGTCGAGGGCGACCTTCACGATGTAGGTGCCCGTCGCTGCATCCGCTTGGGGAGCAACCTCGCGGACGTGACCGGTCGCAACGATCGTCGGATCATCCGATAGGGAGACGGTTACTCCTGGATCCTTCGGACTCTGTCTTATGAGCTGGGAAGGGACATTAAAGACGGCGTATCTGTCTCCCTGTTTGGCGACTTGGAGAATCATTCTCCCGGCTGCGACGATCTCGCCAGGTTCTGCTCCTTTCGCCGTCACCGATCCCGCGACATCAGATTTGAGGTCAGTGTACGTAAGATTGTCTCTTGCGTTCTGCAGTCTGGCTTGCGCCGATTCGACCTGCGCTTGCGCGGTTTTCCTCTGCTGCTCGGCCTGATCGTATTGAGCTTGCGTCGTAAACCCCTTGCTCAACAGCTCGCTCTGCCGACCTTCTGTGCCTTTTGAATTCGCCAGCACGGCTTGCGCGGAAGCCAGATCGGCTTCCGCAGAACGCACGGTGTTTTGAAAATCCTGAGGTTCAATCCTCGCGACGACCTGGCCGGGCGCGACGGGATCGCCGACTGTTGCAGTTCTCTCCTGGAGGCGGCCGCCGATCCTGAAAGCCAGGTTGATCGGATCCTTGGCCTGGATTTGACCTGTCAAACTGATTGTATCGCCACTTAGCGCGTGCTGGACCGAAGTCACACGCACCGGCCGGATTTCGACCTTCTTGGGCTGTTCCTTGCCGCATCCGGCGATTGACAGCGTAACGGCGATGACGAGTGGTATTTGTTTCATCGCGATATCACTCATCCAGTCTGGCCGGCGACTCGAATTTTTTGCACCCGCTGGGGCTGCCTCGTTAGCTCGCCAGGACTTCCCTTACGACCTTGGGCAAGAGACGGCGGGCCGGCTCGCTCCGCCATAGTTGCCGGTCCACCGAATTCCGGCCGCCGCCCACCACCGCGAACACCGCGATTACTGCGGCCCAAAATACTCCGAACTCGTAGCCCCCTTCCGGCAGCGCCCACACATAGCCGATTTGAAAATGTCCGCCCAACAGCATCGACATCAGCAAATACACCGATCCCAGCAACGCAACCGGGCGGGTGAAGAGTCCCAAGGTGAGTCCGACCGCGGAAATGAGTTCGATCGATCCGGCGAGAGCAACCTGCATGGCGGGCATTTGAATCCCCAGGCTCTCGAAATAGAGCGTGTAGATCTTGAATTGGAAGGGCCCGCCGAGGATGTGGCTCCCGAAATGAGGCACGAACATCAAGCCGACATAGACTCTGATGAACATCAGTGCCGAGTCATTAAGCGATGCCTCCCGCGAATCCGACGATGCAGCGACTGAGGCGGCCCGCAGGATAAATTGGATGAACACGAGTGCACCCAGAAACCAGCCAAGAGGCTCAAAGCCCGGCACGCCAGGACCCGTCGCGACCAGCAGGTCGAGATCATCAGGCTTCAAACCGGCGATGCTGACCGGAGGGTTCAAACGCAGAATGCTGAACAAGCGTGAAACCACGGCGGTGGCCAGCGCCAACGCCGCAATGGCCGGGAAGGAGCCGCGCAGATTCCAAGTCGCGGATAGCAACAATACCGCCATCCAGATCGTGGTCGATGCGGCAAACCACGCGGTGACAGGTTGGGTGAGGATGACCTTTAAACTCCATCCGATCATGATGATCGCGACGACCAATGTCACGCGGCTCAGCCAGCTCGCAGATTCTTCGATACGCGTTGCACCTGCTCCGCTGTTGTATTTCGATTGGAGAGAGCTCGAGATTTCGTCCTTTTGCGCAAACAACATCTTGCGATCTCCTGTTTTCCTCACTGGTCGACCTTGCCGACGCCCATTTCTTGCAGCAGCGTCAGATTGTCCTCGATGTGCCAGTTGTCGGTGATGCGGCCCTTCTCGATCTTGATGAGGTCGGTAGCGATGAAGGGGACCGCTTGGCCTTTGCCCTGCGTCTGCCCGAACTTGCCGGTGAAATGACCGGTGAAGTTCATATGCACAGTGACGTAGTCGCCTGCGACGATTATCTTCTCCACCGTAATCTTGAGGTCGGGAACGGCGGCGCGGAACCGGCGAGAAGCGAAAGCCGGTCCCTCAGGCCCTTGCGGCCGGCCCGGCGGCAGCGTGTGATCGATGAAGTTGGGCGCGATGGCTTCCTGCAGCAGGGTCTCGTCGCCGGTGTTCCAGAAATCGTAGAATGCGCGGACTGCTTTCATGGTCGCGTCGCGTTGCGCTTCGGGGATTGTTGCAGCTACGACGAGGTCATTGATCTTGATGCTCTCAGCGGCAAGGGCCGGCGTGGACAGCGAAAGCGTGAATGCGGCGAGGGCCTTTACGATGCGGGCAAGCTTCAGCTCATCAGACATCGGCAAAGCCTCCTTCTTCAGCCCGTCGGCCCGGGCAGGCCCGTGACGCTCGGCGAACCCCGATCGACAACCGGCGTGGCGGTACGGTTGGCCACCACGTAGCGGGCGATCTCATCCTTCCGGGCGAACCACACATCCTCCTTTCCCTTCGCGTAGGCGAGGAAGCGATCGAGCACTCGTACCCTGCCGGCGTGACCGGAAATGCGATCGTGCAGGCTAACCACCATCATCCGCCGCCGACGCGCACCTTCCTCGTAAAGCTGGTCAAATTCGTCGCGCAGCGCCTGCTCGTAGGCGGCTGCGTTCCAGCCGACGAAGGGAAAGGAGACGATGTCATTCATGTGGAAGGTATAGGGGATGGTGACGAAATCCCGTCCTCGCACCGGCACGATGAAAGGCTCGTCGTGGCTCGGTTCGTCGATGTGATAGAGAAAACCGAGTTCCTGCAACGTCTCTAGGATGTGGACGGAGTTGCGCATCCAATAGGCGTTCCAGCCGATCGGCTGCTGGCCGGTGACCCGCTTGATCGCCTCGACGCTGTCGGCGATGAAGCGTTTCTCATCATCGCGGGAGAGTTGATACGAATTGTCCCATACCCGGCCGTGAGCGGCCGCCTCGTGACCGCGTCGTACGATTTCCTGAGCGAGATCAGGACAGGTTTCGACCGCCTTGCCGATCATGAATGAGCTGAGCTTGATGCCATGCTTGTCCATGAGGTCGAGCACGCGGGGAATGCCCTCGTAATGGCCGTAGGCGAAGAAAGCGTTGGTCGGCAGGTCCGGGACGCCCTTCTCGATCGGGTCCGGGATCACACCGCCAGCGCCCGAGATCGGCTGGCCGCCGCCCTCGAACATCAGTGAGAGACTCATCGCCAACCGCGCGCCGTTTGGCCAGAAGGCGCCAGCGATGGGGTCAGAGGCATTGATGGTCGTCGTTGCGGCGCTGGCGTTGCCGGTCAGGCCGCCTACAGCGAGTGCGACGGTGGCGCCGACGGTCTGGAGAGCCTCTCGGCGGTTGAGATTTGAGGGCTTCCGTGCGGGATTGATCATTCGCAATTCCTTATGCTTTACGCGCTCGGGAAGCCTCTCCCGGGTCGGATGAAGGAATGGCGCCAAATGGAAGATATCCGGGCCGTACGCCATGCCATGACGATGTTCTATCCCGCCGGCGCAGGGCAATTCCTTGAAGCAGTTCTGAGTATTTCTGAGAAAGTGAGGGGCCTTGCCCGAAAAACGGCCGGCGACCTCACGCAAGACGCAGCAACAGTTGTCGGCCGACGAGGAACCGGCTCTCTTGACTTGCGCGTGGCTAAATTCTGATGAAACGTGAGAAATCCTGAACAGGGGCCGCGAGTGCGCGCACAAGACCGACGACTGGTGTATGAGTCGGGCGAGTGGGAGGTCGATCTCGCTCGACGCGAACTACGAGCGCGTGGAGTGCCCGTTCCGATCGGGGGGCGCGCGTTCGAAATTATCGAGGTTCTGGTTCAGTCGGCAGGTGAGCTTGTCACCAAGAACGACCTCTCGGCTCGCGTATGGCCGGGCGCGATCGTGGAAGACAATACGCTTCAGTTTCACATATCCGCGATTCGCAAGGCATTCGGCCGGAATCGCGAGATGCTGAAGACGGCGTCCGGTCGTGGCTATCGCCTACTCGGAGCGTGGACATCCCGGCAAGAGGATACATCATCCGTAGACTCGATTGATCTCGAACCGATGCGAAGCCCCGCCGAGCCATTTCAGACCAATCTGCCTGCGGCAGCATCCGAACTGATCGGCCGAACTATCGCCGTTCAGGATCTGCGCGCGCTGCTGTCCGCCTACCGGGTGGTCACGCTGACCGGACCGGGGGGAATAGGGAAAACCAGGCTTGCATTGGAGGTGGTCCGCGGCTTGTTCCCGGACATTCGGGGTGACGTTCGGCTCGTCGAACTGGTCTCGCTGTCGGATCCCAGTCTGGTGCCGACCGCGCTGGCAGGGGCCCTCGGCCTGAAGTTGGGTGGCCATGAGATTTCCGCCGAGTCCGTCGCTCGGGCCATCGGAGCACAGAAACTTCTTCTTGTTCTCGATAATTGCGAACACGTGATCGACGCAGCAGCCAAGTTGGCGGAAACGGTCGTGCGCAGGTGTCCACAAACGACCATTCTTGCAACGAGCCGGGAGATCCTGAAGATCGAGGGCGAGTATGTTTACCGCGTTCCCCCGTTGGATGTGCCGCCCCAGGATGAGGAACCCGGCGACATACCTGGTCACAGCGCGGTGCAGCTCTTCATCGCAACGACGAGGGCATTGCAGTCGGATTTTTTGCCGAATGGAGAAAACCTTCCAGCAATTGCTGCGATATGTCGGCGTCTCGATGGCATTCCGCTGGCCATCGAACTTGCAGCAGCTCGCGTTGCCGCCCTTGGGCTTCAGCAGGTCGCCGCGGGCCTAGATAACCACTTGGGACTGCTGACTGGCGGCCGCCGAACAGCTCTGCCGCGACATCAAACCCTGCGTGCAACGCTGGACTGGAGCTATGAGTTGCTGCCCGAGCCCGAGCGGCTGGTAATGCGGCGCCTTGCCGTTTTCGCCGGCGACTTTACGGCAGCAGCGGCGAGCTTGGTGGCGGCGGGTGGCGAGATCGCCGCATCGGAGGTGGTTCTCTCCCTGGCGAACCTCGTCACGAAGTCTCTCGTGACGGTGAAGGTCGGAAGCGTGACTGCATATTATCGGCTGCACGAGACCACGCGCGGCTACGCGCTCGAGAAGCTCGCTGAAAGCGGCGAGTTCGAGCAGGTGGCGCGACGCCATGCCAATTACTACCGGGACCTCTTTGACAGAGCCGAAACAGAGCTGAAGACATTGCCCGCACCCGCGTGGCTGGCGCGCTACGGCCGTCACGTCGGACAGGTGCGGGCGGCCTTGGATTGGGCCTTCTCTCCGACGGGCGCCGCCGAAGTCGGCGTAGCGCTGACCATGGCTGCAGTGCCGCTGTGGGTGCACTTGTCGCTCATGGAGGAATGTCGCGGTCGCGTCGAGCAGGCGCTTTCCGGCCCCGCCGAGAGCCGAGACGCACGTCGCAACATGCAATTGCATGCGGCGCTTGGCGCGGTGCTATTTCTGACGAAGGGGTCCGGCCCTGAGACGTTAGCGGCCTGGACAAGCGTCTTTGAGATCGCGGAAAGCCTCGACGATGTGGACTATCGCCTGCGAGCGCTTTGGGGCTTGTTTGTCGACTGCATCACGAGCGGTCGCTATCGGGCGGCACTGGCGGTGGCCGAAAGATTTTGCACCTGTGCGGCGAAATCGACCGATCCTGCCGACGGGCCAATCGGCGACCGTCTGGTCGGCGTGGCGCTACTTGCCCTGGGTGACCTGGAAGGTGCGCGGCGGCACATCGAGCGCATGCTGAGTGGCTATGTCGCCAGGGGGTCGCACATCATCAGGTTTCAATACGACCAGCGGGTGGTGGCGCGTTCGTATCACTCCCACGTACTTTGGCTGCAGGGATTTGCCGACCAGGCCATGCGTAGCGTCGAATGCCAGGTCGTCAAAGCTCGCGCCAGCGATCACCCGGTGTCGCTGTCCCATACCCTGCTTCAGGCAGCCTGCCCCGTGGCGCTTCTCGTCGGCGATCTGACCTTGGCGGAGCGTTACGTTAAGGCGATCATGGATCTCTCCGCCAGGCACGCGGTGGAGCTGTGGAACGTTGGGGGTCGATGTTTCGCAGGCATGTTGCTCATCAAGCGCGGCAACATCGGCGCCGGGTTGGAACTTCTGCGCACCGCGTTCGCCCGCGTCCCTGAGAACGCGTTCAACCTGCTTTACATTCTATTTCTCGACGAGATTGCGGACGCCCTCGGTCGTGACGGTAAGGCTGCCGAAGGGCTCTCGACAATCGACGAGGCGCTCGCGCGATCCGAGCGCACCGAGGAGCGCTGGTGCGTCGCCGAACTCCTGCGCATCAAAGGCGAACTGATCCTGCGGAAGGGTGCGCCCCAGGCCGCGACGGCGGCTGAGGAGCACTTTTTGCGCTCGCGCGATTGGGCACGCCGGCAGGGCGCCCTGTCATGGGAGCTGCGAACATCCACAAGCCTTGCCCGCTTGCAGCATGGTCAAGGTCGGGTCGCCGAGGCACGCAGCCTTCTGCAGTCGGTGTACGATCGCTTCAGCGAAGGCTTTGAAACTGCCGACTTGAAGGCAGCGAAGGCGTATCTCAACTCTTGGCAGTAGTGGATCGTCGTGCGGCCTCGTCTAGTTAAATCCCTGTGGCGCGGGTGTCGGTTGAAGCGACCGGGACCTGCGTTCAATCTGGCTATGTTGGGCCATCGGTCGATGGGTATTGGCAGACTCCGCAGCGTGACTTAAGCGTTCGCGCCCGTGTCGGCATGGACGTTCAATGGCTGATCACAACCTTGCCGGTGACTTTCAAAGATCCGGACGGTACCATCCTCGAATACATTCATTTCAATCGGCAGAAATGAAGGCCACGAATATCACGCTCCTTTGGCTGTATCCGATATGCCGATGGATACCATCTGAATAAGCCGGGTTATCTGTTTACGGCGCAGCCCTTAGTTTCTTCTCATGGGTAATCCAATCCCTGTCGAGGAAACTATGAAGCAATCATTCACGCCCGTCCGTGTCGGACGCTACACTCTGCCAAACCGTCTGGTCATGGCCCCGATGACCCGCAGCCGCGCCAAGTCCGACGGTACGCCGGGAGAGCTGGCCGCCGAATATTATTCCCAACGCGCCAGCGTCGGCCTGATCGTCACCGAAGGCACTCAACCTTCCGATGACGGCCAGGGCTACCTTGCGACGCCCGGCATCTACAGCCCAGCGCATGTCGCAGGCTGGAAGAAGGTGTCCGCCGCCGTGCACGACAAGGGTGGCCGTATCTTCATCCAGATCATGCACGCCGGGCGTATGTCGCACCCCGACAATACGCCGCATCGTCGTCAAGCCGTAGCACCCTCCGCGATTGCCGCGGGCGGGCAGATGTTCACCGCGACCGGGATGCAGGACATGCCCGCGCCGCGCGCGCTGACGACCGAGGAAGTGCGCCAGACTGTCGCCGACTTCCGCCACGCGGCGCGCAGCGCCATTGAGGCCGGCGCCGACGGTGTCGAGATTCACGGCGCCAACGGCTATCTCATCCAGCAGTTCTTCGCCCCGGGCGCCAACACGCGCTCCGATGAGTATGGCGGCTCGATCGCGAACCGCGCCCGTTTCGCCATCGAAGTCGCCACGGCGATTGCCGGGGAAATCGGCGCGGACAGGACCGCCATCCGCCTGTCGCCCGGGATTAAGATGTGGGGGATCGACGAAGGCGCGGAAGGCCCGGCGCTCTACCGCTATCTGGTCCCGGAACTCGACAAGCTTGGTCTTGCCTACCTGCACATCTTGCATGCCGGCGATGAACAACTGGTGGGC
>Ga0137384_10002717_pt1 | contig 14007 bp, 12 predicted proteins | sample SagtaG_2_FD_104922 | JGI IMG/M metagenome (GOLD analysis project Ga0137384, IMG submission 104922) | Vadose zone soil microbial communities from Sagehorn Ranch, Mendocino, California, USA - Sage2_R_60_16 metaG | ecosystem: Environmental > Terrestrial > Soil > Vadose zone | place: USA... | reverse complement strand
CGTCCGAGCCGACCAGGCTGCGGGCCGCGGTGTGGCGGCGGCTGAAGAGCCTGGGCGCCATCTACCTGCAGAACTCCGCCGCCGCGCTGCCGGCTAGCGTCGGGGCCGAGCGGGCACTGCGCAAGCTGCGGCGCGAGATCCTCGACATGGCGGGCACCGCAGTCCTGTTGTCCTGCTCGGTGCTGGCCGGCGAGCCGGAGATCATGACGGCGTTCCAGGCGGCACGCGACGACGAGTACGCCGAGATCGTTGACAAGTGCGAGGACTTCCTCGAGCAGGTCCGCAAGGAGTACGTGGCCGTCCACTTCACCTACGCCGAGCTAGAGGAGAACGAGGTCGACCTGGTCAAGCTGCGGAACTGGCTGGCCCGGGTCCGCGAGCGTGACGTCTTCGGCGCGTCCGGCTCGCAGGCCGCCGAGCAGGGGCTCGCGGCCTGCGAGCAGTCGCTCGAGGAGTACGCGGCGCGCGTCTACGCCGAGGAGGCGGAGAGCAGGTAGCCGGCGGACGGCCGGCGACAGGTAGCCTCGCCCGGAAGACCCGCCGGCCGGCGGGCAGGGCCCGGGCCGCTAGTGCTTCCTGATCGCCCGCCACAGGCTGACCGGCAACAGCAGGACGACCACCGCAGGGATCAGCCACCAGGCGGCGACGGACGCCGCGTGGGCCAGCAGGTACGTGACGACGAGGGCAGCCGCCACGCCGGCCGCCACCCACCAGTCGTCGCCGATGACGAAGTCGTAGACGAAGGCGCCGAACGCCCGCACCCGAGCCGCCACCTGACCAGCCATCTCAGCTGGCCTCAACGACGGCCGCGTGGGCCCTGGCCTCGCCAGCCGAGCCGGCGGGCACCCGCCGGGCCACCGCGACCAGTGCCAGCGCGAACAGCGCGATGCCTGGTGCCAGGACGAGCAGCGCGGCATCCGAACCTGGCCAGGTCGCGCCCGCTCCCTCCGCTCCCCAGAACGTCCCGAAGGACGTCAGCAGCACCCCGACCACGAACTTCATCGTGTTCTCGGGAACCCGCGCGAGCGGTGCGCGGATCGCGACGCCCGCCAGTGCGACGAGCACGACCGCGCTGACCGCAGCGAGCGCGGCGAGCGGTATCTGGTGCGCGTTGCTGCCGAACGTCAGCGCGATGAACACCACCTCGAGCCCTTCGAGCAGGACGCCCTTGAAGGACAGGGTGAAGCCGTACAGGTCGGGTACAAGGGCGGTGCGGCGGGCGGGCTCGGACCGGGCCGCGCTGATCTGCTCCCGGTAGATCGCGTCTTCGTCGTGCAGCGCCTTGTGACCGCTCGCCCGCAGGATGGCCTTGCGCAGCCACTGCAGCCCGAAGACCAGCAGCAGCGCTCCCACGAACAGCCGCAGCGCCTGCAGCGGCAGCGCGCTGACCGCCGGGCCGAGCGCAACAATCAGGACCGCGAGCACGGCAAGCGCGGCGATCATGCCGACGTTGGCCGAGCGCCAGTCCCGTGCGGTGCCCGCCGCGAGCACGATGGTCGTCGCCTCGACCGCCTCGACGGCACACGCGAGGAACACCGCGATGAACAGCGCAGCCGCTCCCAACCAGACCTCCTTGCTCGGCATCGAGTCTAACAGTGGTCAGATTCAGGCTATGACGACCGTTAACTCATCGGCAGCTGCCTGGCGGTCAGGGGAGCATCGCCGCGCCAGCGCCGGCGCGCAGACCGGACCCCGGCCCTGGCGGATTCGCCCAGGTAGGCCTAGCATGCCGGTCGTGGCCGTGCTCTTCGGACTGACCAAGCGGCTGCTTGTCGGCCGCCCGATGCAGAGCGAGCATCTCGGGCACACGCTGCTGCCCAAGAAGATCGCCCTGCCGGTCTTCGCCAGCGACGCGCTCTCCTCGGTGGCCTACGCGACCGAGGAGATCCTGATCATCTTGTCGGTCGGCGGGATCGCCCTGCTGCATTTTACGCCCTACATTGGCGTCGCCGTTGGGCTGCTGATGCTCGTGGTGGTGGCGTCGTACCGGCAGAACGTGCACGCGTACCCCTCGGGTGGCGGCGACTACGAGGTCGCCAGCACGAATCTTGGCCCGAAGGTGGGGCTCGCGGTGGCCAGCGCGCTGATGGTGGACTACACCCTCACCGTGGCGGTCTCGGTCTCGGCCGGAGTGGCCAACCTGGCGTCGGCGTTCCCCGCGCTGACCTCGCACGTCGCGGTGATCTCGGTGATCGTCGTGGCGACGATCGCGATCATGAACTTGCGAGGCGTGCGGGAGTCTGGCCGAGCGTTCGCGATACCGACCTACGTCTTCATTGGCGTGGTCGGTCTGCTGATCGTCTGGGGCCTGACCAAGGTGGCGCTCGGGCATTCGCCTGTCGCCGAGAGCGCGAACCTGAAGGTCCCCGCGCAGGGGAAGTTCACTGGCTTGCTGCTGCTGTGGGTCCTGCTCAAGGCGTTCTCCTCCGGCTGCACGGCGCTGACCGGGGTCGAGGCGATCAGCAACGGCGTGCCAGCGTTCCGGGTTCCGAAAAGCAAGAACGCGGCGACGACGCTGGCCCTGCTCGGGATCATCGCGGTCTCGATGTTCGCCGGCGTGACGGCGCTGGCGCTGATCAGCCACGTGCACATCGTGACCGGCCATGTCCAGCGGACGGTTGTCGCACAGGTCGGGCGCGCGGTGTTCGGCGGGGGCTCGCCTCTGTTCTATGCCTTGCAGTTCGTCACCGCGCTGATCCTGGTGCTCGCCGCCAACACGGCGTTCAACGGGTTCCCCGTCCTTGCCTCGATCCTGTCCAGGGACGGCTACCTGCCCAGGCAACTGCACAACCGCGGCGACCGGCTGGCCTTCAGCAACGGCATCCTGCTGCTGTCCGGGTTCGCGATCTTGCTGATCGTGGCGTTCAACGCGTCCCCGACCCGGCTGATCCAGCTCTACATCATCGGCGTGTTCGTCTCGTTCGTGTGCAGCCAGACCGGCATGATCAGGCACTGGAACAGGAACCTGAAGCTGACCACCGACCAGCGGCTGCGCCGGCACATGCAGCGGACCAGGGTCATCAACACCGTCGGGGCCTGCTTCACGGGCGTGGTGCTCGTGATCGTGCTCACCACGAAGTTCGTCAGCGGTGCGTGGATCGTCGTGGTCGCGATGCCGGCGATCTGGCTGACCATGCGCGGCATCCGCGGGCACTACGCCAGCGTGGCACTCGAGCTCACCCCGCCAGACGGCGAGGTGGTCACGCTCCCGGCCAGCAACCGGGCCATCGTCCTGGTCTCCAAGCTGCACCTGCCCACGCTGCGCGCGGTCGCCTACGCCAGGGCCACCCAGCCGAGCCACATCGAGGCGGTCACGGTCTGCGTCGACGAGGCGGAGACGGCCAGGCTGCGCGAGGAGTGGGAACGCGCCGATATCCCCGTGCCGCTGACCGTGGTCGCGTCCCCGTACCGCGACATCACCCGCCCGGTCGTCGCCTACGTGAACCGGCTGCGCCGGGAGAGCCCGCGCGACGTGGTCACCGTATTCATCCCCGAGTACGTGCTCGGCCACTGGTGGGAGCAGCTGCTGCACAACCAGAGCGCGCAGCGGCTGAAGGCCAAGCTGCTGCTCCAGCCGGGCGTGATCATGGCCAGCGTCCCCTACCAGCTCAGGTCGGCGGCGCGAACGGCGGCGCTGGCGCATCTGGCCGCGCCGTCGGACGGCACGTTCACCCGCATCGAGGTGAAACCGGGGGCCGCGCGGCCCTTGGCCAGTCATGCGGCCGCCCCCGACAGCCCGCACGAAGGCGGTCTGGCCCGGCTGCGACACCACGTCGACGCCGCGCGCGAGCAGATCCAGGCCGAGGAACTGCGGGCGCGCGTGGCCGACGTCAAGGCCACTCCGATCGCTGAACTTGGCGACCGTGATCAGGCCGAGGTGGTGGGCACGCTGCGGGCGGTCACCGTCCGTCCGAGCGGGAACAGCCCGGCCGTGCAGGCCGACCTGTGGGACGGGTCGGGCAGCCTCACGCTCGTCTGGCTCGGACGCCGTCACATCCCCGGTATCGAGCCTGGCCGGCACCTGAAGGTCACTGGCCGCGTGTCGCACCACCGCGGTGCCCGCACCATGTTCAACCCGGGCTACGAACTCCGCCCGCCAGGCGGTGGTGATACCTCGGAGCCGGTACACGTGAACCGGTAGCCAATCCCCGGCTCCGTCCGCAGGTAGCGCGGCCTGGCCGGGTCAGGTTCCAGCTTGCGGCGCAGGTGGGCCACGTAGACCCGCAAGTAATTGCCCTCGGTGCCGTACTCGGGCCCCCACACCTCCTGCAGCAGCTGACGCTGCGTGACAAGCCGTTCGCGGCTTCGCACCAGCACCTCGAGCAGCTGCCACTCGGTCGGTGTCAGCCGCACGTCCGCGCCTGCCCGCTGGACCCGCTTGGCCGCCAGGTCGACGGTGATGTCCCCGGTGGTGACGACCGGTTCGTCCGGGGCCGGCGACGCCCTGCGCACCGCGACCCTGAGCCTGGCCAGCAGCTCGCCCATCCCGAACGGCTTGGTCACGTAGTCGTCGGCGCCCGCGTCCAGCGCGGCGATCTTCGCCGACTCCTGGCCCCAGGCCGACAGCACGATGATCGGGACCGATGACCAGCCGCGGACGCCGCTGATCACCTCGGTCCCGTCCATGTCCGGCAGCCCCAGGTCGAGTATCAGCACGTCGGGCCGGTCCCTGGCCATCGCGGCCAGGCCGGATGTCCCGTCCGTGGCGGTGGTCACCTCGTACTTGTGCGCGGTGAGGTTGATCCGCAGCGCCCGCAGGATCGGCCCCTCGTCGTCGATCACCAGGACGCGCGTCACTGGTCGGCAGCCATCGCCTGGCTGGCCGCGGCGGCCACCGGCAGCGCGACGCGCATGGTCAGGCCACCGCCCGGGGTATCGAGCGGGGCCACCGACCCGCCCATCGCCGTGAGGAAACCCCTGGCCACCGCCAGGCCGAGGCCCACGCCGGTGCCGCGGCCTCGCTCGCCGAGCCGCTCGAACGGCTCGAACATCAGTGGCTTGAGCTGGTCGGCGACCCCGCTGCCGTGGTCGATCACGTCGATGAGCACGACGTCGCCCTCGTGGCTGGCGGTCATCACCGGCGGGCGGCCAGGTGGCGAGTGCGCGATCGCGTTGGCGAACAGGTTGGCGAGCACGCGTTCGAGCAGGCCGGGATCGGTCCTGACCAGCGGCAGCTCGTCGGGCACGACGAGGCGCACGTTCCCCGAGCTCTCCGCCTCGTGCCTGGCCAGCGGCGCGACCTCGTCGATCGAGGCCGGCCGCAGGAACGGCTGGAGCGAGCCGGTGGCCAGCCTGCTCATGTCGAGCAGGTTGCCGATCAGGTCGTTCAGCCGGTCGGCCGACTCCTCGGTGGTCGCGAGCAGGGCCGCCTCGTCCTCGGGAGCGAGCTCGACGCCGGTCTGGCGCAACGTGCTGATGCTCGCCTTGATCGAGGCGAGCGGCGTGCGCAGGTCGTGGCTCACCGCCGCGAGCAGCGCCGTTCGCATCCGGTTGCCCTCGGCCAGCGCCTCGGCCTGAGCCGCCTGCGTACGGAGCCGGTCGCGGTCGAGCGCCGCCGCGGCCTGCGCGGCGAACCCGTCGAGCAGCCGGGGAGTGATCGGATCGGCCTGGCCGGCGACGACGAGCGTGAGGTCCGCCCCCGCCTTGACCCTGGCCGGCACCGCGCCAGGCCGCGCCGTGCCTGAGGCCGCGACCTGGACCCACTGGCCGCCGACCTGCTCGGCCAGCGCCGCGCTGCCGCCACGGGTCGCGGTCAGGTGGTCCAGGATCGCGCCAGGAGTGTCCTCGCCGCCGAGCACCGTCTGCGCCAGCGCGAGGAGGGCCGCGGCGTCCGCGCGGCTGCGGGCGGCCTGCACCGCGCGCCTGGCCGCGAGGTGCACGACGCTGCTCACCGAGACGGCGACGGTAACGAACAGCAGCAGCGCGAGCATGTTCTGCGGGTCGTCGATCGTGAACGTGTGCACCGGCGGCGTGAAGTACCAGTTGAGCAGCAGGCAGGCCGTGACGGCCGCGGCCACGGCGGGCCAGAACCCGCCGACGACGGCGACCCCGACCACGCACACCAGGTAGATCAGCAGGTCATCGGACAGGCTCAGCGCGCCCTGGCCGGGCAGCAGGACGGCGGTCAGCAACGGGAGGACGGCGACGAGCAGTACCCCGGCGAGCTGCCGCCTGCGGCCGAGGCCGCCGGTGTCGCGCCACCACGGGCGCGCCATGCGATCGTGGGCAGGGTTTTCCACAGTCTTCAGTGTGACCGATGCCGCCAGCTTGCGCACCGCCACGCCGATGCCGGTTCCGGCCAGCCCGGCCAGGCTCAGCCCGAGCGCCGGCCGACGACCACGGTCGCCCCCAAGTCTTCGTCGGCGTCGACGGCGGGCACCAGCCCGGCGGCGGCGAAGGCCGCCGCTGCGGCCGCAGCCTGGTCGGCGCTGGTCTCGATCAGCAGATGGCCGCCTGGCGCGAGCCAGCCGGGCGCGCCCGCCGCCGCCCGCCGCAGCACGCCGAGCCCGTCCTGGCCCCCGTCGAGGGCGACGAGCGGCTCGTGGACGCGGGCCTCGGCGGGCATCAGCGCCGCCGCGGCGGTCGGCACGTAAGGAACGTTCGCGGCGATCACCGCGACCTGGCCGCGCAGTCTCGCGGGGAGCGGCTGGTACAGGTCGCCGCGGTAGGCGCGCCCGCCCGACGGCTCCAGATTGCGCCGCGCGCACCGCACGGCCGCCGGATCGATGTCGCAGGCGTGCAACTGCACGCCTGCGACCAGCGCGGCCACCGCTGCTCCGATCGCGCCGCAACCGCAGGCCAGGTCCACGACGATCGCTCCCGGCGCGGCCACCGCGGGCTGGCACAGCGCGGCGGCCCGGCGGACGAGCAGCTCGCTGCGGCGGCGCGGGACGAATACGCCGCGATCGACCGCGATCCGCAGCCCGCAGAATTCGGCCCAGCCGACGACGTGCTCGAGCGGGAGCCCAGCGACGCGCTGCCCGATCATGGCGCGCAGCGCGTCCTGGCTCGGCGCCGAGCCGGCCAGCAGCTCCGCCTCTTCCTCGGCGAACACGCATCCGGCGGCGCGGAGCGTGGCGCTGATCCCGGCCAGCCCGAGCTCGGGATCGCACGCAGGCGTCGACATGGCACTACCCTACGGCCGCTCGAAGCGCGGCTCTTCAGCCCGCGGCGCGCGCAGGCACTAGGCTCAGACACGTGACAGCTACCCTTCGGACCACCACGTCAGCGGCGCGCGATGTGAACGCCGACGCCCTCGTCATCGCCATCAGCCAGGGACCCGACGGCCCGGCACTGGCCGCGGGAGCCGCCGACGTCGACGCCGCGCTCGGCGGCCGCCTGATCGACACCCTGACCGCGCTCGGCGCGACGGGGAAGGCGGAAGAGGTCACCAGGACCGTCTCGGCCGGCAAGCTGGCCGCGCCGCTGATCGTCGCCGTCGGCATCGGCACGGCCGCCGACAGCGACCCGGGCAGCGCGGACGCGGAGATCCTGCGCCGCTGCGCCGGCGCCGCGGTGCGGTCGCTCGCCTCTCCGCACGTCCGCACGGTCGCGCTCGCGCTGCCGGCCGGCGACGCGGCCAGCGCAGAGGCGACGGCGCTCGGCGCGCTGCTCGGCGGCTACTCCTTCGGCCGGTATCGCAGCAACGGCCACGCCCCCGCGGACCTGACGCTGGTGGCCGCGGGCGATCACGTTGACGGCGCGGCGGCCAGGGCCGAGGTGCTTGCCGCCGCCGTGACGCTGGTGCGGGACCTGGTCAACACGAGCCCGTCGCACCTGTACCCGGAGACATTCGCCGCGGAGGCCGCCAAGATCGCCGCCAGCGCCGGCCTCGACCTGGAGACGCTGGACGAGACCGCGCTCAGCGAGGGCGGCTACGGCGGCATCCGCGGCGTCGGGCAGGGCTCGGTTCACCCGCCCAGGCTGGTACGGCTCAGCTACCGCCATCCCGAGGCGTCCAGGACCGTCGTGTTCGCGGGCAAGGGGATCACGTTCGACTCGGGCGGCCTGTCCCTGAAGCCGCCCAAGGCGATGGAAACCATGAAGTCGGACATGGGCGGCGCCGCGGCGGTGCTCGCCGCGCTGCAGGCGATCGCCTCGATCGCGCCCGCGGTGAACGTCGTCGGATACCTGCCGCTCGCCGAGAACATGCCGGGCAGCGGCGCGCAGCGCCCCTCCGACGTGATCACGATCTACGGCGGCACCACCGTCGAGGTGCTGAACACCGACGCGGAGGGCCGTCTCGTCCTCGCCGACGCGCTGGCCAGGGCGGGTGCCGACGCTCCCGACCTTCTTGTCGACATAGCGACTCTTACCGGTGCCCAGGTGATCGCACTCGGCAACCGGGTGTCCGGCGTGATGGCCAACGACGACACCGTCCGCGACGGCGTCGTCGACGCGGCCGCGCGGGCGGGCGAGGCCATGTGGCCGATGCCGCTGCCCGAGGAACTGCGCAAGGGCCTGGACTCCAAGGTGGCCGACCTCGCGAACGTGGCGGCGGAGCGGGACGGCGGGATGCTGACGGCCGGACTGTTCCTGCGGGAATTCGTTCCCGACGGCGTGCGCTGGGCGCATCTGGACATCGCCGGGCCGTCCTTCCATGAGGGCGAGCCTTACGGCTACACCGCTAAGGGCGGCACCGGAGTCGCGGTCCGGACGCTGGTCCAGATCGCGCAGGACGTGGCGGACGGGCGACTCTAGGGGCGGACACATGACCTGGCAGATCAAGCCAACGGCGGCCGACTGAGCAAGGAGTGATTGGTGACCCAGACCGATACCGGCAGCTACGACATCGTCATCCTGGGCGGCGGCAGCGGCGGATATGCCTGCGCCCTGCGCGCGGCCGAGCTCGGCCAGCGGGTGGTGCTGATCGAGAAGGACAAGGTCGGCGGCGTCTGCCTGCACCGGGGCTGCATCCCCACCAAGGCGCTGCTGCACGCGGCCGAGGTCGCCGACCACGCCAGGGACGCCGCCTCTGTCGGCGTGCTGACCACGTTCGACGGCATCGACATGCCGGCTGTGAACGGCTACAAGGACAAGGTCGTCGACCGGTTGTGGAAGGGTCTGCAGGGAACCCTGGCCAGCCGCAAGGTCGAGGTGGTCTACGGCGACGGCAGGTTGGTCTCGCCGACCGCGGTCGCCGTCGGCGAGGCGGTGTACGAGGGGGCGCACGTGGTGCTCGCCTCGGGCTCCGAGCCTCGCTCGCTGCCCGGCCTGCGGATCGACGGCGAGCGGGTGATCACCAGTGACCAGGCACTGGCCCTGGACCGGGTGCCGCCCTCGGTCGTGATACTCGGCGGCGGGGTGATCGGCGTGGAGTTCGCCAGCCTGTGGCGGTCGTTCGGCGCCGACGTCACGATCGTCGAGATGCTGCCGCACCTGCTGCCGCCGGAAGAGGAGTCGAGCTCAAAGCTGCTCGAGCGCGCTTTCCGCAAGCGCGGCATCAAGTACCACCTCGGCGTCGCCTTCAGCGAGGTCAAGGAGACGTCCGGGGGTGTCAGCGTCAGCCTGGAGAACGGCACCACGGTCGAGGCCGAGGTGCTGCTGGTCGCGGTCGGCCGCGGCCCGGTCTCGGCCGGCCTCGGCTACGAGGAGGCCGGCGTCGCGATGGACCGCGGCTTCGTGCTCGTGGACGAGTACTGGCGGACCAGCGTTCCGACCATCTCCGCGGTCGGTGACCTCACCCCTGGCCTCCAGCTTGCCCACGTCGGCTTCGCCTAGGGCATCGGAGTCGCCGAGCGGCGTGCCAAGCTGCCGGTGACGCCGATCGACTACCACGGCGTGCCCAGGGTGACCTACAGCGACCCGGAGGTCGCCTCCGTCGGCATCACGTCGGCGGCCGCGGCCGAGCGCGGGATCGAGATCAACGAGGTGACCTACAACCTCGGCGGGAACGGCAAGAGCGTGATCCTCCAGACCCAGGGCGCGGCGAAGGTGATCGCGACCGCCGGAGGAGGGCCCGTGCTCGGCGTCCACCTCGTCGGCGCCCGGGTCGGCGAGCTGATCGCGGAAGGTCAGCTGATCTACAACTGGGAGGCGCTGCCGACGGAGGTGGCACAGCTCATCCACCCGCACCCGACCCAGTCGGAGGCGATCGGCGAAGCGCACCTCGCGCTCGCCGGCAAACCGTTGCACTTCCATTCCTGATCCGGTGTCAGGAGTGGCGGGAATCTGAGCGAAGGAGTCAGCGCAAGCCATGTCGGTCTCCGTATCCATGCCGCAGCTTGGCGAGAGCGTCACCGAAGGCACCGTTACCCGCTGGCTCAAGCACGAGGGTGACCACGTCTCGGCGGACGAGCCGTTGCTCGAGGTGTCTACCGACAAGGTGGACACCGAGATCCCCTCCCCCGTCTCCGGGATACTGCGCGGGATCACCGTTGCCGAGGACGAGACCGTCGCCGTCGGCGCCGAGCTTGCCACCATCGACGAGGACGGCTCGGCCGAGGCCGCGCCGGCGGCGGGCGCCCAGACTCGCGGTTACGAGCAGCCCGCGTACCAGCCCGCCGGTCAGCAGCCTGACTACCAGGCCCCAGCCGCCCAGGGACACCAGGCACCTGGCTACCAGGGACAGCCGTATCCGCAGCAGGAGCCATCCGGCGGGCAGCCGCCGGCCGGACGGGCCGGCTTCGAGCCAGCCACCGGCTACGAATCTCCGCCGTCGTACCCGCAGCCCGGCCAGCCGACCGCGTACCAGCCGTACGCCGAGCCGCCGGCCGACCGTCAGGCGCCGCCCCCCGCCGAGCCCGGGCCGGCCGCTCAGTACCATCCCGCGCATGCCGAGTCGGCGCCGCCAGTCGCCTACCAGGCGCCGCCGCCGTACGAGCCCGCACACACCGAGGAATACGCCGCGCCCGAGGAGCCAGCCGCCCCTCCGGCGGGGCGAACGGCGGGCTCGGAGAGCCCGTACGTGACCCCCTTGGTCAGGAAGCTGGCCGCCGAGCATGACATCGACCTCGGCTCCATGATGGGGACCGGCGTCGGCGGACGGATCCGCAAGCAGGACGTGCTCGACGCGGCCAGGCAGCGCCGTGGCGGCGAGGCGCCGCGACCCGCGCCCGCCGCGCCCGCGCCGTCAGCCCCGGCGGCACCGCAAGCGGCCGCGCAGCCGGCCGCGGGCGGCCCGCCGGTGCCCAAGACCATTCCGGTGCCGTCGAACCTGCGCGGGACGACCGAGCGGCTGTCCCGCGCGCGCCAGGTGATCGCGCAGCGGATGGTCGAGTCGCTGCAGACATCCGCGCAGCTCACCACGGTGGTCGAGGCGGATGTGACGGCGATCGCCAGGCTGCGCGGCCGGATCAGGGCGGCCTTCGAGGCCAGAGAGGGCGTGAAGCTCTCGTTCCTGCCGTTCTTCGCCCTTGCCGCGGTGGAGGCGCTGAAGGCGCATCCGAAGCTGAACGCGGTCATCGACACCGCAAACGGCACGGTGACCTACCACGACGCCGAGCATCTCGGCATCGCGGTCGACACCGACCGCGGGCTGATGGTGCCGGTGATCAGGAACGCCGGCGACCTGAACATCGGCGGCCTGGCGCGCAAGATCGCCGACCTGGCCGCGCGCACCAGGGCCGGCCAGGTCAGCCCCGACGACCTGAGCGGCGGGACGTTCACGCTGACCAATACGGGCAGCCGCGGGGCGCTGTTCGACACGCCGATCATCAACCAGCCCCAGGTCGGCATCCTGGGCACGGGCACGGTGAACAAGCGCGCCGTCGTCGTCGACGACCAGGATCTCGGCGAGGTCATCACGGTGCGCTCCATCGTGTACCTGGCCCTGACCTACGACCACCGGCTGGTCGACGGCGCCGACGCCGCCCGGTTCCTGGTCACGATCAAGAACCGGCTCGAAGAGGGTGCGTTCGAGGCCGAGTTCGGCCGGTAGGGCCGGGCGATGCGGGTTGCTGTCTCGGCCGCGTCCGGGCTGATCGGCTCGGCCCTGGCAGCCGACCTGGCGGTGAACGGGACCGAGGTCATCCGCCTGGTGCGGCGCCGGCCCGCGGGCGAATCCGAGGTCGGCTGGGATCCGCAGGCGCCAGGCGGCGGGCTCGACCCCGCCGCGCTGGGTGGCGTGGACGCCGTGGTCCACCTGTCCGGTGCGCCGATCGCCGGCGGCCGCTGGACGCGGGCCAGGAAGGCCGTCCTCCGGTCGAGCCGAGTCGCTGCGACCGCGGCGCTGGCGACGGCGATGGCCGCGGCCGACCCGGCGCCCGGCGTGCTGCTGTGCGCATCGGCGATCGGCTACTACGGCCAGACCGGCGACCGAGCGGTGGACGAGGGCGCCCCGGCCGGCCAGGGATTCCTGGCCGAGCTCGTGCGGGACTGGGAGGCGGCCGCCGAGCCCGCGCGGGCGGCCGGCATCCGGGTCGTCAGCTTCCGCTCCGGCGTCGTGCTGGCCGCCGGCGGAGGCATGCTCGGCCGGCTGCTGCCGCCGTTCCGGCTGGGCCTGGGAGCCAGGATCGGGTCTGGGCGGCAGTACCTCAGCTGGATCAGCCTGGCCGACGAGGTCGCGGCCATCAGGTTCCTGCTTGACTCCGCCGAGGCGGCCGGCCCGTTCAACCTCACGGCCCCCCGGCCGGTGACGAACGCCGAGTTCACCAGGGCGCTGGCGCAGGCGCTCGGCAGGCCCGCCGTCCTGGCGCTGCCGTCCGGCCTGCTGCGGGCGGCGCTCGGCGAGGTCGCCAGCGAGCTGCTCGGCAGCGCCCGGGTCCTGCCCGCCAGGCTCGAGGCGGCGGGCTTCACGTTCCGCCACCCGGACATCATGACCGCGCTGGGCGGGCTGCTGCCCGGTTAGGCGTGCCTAGCCTGGCGGCGGCGGCTCCTCGTCGGCCGCACGCGGAGGCCGGCACGCCGCGACCGCCGCCCTGCGCTGAGAGCGCGCCTTGATAAGCCTGGCCAGCGGGGTGCCGATGGCCGGGCCGAGCAGCGGTATCTGCCAGAGCGGCGGCACCGGGCCGGTCAGACCCTCGTACCGCATGATCTGCCCGATGGTCAGCCGCAGCAGCCGCCTGGCCATGAGGATGGCCAGCACCGCGAGCGGCACCTCGACCAGCACCGCCGACAGCAGGCTGGCCACGAAGCCCGAGGTCGCGACGTCGAGCACCACGTCGAACCAGGCGTCGCAGAGCAGCAGGGTGGCCAGCACGACCAGGGAGACGATCAGCAGCTGCCGCCGCCGCCACGCCGTCCAGCCGGTGGCGGCGAAGGCCGCGAGCAGCGCCGCGTCAAAGCCGACCCAGGCACCGCGCCAGGTCCCCGTGTGGTAGAACATCGGCAGCGTCACCGCCAGGACGCCGATCCAGGCCGCCAGCATGATGCAGCTGGCGACGATGAACACCAGCACGGCATCCCATTTCCAGCTGCCGCCAGGAGCCGGCGCCGCCTCCTGTTCCAGCGCCACCAGCACCCGGAGCAGCTTGCGCCGCTCGGCAGGGCTAAGGTTCGCCAGCGCCTCAGCATCGAGCTTGTCGTCCATAGCACGAAAAAGGTTAGCCGACCGAACCTATCCCCGGCGCGGGCACCTCGCGCGCTCGCCCGGCATAGGCTATGGCCATGGATCGGGAGCTTGTCGTGATCGGGGCGGGCTTCGGCGCCAAGGCGCTCGGATACGCCGAAGCGTGGGACCTGCAGCGAGACCTGCACGCCCGCCGGGTACGCGGCGAGATACCGGACACCTGCCTGCTGCTCGAGCACCAGCCGGTCTACACGGCCGGCCGGCGGACAAGCCAGGCGGACCGGCCGCTCGGCGATCCTGGCGCGCCGGTCATCGACGTGGACCGCGGCGGGAAGATCACCTGGCACGGCCCCGGGCAGCTCGTCGGCTACCCGATCATCGCGCTCGACGAGCCGGTCGACGTGATCGGATACGTCCGGGCGATCGAGGAGGCGCTGATCCGGACCTGCGCGTTCTTCGGGCTGGCCACCGAACGGATTGCCGGGCGGAGCGGGGTGTGGGTCCGTGACGCCGGCGGTGGCCAGGACAGGAAGGTGGCCGCGATCGGGATCAGGGTGGCG
>Ga0137384_10002704_pt1 | contig 14026 bp, 6 predicted proteins | sample SagtaG_2_FD_104922 | JGI IMG/M metagenome (GOLD analysis project Ga0137384, IMG submission 104922) | Vadose zone soil microbial communities from Sagehorn Ranch, Mendocino, California, USA - Sage2_R_60_16 metaG | ecosystem: Environmental > Terrestrial > Soil > Vadose zone | place: USA: California... | reverse complement strand
TCTCTTGACGCGGCTTCGCTTGCATGATCTGAAATGTTTGCTCCATTGCTTCAGCAAAAAAACAGTAGATGCTTTTGCTGTTGAGAAATTGACGTCGACGGCAAAAATAAAGGTCGTCAAACAGCAACCCTCCTTGGAATAGGACAAGCCCTTTTTCAGAGATGATATTACTACATGAATATTGAAAGATGATTCCTTGCAGTGGTACCAGAACGGCTATCTTCGGTAGAGCAGCACGACTCCTGAGTATGAGTAACTTGACTTTGTACCGCTGGATAGAGAGATCATGCCATAAGATGACATGTGGGAAAGCAGCACCGGTTTCTCAAGACAAGCTATCTTGATGCTGCGAGCAAAAGACGAGAGCAAGCCAGTTTAAGTAAGATAGCATCATAGTTTGGAAATTCGCCAAATTCTTTCTTAGCACATGGTCATCTTCGTTACAATAGTGTATACTTGTCATGATGGTAGTACTTGGGTTCTAATCATTTATTTATTTCCCTTGGGCTACCTTTGTTAACAAGTCGGTTGGCAGACGTGCGCGGCGAGGGGTGGATAAATTGTTACACGGAGCGACGACTTGCATGGAAACGACTGTGCCCACCTTTATAGACGTATTCGCAGGGGCTGGGGGCCTGTCCTTGGGTCTTATGATGGCTGGTTGGAAGGGCTTATTTGCTGTCGAAAAATCTCCCATGGCCTTCCAAACGTTAAAGCATAATCTCATTGATCAGAAAGATAACTGCAATTTTTATTGGCCTGACTGGTTACCCAAAGAGGCTATCGACATTCAAACGCTCCTAGAAAAATACAAAGAACAACTGAAAGAACTCAAAGGCATTCACTTACTCGCTGGAGGTCCTCCTTGCCAAGGCTTCTCTTCGTCCGGAAAACGCCAGAATGGGGATGAACGAAACAGATTATTTGAACAGTATCTTGAGCTTGTCAAGCTGATCGAGCCTCAATTGTTACTTTTTGAAAATGTCCAGGGCTTCGCGAAAACATTCACAAAAACCGAGAGGGGCACCAAGGGCGAGAAATTGTACGAAGAGGATGGCTTCAATGCTGACGAGGAACTGAGACGGAAACTCATTAAACTGGGTTATATACCATTTGTACGTGCTAACGTGAAAGCCAAAGATTTCGGTGTTCCACAACTCCGTCCCCGTTATATTCTCATCGCTGTTCGCAAAGACTTGTTGAGATCTATCCCTTTCCCTGACCCCTTCAAGATTTTGTATGGGAACTTGCGTGAAGAATTCCTAGGACGTCGAGAGTTACCGAAAGACGGAGAAATCACATTGCGAGAGGCAATCTCCGACCTCGAAAGGGTTCACGGGGACGCACCATGCGTTGAACCAAGCATGGAGCACTTCCGTCAAGGTAAATATGGACCCACCCAGAAGGGTAACTCGTACCAAGCGCTTATGCGGCAATGCCGGGATGGAAACCGAATACCAAAGGGCCAGATTGCCGACAGCCACCGCTTTGCGAATCACACACCCGAGATCGAGGCAAGGTTTCGCCGGATTATTAACGAGTTTCGCCCAGGTATCCAACTAAGCAGCGAGGAGCGGAAAAAATTAGGACTAAACAAGCACCGAATTGCTCCTTTAGCTGCTGGCGAGGCTTGCCATACCTTAACCAGCTTACCAGATGACCTTGTCCACTACAGCGAACCTCGCATACCGACTGTCCGAGAATACGCACGAATTCAGTCTTTCCCCGATTGGTTCGAATTTAAAGCGAAGTATACTACGGGCGATAAGTACCGGCGCGAACAAATTCCGCGTTACACACAGGTGGCGAACGCAGTTCCGCCGCTATTAGCTGAAGCGGTTGGACTAGCCTTGCGGGAATACTTGGCAAGAGTATCACTCCTACTTACTCCAGATACTTCTTACTCTGTCACAGGAGGAGGATTGACCACTGGTAGCTCAGAAGTAGAGCATAGCGAAGAACTTACCTCGGTTGAAGCTGATGCTTCGGAGATGCAGGTGCCTAAACTGCTTGCGACTCCATAGACCGTTGGCGCTTCTGCTACGCGCATCATCGGTAGCCCTTCTTGTCTAGCTGCGCTCTGCTTGTAGAACTCGCACTTCGCCCTTAAGGGGCACTGCAAGCAGAGCGGGATACCATTCTTGCATACCAAAGCACCTAAGTCTAGAACTGCCCAATTCACTTGTAAACTTTTTTCTGTATTCACGACGCGTCGAGCCAATGTCTGCAAGTAGGGATCATAGCGGATATCTGCTAGCTTGCGCGGGCCGAAAAAGCGCTCGAGAACTCTTGCCATATTGACATCTATTAAAGGCTCAGGTTGGTTGTAGAGCGTTAAGAGGGCAGCACTAGCGATATATTGCCCTATCCCTGGGAGTCGCTCTAACTCGGAGCGTGACGCGGGAAGTGAACCACCACGTTCCTCAATGGCAGTGGCAAGTGATTGAAAAGCTTGGGCTTTCTGTAGCCACAGGCCTAGAGGCTTGAGATACTCTCTCAGGTCCTTGGGGCTTGTGTGTGCCAGTGTGCTCCAAGAGGGGTAGCGACCAAGAAAAGCGTTATACGCCTGCGCTACTCTGGCTGCTGTCGTTCGCTGAAGTAAAATCTCGGCGACCAAAATCTCATAGCCAGTACTTCCCCGTTCCCGCCAAGGAAAAGAACGACCATGCATGCTAAACCAAGCTAGTAACTTGGCGCGAAACCAGGGAATTCGACTGACAACCTCGAACTCCAAGTTGTATTCAGGTAGAATTCTACTTTGTTTCGTCAAACAGGTGAGTCCTTACTTGCCTTACCCAGCGCTTTTTGAGTGGCGACCACCAGGGGTAATAATTACGCAATTTGGATCACTCGCTCCCCATATAATCCCACTTTGCCCCTGTCTACTGCCGCCAAGAGCTATGAACGAGCATACTCTATTTCTACTTCAAAGTCAGGTTCCATTTTTAAATTACGTCCTATATCATTCTTTCGAAATTTTATGACTTGCCCTCCTCGTGACCACCCGCTGAGAAGATCCGCGTAGCTCCACCGTGCTGGGTAATTCGCGGCCGGATACGAACTACGCGAGGGCGCGCAAATAGATTTCCTGCAGACTCGCTGGACTGGACAAGACAATAGCCAGGAGGTATCCCGAGCAACTGTTGATTTTTGAACTCCGGGGAGAAACGTACTAAGTCCTCGATGTTTTGACGGGTACCAAGGCTAAAGACAAACTTGGTCGTAATGAATCGCTGTATAGCTGTAGGTATCGATGCCACGTCCTGGGTTGCAAAAACATAAGATGTGCCCTCGTGGCGCATAAGCCGGATGCGCGATTCAATTTTTTCACCGAACTCGTTGCTCAAGTACTCATGGGCTTCGTCAAAAACTATCATTTTATTGAAGCGCCCCTGGACCCTGCTGACGTGGTTGGCACATACGAGGAAGAAACGTAAAGCATCCTCTTTAGTAAAAATGGGATCACGTAAGTCAATTATTACAGCTCGGCCAGGTTTGAGGATTTCGTCAAATCTGGTTCCATTGGCAGGGGAAAGATACTTGCGAACAAACCTAAAACGAATGTCAGCAGATCTACGGCTTTGTGTAGGAAGCAGTGGTCGGACATATTCTTCCAGCTTCTCTAAGGTGATTTCTCCCGTAGTTCGCAACTCCCCGAGGGCATGTCGTATAGTGCGAGCAAAGAGTGCTTCACTTCCGGGATCGCCCATCAACAGTTCCCAGTCTTCCACGGTCAATGTTGAAGGATCAAAGAGCAATTCCGAAGATGGAATTTCACTGTATTCTCGCAAGCGTGCCGGGATGCGCTGCCCAGGTAGGCAAAGCACGTAAATGTCACGCAGAGCACGAGGGAGTGTTCCGTACTCATTTACGAGCCGTTCCATATCGGCTCCGTTCTCGTTTGGCTGGACTAGTGAAGACAACTCGAACCTGTCAAAGGCATTACGACGGTAATTGAAAATGATAACGGATAGTGGACCAGGGAGCATATTTATCCCTGGAATGGCCTCCAAGGAGGACTCTATCAATGTTCCAAGTAGATAACTTTTGCCAGACCCCATATAACCAAAGATCCCCATGGCCTTTGGATGGTCAAGATCTAGGGCTACATATTCGCTAGTGCCTTCAAGGTTACCTATCAACGTCCACCGGGAGGTTTCCGAGGTCCAACCAATAAAAGAGCGCGGCCCATCCACGGTTTTTGGTCCCTTCAGGCTCCCCTCCATGGAAACGCCTGCGGATGAATTGCTTCTGAGGCCGGGATAGTGGCTTTCTCCTGATCTATCTTCCCATAGAGTAAGAGGTTCAGGCCCTTTAGCAATCTCCTTCACCGAACTCAGACCATTCCCTGCGCTCTCATCAACCCGGTCTTGATCACTCTTCTTGGGTGCAGGAGGCATAATTGGCACGTCTAAAACACCATCACCTTCACTGGGAATGGGAAGCTCAGTGAGTTGATCCGTTAAACTGCCTGAGGAGCTAAGGCCAAGCAATTGCATTAATTCGGCGCGAAGGTCGGTAACGGGTGAATCTCCTGGCGGAGAACACTCAGACATTACCTCGGTCATTACTTGGTCAACGGCTCTTCTAATGAACTCCTCGTTAGATCCAGGACCTACACTTTCGCTACTCCACCAAAGACCTGAGATAGGCGTGGGATCGAGGAAGATTTCCCGCAGAGGACGATTGTTCTGCACTTGAGGTCCATGAGGATCGACGGAGTATACATCTCTGTTAATAATTACAGAGCCGGGAGCAAACCATAAGAGCAATGAGCCTCCACAGCCAACGGAAACTCGGCCATTCAATACATTACGGATGATCCTGGCTCTGTCAGCAGCTTGCAGTGGGACTTGTGCTAAACTCATCGCTAGGTCTAGTAGCATAGCAAACCCTAATCTTTTTGTATAACAGGCAGCGAAATCATCGTCCGCGTCTCCCCTTGAATGGATAGCCTTTGAGATTGCCTCGATCATCATGGACATCTGGCCTAACTGCTCCCTAGCGCGCTTCAACTCCGGGTCGGTATTAGGTGGCAGCGCTTCTGGATTTTGGGGATTTCCATGGTGCTTGATCTCTACGGGAACCAGACACACCCGGGTAAAATCGTCACTTTCTTCGCTGACCCGGATCGCTAGTAAATCAGCCCTTTGTTCCGAAGCCCTGTTTCCGGCAAGCTCGGCGAGGACAGAGTACATGGGATCTATAGGAAGCAAACAATGAATCGCACGCGCATCAGTCCTCGCCGTCCAAGATGGCTGGAGAAAAATTTCGCTTGGTGGCAGCAGCAGCCTCATGGCATAAAAGAAACCAGCGGCGGCGCTCTCTTGAGACCCTCCAATGGCATAAAGAGAAGCTAGGCCTATCCCTCGGTATCCTAACTCTGAGAGTAATTCACTTGCCTGCGCCTCGGAAAGACCTTGCCGGCTCTCTAGCGCCTTGAGCAAGGACGAGGGTACTCTGGCTATTACGTAATATGGCCGCTTGGCCAGGTCATTTTCATTTCTCTGTCCCTGGCTCAACCAAGACGGACGCCATTCCCAGAGTAATCTCTTGTCAGTACTCAGCGAACTAGAAGCTTTAGTTACGACCGAAGACAGTAGTAAGGGATCCATGTTAAAAGTACCCAGCACCTCCCACCGAGCATCCAGGCCTATTCCCAGGGCTTGAGACTCTGGTGAAGACCTCAATGCATGCAATCCCTCTTGCTCAATTTCAGCAAGTAGATCCGAAAGGCCAAGTAAGTCGTCACCAGAAGCGGTAGAATAGTTTTGGTCCAGAACGAGGTTGTTTGGGCCGAGGCTTTTCAGCACGGGAGGGCAGAATCTGCGCAATGGTAGAGGCCCTAGCAACCCGCTGGTTTCTCCATCCTGAACACCAAGAAGGACATTTGCATTTTCTACAAAGGCAACATCGGCGCTCACAGGCGTGGCGGGAGGATAGCTCCTCCATTCGAAAGGCCGACGATATTCACTCTCACCTCGAACCTGGATAAGCCTATCCCTCGTCGGCGCAGTTCCGCGCCGGTAATCCGAGTCCCAAATGCGTATTCCTCCGCTCAGTTTGTTCGCCTCGCCGAGTGTTCCACCCCCGAGCATAAGCAATAGGGCGTCATCGATTTCCTGGGACCTGGGAGCCTCGGTTACCGACCGTATAGCAACTTCTAAAGAGTTTATGTGAGAATGCACGTTTAGGTAATCTTTGAGGGCCCGCTCCACGACCCTTTGATTTATGCCGGTACGACCACCCCATGGTAAAGGCAGGTCGGCAGCAGATGGAGGTAGCGCTGCCAAGCCCGTATTAGTGAGCACAGCGAGTGCGCTCCACGCCGCGAAATCCTGCTCTATACCGGGGTCAGTTGGAACAGCAACTAGTGGAATCTCCTGGCCAGTGGAGTTGACAGCAACGCCCGTATAGGGTATGTTCCACCCCTCTGCGAAACCGAGCAGTCCTTGACTCATTCCCCCTTTCGTTGCAGTAAATGCAACGGCAAATGCCCAGGCCAACCTTGCGGGATGCAGTGGAGAAAGGAGCACCGCGAGGAGTTGGCCAAGCGAGGACCCCGGAGACCCGTTTACTATCACTAGTGATAGTGGATACGAGGCCCAAAAGGTATCTGCTTTGCTAATGCCCTTGGCCGCCCGCACAAGTTTTCGGTGAACCTCGACGTAGTCTTTGAGGCGAACAGCACTTATGGCACTAGGATCAAAGCCGGATAGCCAGAAATCTCTCGACCCTGGATTAAGTCCTATATCACTACATATTCCTGCGAGTGACCTCATGAAATCACCCCATTCGGGGCAAATCACCATCTCTGGACTGGGTCCATTGCCTATACCGGGCAGAGAAAACTGTGATGGACGGTTAAAAAGAAATTCTGGAGCTGGTAATCCTCTGTGCTCAGACCATGAGATGGGAGTCTCTGCGGACGATATGACATACTGATAGAGCGAGTTAGGTAGATTATTGTCCAGTTTAGTTAGCGCGGCAGCCACCCGGTCTTGATATTGCCCAAGTAAACTGCTTCTGGCCTGGCTCGACGGGGGCCTTCGCCCGGCGGGTCGCCCGCGAACAGCGGAAAGCAGACCGGAAGAGTAATTTCCGGCGCGTTCTTTGACTTTTACCACGGCAATATCGGAGGTACCGCCGCTAGAATCTTCTGCTCCAAACACATCACCATCGTCCAGTTCAGACTCTGTACCCCAGGTCCTGGTTGACTTAGCTGCTAGTAAAGAACCGTTAATACTTATTCCTGTACTTTGTGTAAAACGGGGATTTGCTGGGTCGAGGCTACCGTCGTATACGCTTATCTCGTACGGCCCTTCTTCTTGAAGAAGAATATCTGGCGTAGAGAGTGAGTTCCACTTGCTTGCTGAAGCAATATTAGCTGCGAAAGTATCTTGACTGTCCGGCGCAAATACCATGTTTTTTTCATTCCGTATGAAAATGGTCGGGCTGTGGGGGCTGGGAATTGCCAAAGATACGGACGAGTTAATACGGCGCCCAGCTCCCCAACTGCCTTCAATGCAATCCTGCACAAATCCCCCCAAATGTAGAGAGGAAAGAGGGTTCCAACTGCCTACTGCCGCGTCTACGTCTGGCACCACCGCGCCGCTTTTAATGGCCGCAGTATAATCGACAACAAGATTGCACCGTATGATAAGTGAGCCTCCTGGTCCGGCAGTCGCTCTCCGGTCAACCACCACCACTGGTCTGCCCTTGACGTCTAGAGACAGCCGATCTGGGTTGATCCAGGCGTCTCCATCGGACATTCCACTTGGAGGTAGCGGAGATACAAACAGGTTGCGCCAATTCTCTTTATAAACCAGGCGGATGTCTTGCACCGTAAAGCGAGCGTTCCATTTTCGGGTGGTTGTGTTATAGATGGGCATATCGTTGCCCACGTCTAGCCAGTATACGGTCGAGGGTGCTTGGAAGACGGGTACAAGACTGGTACACGAGGAATCAGGCTCAAATGTGATAGCCTGTCGAAGTTCTTGAACAGCCTCTTCGAGGTGTTTGTCAGTAACTCCCCACCACGAGGGAACGGGGGCAACAGGATATTGCGGGAATTCCACTGTCAGCATCGTCGGGGAGGATGGTGCTGCAAAAATCGCCATCCCCCGCTCAGGAGCGGTTGCATCCGCGGGAAGTGACTCTAAGAGTTCCCAGGGTAGTCCTCTCCAGGAGCTAATCTTCCTGGCCCCGGGAACTCTTGCATCCAGAGATGTTAGAAGAACTGCGATCCGCCCGTCTGCCTGCATGAACTCCCCGGCGATTTGTTGCCATTGCTTTACGAAGCTCGGCCACTCTCTTTCGGACAAGTTGTCCGGGGCCCCCCAAAATGGGTTGCTCCCCTGTACGAGTTGGTAAGGGACAGGTAGGCCAGCTGTGCGAATAATTTCCCAGGCGTGGCGGGGCTCAAGTATCTGGCCAAAGTTAGCAATTCCTTCGTCGAGTAGCTTAAGCAGTTTAGCCCAGTGAACCAGGAATTTATCGCTCCAGTGAACGTTGAGGTCGCTGCCCGCTTGCTCAAAAGAATTCGAAAGGACACCTGCTACCCACTGCATTGTTCGATGAAAAGTCTCGAAAGCATTTTCTATAGTTTGCCTTCCTCGCCGCCTCCACAGTTCGCTCACACTTATCTCTGCGAGTAAATCGAGTGTGCATTCACATCCCAAGTCGCCGGGAAAGCGGCTAGAGATAAAGGGCTTTACGGCACTGCGGAAAGAACTATCGGGTTCATGCGGTCCCCGCATCCATATAAAACTACGGTCATCGTCGGTTCTCCATTTGAGAACTTCTGCCCATGTAGATGTAGGAATATCACTTGTGTATGCTTTATCAGTCACCAATATAGCCCGTGTTGGCTCGGTCGAATTACAATTATGCACAAAACCGAGTATCTCGCTTTCTAATGAAGCGGGTAGTTCGACAGAATAAAGACCTTCGCGCTTTGAAAGATGGGAAGCAATCGCATCACCTAGCACAGATACAACCATCTCTTTCTTCCTCTAGTCACGGCTAGTTGATTAAAAGCCAGAGTGAATTAAAAGTGCATTGTCAGCGTCTGGGCTATCTACGCTAAGGCCAGCGTTTTCCAGCATACCGACAAGTATCCACCGCTCAACTCGTATACCAAGTTGTGCCAAATCGTCTAAAAGCATACCCAGGGTGCATTGACCGCCAACACGCCCGCACAATAGGCTCGTCACCACGACTAACCACTCTGGCCCTGGTTGAAACCAAGAGCTTCTTGAATTGGTCCGCGCCAAGTAGTAAAAGTCAGCTTGGTCCGCCGAGTCATCGTTTGATGAGCGTGGCTGTAACAAGTACCTAACAAACTCCCGGGCATTATTCGCCGTCTGGGATCCTATTTGCAAAGGAACAGCAAATTTAGCTAGTGTACCCGAAGCAGCAAGCGAGTCTATCCATTTTTCTACCGTCACCTCGACATCATCACCGGGAGATGCGGGAAAAGGGACATCTTCTTCTAAGAAGTGATCCTCGAAGGCCTTTCTCGCCACGTATCCCCTGGCGAGCAAATTACTGAGAGCATTCCAAACGTTTTTCTTCGTGGCGGGCAATTGGGGCGATTCTATCGTCGCTAACACACTGCCCTGCCTAATCATAGAACGCAAAGAGGACATGGCCTGTGTTTCACCGGGTGATTTTGACTGCTCCATAATAACACTATGGATCTGGCAGAAAAAATTTGCCTCCCACAAGTAAGCAAACGCCAATCCCGTACGAAGAAGACAGGTCGCCCAGTCAACGAAGCGGCGAGTAGGAAGCCTATCATACCATCCATTTGCTTCGTTGCATAGCACGGACCACTTTTTCCAAAACCAGTAAAAGGGAGTTCTCGTACTATTTGCCAGAGCTGATGGAGAGGCAACACTGATAGGCAAGGATGAAACGCTCGGCCAAGCTGGAGGCCGCTGGGAAGAGGATGCAGCCCTGCTAATTAGTGTTGACCAGGTATGCTGGGCAACAACTGGAAAGCTATTATCCAGCAGACCAGTCAGCCCCTCTGAAATGCCTGAGCGCCTGTTAAAAGCTTCTAAGAATAGTGAAGCTACGTGGCCTTGACCGCTCGAACCACCAAGCCATCCCACCACCTCTATTGCCTTTGCTAGATCAGGTGGGTTGTCCTTGTTTACTAAACCCTGTAGTGTCTGCAAGACAACAGCATCGGGGTGAATAGGCACGCAGGTAAGGGATCGATCCCCCCGCGAGCGGGGAGCAAGGATAGATTCGAGCAAGGCACGTAATAGCTCCTGACTTGCACTATCTGACGCGATTGTCGCGCTTATGGAAGTTCCTTCAGCAATTGGGATAGTTTCTGTTGTGCTCGATTTGCCTCCACGGGCGCGCAGAGGTATCAAGCGGTCGGTAGGCGGATCTTTCTTGTCCTGCCGTAATTTTGTCAATTCGTCTAAGTACGTGCCATTTCCAGTTGGTATACTGGAAAGGTTAGAACCCTTTGAGTGCCAGAGCAGGTCTGTTAGCAGGGACTCGGGTTGTTTTGCATACTCTGGTCTTGGCAAAGGAAGGATTGTATTTATCCATGATGTAGATGTACTCATCCTTGCCTCTCACTCGGTGATATACGCAGAGGAACTTTCCCTGCAGAATTCTTAGTTACTCGGTAAAGGTTTCCCATTTCATCAGCGAAGTAAGGTGTTGGGTTTCTCATTAAACTTCGCCCGACGAGAGAAGCGAGGACACGTTCTATTCGTGCAAATGCTGAGTCGCCGATTTCTGTGAAAGATGCCTTCTTACCATCTGCGTGAAGTAGAGCCTCCCTCGCGATTGGGAGATCAATCACTAGAGAAGCTACCAGTTCTGGAGGCTTCCTTTCGCGTGGCCTGGAGATTTGTATCTCTGCTACAAGCATGTCGCCTCGGGGGACGATCCACACGCGCAAATCACCAGCGGGAATGATTACGAGGACGGTATTTCTCAGAGAATCTGGACTAAGGTTATAGGTACGAGCGCGCAATGGAGCTAGCAAGAACTCGCTCTTCCCTGGAGGAGGAAGAATCAAGGCCTGGATACCTAGACCCAAGTCTAACAATTCTCGATTTTGAAGCGCGCTCTCTTGTTCAGCGAGCCACGCAACAAACACATCTCGAAAAGTCATCTGGCCAAGAGCTAACCCAACCTGCCTCAGGAGAAGAATACTTCGCCACTTGCGTAAAAACTGGACACGTAGTGTCGCCTCGCGGGACCGTTTCCCCGGTTCCCCCAGCTCATCAATCATTTCTCCCTGCAGTAATTGGTCCAAGGCACGCTCGATTTCACTATGCACTTCAACAGGCAACTCAGGCCATCTGGATATCTGGTCTGATGGGTATACTATTTCGAGCGACTCCACCGCTTCCAGTACCCTTAAACGAATTCTGTCTTGCCAAGGATCAAAATCACGCGCGGGATCGATCTGGCTAAGAGCCCACTCGAAGGCGCGCGAAGGGGGCGATTCACCTGTGAGCGTTATTCGATTGATTATACTTCTGTAAAGAGTTTCCCCCTGGAGAGGTCTCGCGCTAGCAAGCTCACGTACATCGGCCAACGTGAAAAGATTAGTATAAATCCTATGGCTTGCTAAGTCTGCAACCGCGCTCTTTTTCCCAATTCTTCCAGAGGCGATAATTTGTAATTTGCTCTCAACCCACCTGCAAGGATGTGTACCTGTCAACCATTCTCTTTCTGGCTGTCCCAGTACAGCAAGCGAGAAGTAGCCAAGCATATCGCGGTATGTTAAGCGGCGCGCTGCAGCGATTTCGGTCGCCCGGAGAGTATCCAAGAATCTCTGCCTCAGCAGCGGTTCTCGAAGCCACCGAGCATTTTGGGCGAAAGGACAAGAGGAAAAGGCTTCGCATAACGTCCCATCTCGAGGATTGACGCAGTGTTTGCCATGCCAATTTTCGTCTTCTAAAAAAGAGAGGAGCCGTTCACCTGCAATGGTTTGGTCCCTCGACGTTCCTCTATCGCTGAACCCCCCGATGGTTTGATAAGGAGCAATCTCTATAGAGTTAGAAGAAAAATCAATGGCGGGCCCAGGAACCCCGGGAGTGGGTTCAAGGAGCGAAAGGGCATCCAAGAACACGGCGTGAACAACAATGTTGTACTTGGCTCCCTGGTTCCTGAGAGGGATGCGTACTTGACCGTAATATGGCTGAACACTCTCCGGAGTAGCAAGAATCTCAATGCGCCTATTACCGTCATTCCGACTACTGGGCGAAGTTGTCAGAGCTAGTGGGTCAACTAGCCAGTCTATCACGTCTTTCGCTAGGTCACTGACTCTAGATTGCGAGGAGGAAGGTGCAATTTGTAAAGCTGCTTGCTCTTCGACCAGGATCCCCCGGTTGACATTAACAAACAAAATGGTTGGTGTGTCCTCACCGAGGAATCGGTTGATGCCATCGATAATATCAAGACACAAGGAGCTAGACCGCTTGTTACCTACGGTCCCAGGGCGTGGAATGGAAGCATCGTTGATGAAAACTATCTCTGGGCCTGGGACAACTTGACAAGCATTTTCTGGCCAATCGGCGGGAATAGATCTGAGAGCAGGCTCTCCCAGTATTTTAGGTGGAAGGGGAATATTGAGAGCCCCGGCCAAAGCACGCAAGGCCTCGGACTTCCCGTTTCCTGGTCCCCCTACCAGGAAGCACCACCCGATATCAGTACCTTCTGGCAGAGGCCACGAAGCGCATTGATTACAGAGCTGATCTAGCACATCTTGGACACCGGCAGGACTTCTTGTGATGGGGACTGAGACACCATCATTATCCGGGCCGGGCGATTTAGAGTTTGGTAGAGCGACCGCACCACCTTGCCCGTATGAACGAGCTAATAGCCACTTGACGAATGGGTTCGTAGTGTAACTCATGCCAATCTCTTCATTATCTTAAACTAGCCACCCTTGACAAGGTGGGTCGATAGTATTGTACCTTGAAAGGCCGAGACTGCTCCTAAAGCTAAAGGATTTCTATCAATTTCATCCCAGCTCAGGCACAGCTGGACTCTTAACTAAGTAGCGTGCCTATTCCATGTATAGTCCCTGCTCAAGGTTTGGCCAGCTCTCCCTGTCTCTATGACTTCCAACACTAGCCCGCTAAACGTTCGTGATAAGCCGGGCGAAATGCTTTGCGATAATTTACACTGGAGCCCTGCAATTGGCTCATCCAAGTAACTTTGAGATCCTACAGGCATCTGAGCCCGGTCTCATTATCTTTGAGAAGTGGTTCTCAGTAACTATGATCACAGTCTCACTATCTTTGAGATCCGACAATGGTGATTGTCATAGATATTTGGCAATAACTCAGCAATGTTGAGCGTGAGATGACGCTTATCGTCAGAAATTTCTGGCAGCTTTTTTCACGAATATTTGGCGAAACCTCGCTTATCGTCACAAATATTCGGCCAAACCATATGGTTTCTTCTTATCTGCGCAGTCATGATATCCCCTTCCTGAGCGAGTTGTCAACTTTCAGGTGTTCTGATACTACTGTTCGGTGGGATAGGTGAGTCAATTATGGAAGTCGAAGAATAAAAGCATGATGATAGGCAGTGAACGTCTTCTCAAGAAAGTGCGCTGGCTACCACTTTCACATTGATTGTGTACTCACCTGTCATACAGGGTCGGCTTCGGAAAGAATACGGAAAGACGCAAGGAGAAGGAGTTTGTATGAGCATGCAGCAGAGCGGTGTATAAAAATTACTCTGCAGGCTGTAAAGACCCAACAAAAAGGTCAGATTACTTCCTGTGTTATTTGCGTTCAAGACGAGATTGGCAAGCGCGAACTCGTTCCAACCAGCGATAAACGAGAAGAGAGCTGAAACAGCCAGTGCAGGAGCGGCCAGGGGCAACGTGATATGCAAAAAAGCCTGTGTTTGCGTAGCTCCATCGAGCCACGCTGCCTGTTCTAGCTCAACAGGTACTGTGTCAAAGTAGTTCTTGTTTGGATCGAGGATGGAGACCTGGTAAGGTGGTTGCGTAGAGAAGCATTCTCAACAC
>Ga0137384_10002702_pt1 | contig 14026 bp, 9 predicted proteins | sample SagtaG_2_FD_104922 | JGI IMG/M metagenome (GOLD analysis project Ga0137384, IMG submission 104922) | Vadose zone soil microbial communities from Sagehorn Ranch, Mendocino, California, USA - Sage2_R_60_16 metaG | ecosystem: Environmental > Terrestrial > Soil > Vadose zone | place: USA: California... | reverse complement strand
CCGGAGGTGTCAAGCGCGCTGCGGCGCATCCTCCCCTCCCACCCGATCTCGGTGACCACGACCCTCACCCAGCCAGTCTGCCCGCAGCCACATGCTGGGCCATCCTGGCCGCGGCGCGAAGCAGGCCGCGGTGAGGCCGGCCTGCCAGCAGTGCATGCTGGCGGCCAGCTGCGGGACGGCCGGCCAGATGCGCAATCGTCACCCTCCGTGAGGGAATGGCTGGAGAAATGCGCTCCCCACCGCCGATCTGGGTAGATAACCGGTCTGGCTGCTCACGGGTCTGATGGGCACGGAACGGGATTTCGGCACGGCTCCGGCCGCTTGTGGGTTGATCTGGTACCAGACCTGAAGGGGTGAACCCCGGCCTGCCCGGTTCGGGATGCGGCCGGAATCCCCCGGGGGGCCGGCCGGCACTCGCCCAGGTACTTCTCGCGCAAGCCCTCATAGGGCACGGGATCGTCGCAGTCGACGCTGGCAACATCCAGCGCATCTGCGACCAGGCGCAAGAACACCTCACCCGGGAACGTGTTGTGGCGAAGATGCAGCTCCTCGATGGCAGCCGCCAGGCCGAACACATCGTCGCCGCGGGCCAGCCCGCACAAGAGCCGCCGAAGGGCCTCAGCACGATCCTGGTCCGTCGGACTCCTCCTGGCCATACCGCGAACCCTATGCCCGGCCCAGCCAGCTCCCGGAGTCATCACCGAACGTAGAGGGATCCACGGCGAAGACGGCTGCGCGAACCGCCGTTCTGCATGGCTGTCGATCTCTCGGCCCTCACCAGCTGAGTCGCGCAGATCGGGGGGATCCGGTGCGATGATCTCCAGCGGCCCCCTCGCTGAGGATGACCGCACATAGCCGATGAGCGGACGCCGGTAGTGCGCGCCGGGGGGCTATTCAGGCTGCTGTAGCAGCGCGCTTATACCCCTGCCACCCTGCAGTTCCGCAGCCCGTCACGGGTATAGCCATAAATCCCTGCCGATCCTGGCCAGCGCCGGGCCAGCCGGAAGGCACGCACGCGGGCGGACCTGCGTCCGCGAGGCATCCGCTGTTCAGCGGTAGACAGTCAGGGACTTTCAGCGAGGGCGGCAAGCCGGTCGAGCGAGGCTCGAAGCTTGTCAGCCGTAGTCGCGCGGGCCCGCGGCAAGCGGCTCTCGTCGGTCAGCCGGGTCCAGTCGTAGGTGCAGGTGACCCGCGTGCGAGATGCGCCGACTGGCTCAAGATCCCATCGCCACAGATGCCCGGGCGGCTCTTCCCCCGGGCTCGGCCGGCTTCCAGGCCATGCAGCGGCCCTCGTCGAACTCGACCACGTGGTTCTCCCTGACGCCGCCATTGGTGAGCGTCATCACGAACACCTCACCCGCGCGACGGACGCGCTGCCCGCCGGGTGCCCCGGCCAGGTTCTCGTTGCCGTCCCAGCGTGGCTGCTGAGCCGGATCAGCGATGAACTCGAAGATCTCTCCCGGCCCGGCACACCGTCCGGTTCTTGCTGCCCACGTACACAACGCCGCCGTTGAAGACGGGTGCCATGACGAGGGTGCCGTTGCCGAAGATCCAGCGGTTCGGGCTTCCCGGATGGGGCCGAGGCGACCAGCCTGCCGTTCTAAAGGGTGTACATGCTGGTGCTGTCGAAGGCCGGGAGCCGCCACGAAGCAATACCGAGGCACTCACCGTCCGTAGCGGACACAGCTAGACATCGATAGCGACCGCAGCCCAGGTCGCGATGGCGACGGGTACCGCAATGCTCGAACCCAGGGGCAGGGCTGGAGAGCGGCCTGGGCGCCGGTGGGCTGGGTGACGGTGATCCCGCCGGGAGCGGGGGCCGCGAGCGCAAGCTATCCGATCGTCGCCGGCCGGCCGGTGCCTGGCCGGTTCGGCGTTGCGGCTAATGCGTCGCCGCCGCCGAATTGCGCTGAGCAGGATGACGTAATGACCGAGCGGTTCATCGTCCCGCCTTGGAAATGAAGCGCTGCCACGTCAGACCTATAACGATCTCGCTGAGTCACTCATCTGGACCTCCGTCGCCGCTTCGCGGTTTAGTTCCGGCGGCGAGCACACGGCGGGTCTCCTGGGCGATCTGGAGGTCTTCGCGAGCGGTCACCACGAGTGTGCGTGCCGTTGCCTGCTCGTGGCTGATGTCGGCATCGTCTTCCACCTCATCGTTGTGCCCGGCGTCAATGTGGACACCGAGGTGGCCCAGCCGCTCGGTGGCGGCGGCTCGGACGACCGGCGAATGCTCGCCGATGCCGCCGGTGAACACGAGCGCGTCGAGCCCGCCGGCCGCGGCGGTCATCGCGCCGATCCCGGTAACCAGGCGATGGATGAACACGTCGAATGCTACCGTCGCCGCCTCATCGCCAGCGGCCGCATGTGCTTGTACCTCTCGCATGTCGGTGGTGCCGGCCAGCGCGAGCAGCCCGGACCGGTGTTCGAGGGCATCCGCGACAGCACTGGGTGGCAGGTCCTCATGCTGCTCGAGCCACAGCACCAGCCCGGGGTCCACCGTCCCCGATCTGGTTGCCATGACGAGACCCTCCAGCGGGGTGAAGCCCATGATCGTGTCGACGCTGCGCCCGTTCACTACTGCTGCCAGCGACGCTCCGGCGCCGAGATGACAGGTCACCAGGCGAAGCCCAGCAGGCTGGCGCCTGAGCAGTTCAGCGCCGCGGCGGGAGCAATAGGCATGCGATAGCCCGTGAAAGCCGTACTTGCGCACGCCGTAGCGTTGCTGCCATTCGCGCGGTACCGCGTACGTGGCCGCGGCAGCCGGCAGCGAGGCGTGGAACGCGGTGTCGAAGCAGGCCACTGCGGCAACGTCGGGCAGCAGTCTGCGGACCGCGTCGAAGGCCGCCAGGGACTTCGGCTGGTGCAATGGCGCGAGATCGGTTAGTTCTCGCAGCGCATTCTCGACTGCCCTGTCCACCAGGACCGGTCCGGTGAAGCGGGTGCCGCCGTGCACGATACGGTGCCCGGCTACATCCGGTGCCGGCCAATCACGGAGCGTCCTGGTCAGGTCGCGGTCGTTGATGTCCGAGTCTCGGGCTGGCAGGTCTGCGCTCTCGACCACCTGATCCTGGTCGTCGAGAAGGCGCAGCTTGAGGCTGGAAGAGCCGGCATTGACGACGAGCACCTGCATCGGTCCGTCCTCACCTCCGCGTCAAGCCGGGGATCGCGGGATCGGCTATCACGATAGATGACGTGGCGGTAGCGGCGTGCTCGGGTAAGTCATCGAAGCTGCGGAACGGGAGGTCTCGCGCCGGCAGCCGGGTCTCACAGGCTTAGCCTAGGCCGGTGCCGTGATCACGGTGAGGAGACCAAGCTGGTGTAGCGGCGAGCGAGCACGGGCAAGTGCGGCACATGAGTCAATCAACGAATACCGGCGGCGACACCGCCGCCGACTTCGAAACGGCCGGAGGCGGGAGGACGATCGCGCCGACGCCGTACGTGCTGGGCGACGCGCCTGGCCCGCTGAGCCGTGCGGAACTGCGGCTGCTCGATGCGTGGTGGCGGGCGGCGAATTACCTAGCCGTCGGCCAGATCTACCTGATGGGCAACCCGCTGCTGCGGGAGCCGCTGCGCCCCGAGCATGTCAAGCCGCGGCTGCTGGGGCATTTCGGCACCGTGCCAGGCCTGAACCTGCTGTATGTTCACGCGAATCGGCTGATCAAGGCGCATGACCTGGACGTGGCCTACGTCGTGGGACCCGGTCACGGCGGGCCGGGGCCGAACGCCTGTGCCTGGCTGGAGGGCACCTACTCGGAGGTTTACAGCGCGGTGCCGCAGGACGCGGAGGGCATGGCGGTGCTGTTCCGCCAGTTCTCCTTCCCGGGCGGGGTGCCGAGTCACTGCGCTCCGGAGACCCCGGGCTCGTTCAACGAAGGAGGCGAGCTGGGCTATTCGCTGCTGCACGCCTACGGCGCCGCGCTTGATCACCCCGACCTGCTGGTGCTCTGCGTGATCGGCGACGGCGAAGCCGAGACGGGCCCGCTGGCCACGAGCTGGCATTGCGACAAGTTCATCAACCCGGCCCGCGACGGGGCCGTGCTGCCCGTGCTGCACCTGAACCAGTACAAGATCGCAAACCCGACGCTGCTCGCGCGGATTCCGGACGATGAGCTGCTCAACCTGCTGCGTGGCTATGGCTACGCACCGCACGTGGTCAGCGGCGATGATCCGGCCTCGGTCCATCAGGCGATGGCGGCGGCACTGCAGGCCTGCGTGAAGCAGATCGGCGAAATTCACCGCACTGCGCGCACCCAGGGTGACCAGTCGCGGCCCGCCTGGCCGATGATCGTCATGCGTACGCCCAAGGGCTGGACCTGCCCGCCAGTTGTCGACGGGCAGCAGGTGGAGGGCACCTTCCGCGCGCACCAGGTGCCGCTGCCGGAGGCACGCACCAATGACGAGCACCGCCGGGCTCTCGAAGGATGGCTGCGGTCGTACCGGCCGGAAGAACTGTTCGACGGCGCTGGCCGGCCGGTGCCTGAGCTGCTCGCGCTGGCGCCCGCGGGGGCCAGCCGGATGAGCGCCAACCCGGTGACCAACGGTGGCAGCCTGCTGCGCGACCTGCGGCTGCCAGACTGGCGCGACTACGGGGTGCCGGTCGAGCGGCACGGCGCGACCCAGCATGAGGCGACACGGGTGCTCGGCGGGTGGCTGCGCGACGTCACCCGGCTCAACCCAGACAACTTCCTGACCTTCGCCCCGGACGAACTGGTCAGCAACAGGCTGGGCGACATTCTGCAGGTCACCGGCCGCGACTGGCAGGCGCGGATCGGCGAATACGATGACCGGCTCGACCGGCGGGGCCGGGTCATCGAGGTGCTGTCCGAGCACATCTGCCAGGGACTTCTGGAGGGCTACCTGCTCACCGGCAGGCACGGCGTGTTCACCTGCTACGAGGCGTTCATCCACATCGTCGACTCGATGTTCAACCAGCACGCCAAGTGGCTGGAGGCCAGCGCCCAGGTGCCGTGGCGGCGGCCGCTGGCGAGCCTGAACTACCTGCTGTCCTCGCACGTGTGGCGGCAGGACCACAACGGGTTCACCCACCAGGATCCGGGGTTCCTTGATGTGGTGCTGAACAAGAGCCCCGAGGTGGTCCGGGTCTATCTGCCACCCGATGCCAACACCCTGTTGTCCACCTACGACCATTGCCTGCGGTCGCGGCACTACGTGAACGTCGTCGTCGCGGGCAAGCAGCCGCAGGCCGACTGGCTGTCGGTGGAGGACGCCGCGCTGCACTGCGCGCGGGGTGCCGGCATCTGGGAGTGGGCCAGTTCCGACGGCGGGCCGGACACCCTGCCTGACATCGTGCTTGCCTGTGCCGGGGATATCCCCACGCTGGAAACGCTCGCGGCCACATCGATCTTGCGCACCGAGCTACCCAACCTGCGGGTCAGGGTGGTCAACATCGTCGACCTCATGCGGCTCGTCCCGGAATACCAGCACCCGCACGGCCTGACTGACAGGGAGTACAACACGCTGTTCACCGAGGACAAGCCGGTTATCTTCGCCTTTCACGGCTATCCGCGGCTGGTCCACCAGCTCACCTACCATCGGCGCAACCACGACCAGATGCACGTCCGCGGATACCGGGAGAAGGGCACCACGACCACCCCCTTCGACATGGTGATGCTCAACGACCTGGATCGCTACCACCTGGTCATGGACGTGATCGACCGGGTGCCCGGCCTGGGCGCCCGCACGGCCCGCCTACGGCAGCAAATGGCCGACGCCCGGCTGCGAGCCCGGACCTGGACCCGCCAGTACGGCGAGGACCTGCCCGAGGTAGCGCAATGGACATGGCCAGAATCACAGTGAAACCTACTTCGCGGGACCGTCGTCAGACAGCCCCTATCGCGAGACGTACATCGCAGATCGGCTAGTTCGCTTCTCGGCGGGCCCCGCTGACTTGGGGGAGGCGGGCATCCGTGACGAGCAACTCCGCGCACAGTCCGGTGAGTCATGGTGATCACTGAACGTGACAGCACGCCAAGCCGAGAGCGCGCGCCGACCCGCCGATATGGCGCAGTTTCCAGCCGTCTGGCGTGGCTGACCACGGGGCTCATATCCGGGTGATCTGCGCGCGTACCCCGGCTGGCCAGCGATCTGCACTGGCGCTCGGTCGTGCCGGGGGGCGCGCGATCAAGGTAGGCCGTGGGCGGCGCGGCAGTTGCTGCTGGCCGAACGCTAGGTGCGGGCCAGGTGGCCGTGCGATAGGACTATGACATGGAAACGTGGGATGCCATCCGGGCGCGCCGCAACGTGCACCAGTACACCAGCCAGCCGATTGCCCGCGAAAATCTCGAGCGCATCTGTGAGGCGGGACGGCGGGCACCATCAGCGGAAACTGGCAGCCGTGGAACTTCGTGGTGGTCACCGGCCGCGGGCAGCTGATCGAGCTGGCGAAGCGGACGACCTGTATGCCGCAGACCGCCACGAGTTTGCATTCGAGTGGTCCGAACCAGACGGAGCGCCAGATGACTGAGTGGCCACGCAATTGGGCCGAGCTAACTCACGGCGTCGGCTGCGAGATGTGCGAAGCCGGGCGACCTGATACCAGCCGTTACGGCATACGAGTCCATGCAGGTCGTTATACGGACGCCTACTTGCAACGCGCTGACGTACAGCGTGGATACACGGTGATCATCTGGCGGGGCCGTCACGTTAACGAGCCAACCGAGCTGGACGACGCCGAGGCGTCGGGCTACTGGGCTGAAGTGCTGACTGTCGCCCGAGCCCTCATTGACGTGTACAAGCCTCTGAAGATGAACTATGAGACCCTGGGAAATTCACTTCCTCACCTGCACACGCACCTGATTCCCCGCTTCACCGACGATCCTCGGCCAGGCCAGCCGTTCCCGCTGTCTGCGCAACAACCGGATGCGAAGGTTCCAGAGACGCAGCTTTCTGCGGACGCTAGAGCACTCCGCGAACTGCTTGACCACGCGCGTAGCCCTTCGGGCCTGTGACAACTTTCTCCACGGCTTCAAGGGCACGCCTTCGGCGCGCCAGCCGGGACGGCCTCCGCCGCGCTCCGGGCGCAAGCCGCGAGACACCAGGCAGCCGATCCGGCGCGGCACCCGCGATTAGCGGCTCGCGCCTGCGGGGTTCCGCCGCCGCTGGCGGCGGCAGCGTCGCCGCTTCCTCCGGGCGGGAGCCCTGCGTTGCGGCGGCTGCCTCGCGCGGTCACCCCGCACCCGGGCCGCTGCCGGTGCAGGCCGTAGCGTCTGGTGACCGCGCCTGCAAGAGCTGACCGGCCGTCCTCCTCGCGCCAGCCATCCTGTCACCGGGACAAAGATCACCGTCAAGGGCGCTCGCTGCGCTCGCGTCGCTGACCAAGGCCGCGTAGTTAAGGCTCCGACCCGCTTGTAGCGATCAGGTCCGCCGACGGTAGTGGCCGTCGCGGTGAGCGGCCGTCACCTGATTCTTGTGATCTTCGGTGGGCGTGAGCTCGCGCATCTCGAGGAGGCGTGCGAGGCTGGCACAGGTCTTCGCGGCACGTTGGGCAGGTGCCAAATGGTGTGATTACCAGGAGGATCACCTGGTCCTCACCGAGGAGCTAGCTGTTTCTCGGCGTTCCTATCCAATGCCGAGCAAGGCGCTTGCGTTCTGGTCGAGGATGGCCCGGGCGGCGCTCGGGTCTATCTGGGCGTCGTTGATGTAATCGACCGCGCGGACGAAGGTGTCTCCGTTTTCGTAGGGGAAGTCGGTTCCAAGGAGGAGCCGGTCGGCGCCTCCACCTCCGCCACGGCGGCGCAATACCCCGCGACGTCGCTGTACCGGGCCACCGCGGCCCCATACCCGATGCCGTCGCGGTGGCCCCGGGTGTCCCACCCGGCCATGGACGCAGCAGCCTCGGCGAGTACCCGCCGGGCCCGCGGGTCGGTGAGATGGGTGAACCGGAATCCGACCGGGTCGGCGCCGGCCGCGGCGGCCAGCTCGTCCATGAATGACTCGATGGCGAACACGTTCAGGTGCGCGCCGAGCGACCGCAGCGAGGATGTCCTGATCGGCATGTCCAGCAGCCGGTGCCGGGTGACCTGCATGCCAGGGATGTCGTAGCCAGGCACCGCGTTACGCGAGGCACCCATCCAATTGGCGGGCTGAAAGTCTGGTGCCGGCGGCATCGGGCGGCCTCCCGCCAGGTGGGTCAGGGCGAGCAGGCGCGGGTCGCCGCCCATGGTGGGACGGCCCATGAAGCCGTTACTCCACACGTCCTGCCGCCAGGTCACGATCCGGCCCCCGGCGTCCAGGCCGGCCGAGAGCCGCGCGAGCATGGCCGGCCCCAGCGGCGTACTGCACCGTCACCTGCCCGGCCGCCAGCCCAGCCCGGCCGCGATCGCCGCGCGCTGCAGGAAGATGCCCTGGCTGTGACTCCACACGGTGACCGACTCGCCATCCCAGCGGGCGATCGCGCAACTGGGCGCCACCGATGCGTGGGCCAGGAACGGCCGGGTGAACTTGGCGGTCAGCGTGCGCGCGGCCATGCCCCCGGCATCCCCGCTGGTCCGCCACCGTCTGGTCCTCCGATGCCGCCGCCAGCAGGAACCCGCGCAGGTCGCCGGGATCGGGCAGCGACGGGCTGGTCCGCCACCGTGCCGCCCGGGCGACCCGCCCGGCGGCCCGCAGCACGGCCCGGTCGGTCCCGGCCACCACGCCGAGGAACGACCCGTCCCGCACCAGTACGGTCTCGCTGCCGAGGTCCGGGTCAGCGAGTTCGGCCAGGCCGGCGACTCGCGTCGGCGGTCGCACCACCCGGCCGTGGGCCATGCCCGGCAGGACGAGATCGTGGAGAAACCGCGGCCGCCCGGCAATCTTGTCGGGGATATCCAGACGCGCGGCGCTGCGCCCGGCAACGGACCACTCACCGGGCGGCCGGGACGGCACCGGCACCTCGGCGGGCCGGTCAAGCATTCCTGGTTGCGCCAGCGTCCAGTAGCTCAACCCGGTCGGACCGTCAGCGGTCCGGATCTGCCCGTCGGCCACGTTCAGTGCGGCCTCCGTGACCCCGAGCCTGGTCGCGGCGGCGTCCAGCAACAGGGCACGGCCCAGCGCGCACGCCTGCCGGAGCGCCGAGCCGGAGTCCTGGACCGAGAGGCTGCCCGCCGTGACGCCCTCGTCCGGGCTGGTGCTGGTGGACACCGGCGCTATCCGCACCCGGGCCAGGTCGACCTGCAGTTCCTCCGCGGCCACCTGCGCCAGCGCGGTCCAGATGCCCTGGCCGTACTCCACCTTCCCGATCCGGATCGTGACCTCCCCATCCCGGCTGAAGTCGAGCCACCGGGCCAGTACCGGGTTGGCCGCGAGGTCGGCCGGGAGCGGGGAGATGCCGGACGGCACGGCGGGCCCGACGGAAAACGGGCCGGGTGAACCGGACGGCGGCGCGAGTACCGGGCCCTCTGCGGCTGGGGTGCCCCCGGCGGGAACCTCGGCGGGAGGCTGGCCGGCGGGAAGTGGCCCGGCAGGCGGGCCGGGAAGTGGCTGGGCGGGCGGGTGCGGGATCACCGTCTGCCCATCGGGGGTTCGCCCGGCTGCCTTCAGCACTGCGCGGACGATCCTGCCATGCGTCCCGCAGCGGCACAGATTGCCGTCCAGAGCCTCCCGCACCTCCCGCTCAGTCGGGGCGGGACATTCGCGCAGCAAGCCGACCGCAGCAATCACCATGCCGGAGGTGCAATAACCGCACTGCGCGGCCTGCTCGTCGATGAACGCCCGCTGGACCGGATGGAGCCGGCCGCCGTCCAATAGCCCCTCCACGGTGATGACCGGGCCGTCCACGGCAGACACGGGCAGGTCGCAGGACGAGCGGGCGCGATTCCCCACGAGCACCGAACACGCCCCGCACAGCCCCATCCCGCAGCCGAACTTCGGCCCGGCCAAGCCCAGGTCATGGCGGAGCACGTCGAGCAACGGCGTCTCCGGCTCGCAGGTCACGCGGCGCTCCGCGCCATTCACGGTCAGCCGGAACTCAGTCTCCATCATGGTTTCTCCTCCGGCTGTCACCTGATTCTGGCGATTTGCGTTGTGCTGCGAACTGGCGGGCCACGCGCCAGGGCTGACCACATCAGACCGCCGCCAGCGCCTCCGAGTTGGTCACGACCCGGCCCAGGGCGCCGTATTCGTGCAGGTCGCCGAACATCTCAAGACGAATGGACTGGTCCACGCCGCCGACGCGGACCGGTTCGAACCCGCCCGCCCGGATCAGCTCAGCGACCAGATCGCCCGCGGCGGCGTCGTCCGCGGCGTAAAACTGCACCGCACGCTCCGGCTCCCGCCGCGCCGCCGCGGCCAGCGAGGGCGCCGACAGCGTGCCGAACGCCTTGACCAGCCGCGCCCCGGGCGGCAGCAGCCCGGCCAGGATCTGCCCGGAGGACTCCTGCGCGCCGATGACCTTGCGGTAGCCGCCGGCGCCATCCGGCCCGACCGGGTTGCTCGGGTCGACGATCACCTTGCCGGACCGGGCTGGCCGGCTTCGCCGTAGTCTCGGCCATCGGCGGCGCCTCGGTGAACTTCGCCATGCTGATCACCGCGCGGGCCTGCCAGGGCGCGTTCGCGGCGCTGCTGGTGCCGTCGGCGCTGTCCCTGCTGACCACCACGTTCACCCAGCAGAAGGACCGCAGCACGGCGTTCGCCGTCTACGGGGCGATCGCCGGGGCCGGCGGCGCGATCGGGCTGCTGCTCGGCGGCGCGCTGACCGAGTACCTGTCCTGGCGGTGGACCCTGTACGTGAACTTGATCTTCGCCGGGGTGGCGTTCACCGGTGGGCTGCTCCTGCTGAAGCGGCAGCCGTCACCGGTCAAGCCCAGGCTCGACGTCCCGGGCGTACTGCTGGCTTCCAGCGGCATGTTCTGCCTGGTCTACGGGTTCTCCAACGCGGCCGCGCACACCTGGGCCACGCCGTCCACCTACGGGTTCCTGGCCGCAGGCGGGCTGCTGCTGGTCGTGTTCGCGGCCTGGCAGGGGCGGGCGCCCCACCCGCTGCTGCCGCCCAGGGTGGTACTCGACCGCAACCGGGGCGGCGCCTACCTGTCGATGCTGATCGCCGCAGCCGGGCTGTTCGGGACCTTCTTGTTCCTGACCTACTACCTTGTTCCTGACCTACTACCTGCAACAGACGCTGGGCTACTCGCCACTCGTGACCGGTGTGGCGTTCCTGCCAATCAGCGCCGGCCTCATCGTCGCGTCCAATCTGTCGACGATCGTGCTGATGCCCAGATTCGGCCCCAAGCCGCTGGTCGCGTCCGGGATGCTGGCCGCCTCGGGCGGGATGGTGTGGCTGGCCCAGCTGAGCCCGCACACCGGGTACGCCACCGGCGTGCTCGGCCCGATCATCCTGGCCGGAACCGGCCTCGGCATGGTGATCGCGCCGGTGATCAACACCGGACCTTCGGCGTGGCCCCCAAGACGCAGGAGAGGCATCCGCGACGGTCACCGTTGGCCAGCAGCTCGGCGCCTCCATCGGCACCTCGTTGCTGAGCACGATCTTCGCCGCCGCCGTTACCTCCTACATCACCGCGCATCTCGCCGCGGCCCGGGTGATCGGCCGCCAGGCCCTGACCGCGCTGGCGCTGGCGCACGGGTACGACACCGCGTTCTGGTGGACCGCCGGCATTTCGCCGTCGGCGCGGTCGTGGGCGGCGCCCTGCTCCGCCGCGGGCCGCTGGGCCAAAGGCGCACGCGGTCCCCGGCGGACGACCAGGTGACAACGGCACAAGCCAAGGCCGGCCCTGCGCTTCCGGCGTGATCTGCCTTCCACTCCAGGCCCCCGCGGACCGGTCAGCGTGCCCATCGTCTGCTCCAGCCGCCGGATTTGCGGGCCCAGCGTCGACTGCGCGATGAACATCCGCTCCGCCGCATGGGTGAAGGAGCCAAGGCCGACGTCAGCTGGGCATCCCTACTCCCGATCATCTCCCCGGGCCAGGAGCGTCGGTTCAGCCAGTATCCGCTCCGTCATGCCCTGGCCGCGGAGCTCCTGGGACGGCCTCAGCGTCGGACCCGGCTCGGTGGGTCGGCATCACCTAGCTTTGGTGATTCCGCCTTAAGCCCTTCGTGCGGAGGGCGCGAGCAGGCTCAGAGCGCGGGCGCGGTCCACGGCCTCATGGCGGCTGTGGACGCCGAGCTTGGCGTACAGGTGGCGCGTGTGGGTGCCGACGGTGTTGACCGAGAGGAACAGCTCACTGGCGATCTCGGGTCCCGTGAGTTGGGTCGGCAGGTAGCGCAGGACGCGGATCTCGCTGTGGGTGAGCTGTTCATCCAGGCCGCGACTGCAGGCCCATCCCGCTTGGCTGCCGGGCGGCGCGGGCCTGTTCCCGGCGAGCAGGCCCTGGATCTCGGCGATCAGGGCGGCGTGGGCGGTGCCATGCCGGGCGTGGCGCTCGAGCAGGCCCGGCGCGGGGTGCAGCAGGAACACCGAGAGCGCCCTGTCGGGTTCGGCGTGGTCGAGCGCGCGTTCCAGGGCCCGCCCGGCGGCGGCCAGGTCGCCGAGCGCGTCCCGGGCGATCGCCTCCAACAAGAAAGCGCGAGCCAGCCCAATCCATGGGAGTACGGAGGGAGCACCGTCAAGGACCGGCGCGAGCGCGGCGACCGCCGCGTGCGGGTCGTCTTGGGCGAGCCGCAGCGTCGCGGTGGCGATGCGCGTCTCCCCGTGGTCGCGGTCTTGGTCGCCGAGTTCGGCAAGGGCCTGCTCTGCGCCTTCGGTATCGCTTAGGCGCACCAGGGCGTGCACCAGCAGCGCCCGTGCCCGGGGGACGGTGTAGTGCGGGGCGGCAAGCCGCCGGGCCAGCGGCTCGGCGGCCCGGAACGCGGCCAGCTCGTCGGCGTCCCTTCCGCGCGCCAGCTCGAGCAGCCCGCGGAGGTAACGGATGACGTGTCCGGTCGCGGGCTGGGCTTCGGCTGTGAGGGTGTGTTCGGCGCGCCGGACCCAGGGCTCGGCCTCGTCCAGTCTTCCCTGCCACGTCAGCATGGTTCCCAACACCATGCAGGCAGTGCCGGCGGCCGGGTCGCTGGCCCAGCCGTGTCGTTCGGCCAGCTCCATCGCTTGCCGGCTGCGCTCGGCCGCCCGCGCATACGACCGGAACATTTCGACCGCCGCCAGGTGCGCCAGGCCAGTGAACTCCAGAAACGGCCGCCCGATCCGGCACGCCAGCGCGACGCCCCGCTCCAGGTGCCGCTCTGCCTCCTGGAACTGGCCTGTCCAGACCTCGGTGATGCCGAGGCTGATCAGCGCCTGTGCGCGCAGGTCCTGGCCCAGGGAGCGCCGTGCCGCGTCCGATGCCCCGGCCAGGGCCTGCAGCCGCCGGACCTCCTCGGCCACCGTGGGCAGATCGCCGCGCTGGCGCACTACCAGCAGCCGGACGATGCCAAGCAGGAGCTGCGCCCGGGCGCGCCGGGCGTCCGGCACCGAGGCCGTTCCGCACTCTGCCAGGCCCAGGTACCGCTCGGCCGAATCCAGTGACCCGTACGCCAGCTCATCCGCCGCGGCCATCGCCGCGAGCTCGGCATTGACCGCGCGGACACTAGGCGGGAATCCGGCGAGCAGCTCGTGGGTGGTGGCGGCCTGCCCGTCCAGGTGCAGGCCGGGCCAGTGATCGGCGAGCAGCCTGGCCGCGAGATCCCAGTCCCCGGGCGGCTTGAGCGTGCCGGATCGCCTCTACCGAGTACCCGTGCTCCGCGAGCCAGTCAGCGGCTATCCGGTGCAGCGCGGCGACTTCAACCCGCGCGGTGCGGCGCAGCTCCAGCTGCAGCAGCTCGGCGAACATCTGGTGGTAGCGGAACCAGGACCGCGACCCGTCCAGCGAGATCACGAACGCGTTCCCTTGCTCCAGATCCTGCAAGACCCGCTCCCCGCCCTTGTCTTCGGTCAGCAGGTCGGCCAGTTCCCCGTTCACCCGCTCCAGGATGGAGGTGCGCAGCAGCAGCCGTCTGACCTCGTCGGGCTGCTGGTCCAGCACCTCGGCCAGCAGGTATTCGGCCACCGTCCGCTCGGTGCCGGAGAACCCGGCCGCGAACCGTGCCGGATCGGGGT
>Ga0137384_10002693_pt1 | contig 14039 bp, 10 predicted proteins | sample SagtaG_2_FD_104922 | JGI IMG/M metagenome (GOLD analysis project Ga0137384, IMG submission 104922) | Vadose zone soil microbial communities from Sagehorn Ranch, Mendocino, California, USA - Sage2_R_60_16 metaG | ecosystem: Environmental > Terrestrial > Soil > Vadose zone | place: USA... | reverse complement strand
CACGCGTATTCGTGAACAAGACCGCGTAGCCCGTCGCGGCATAGATCGGAAACACGTGAGACTAGTAGGCGCAGTACTGCCCCGGCGGTCCGCCGTGAACGCTAATGATCATGTGATATTTCTTGCCCGCTTGCCAATTGATCGGTTTCACAAGGAAACCGTCGATGTCCCAAGCGTCCGCGCCCTTATAAGTGAAACGTTCGACGTCCGCCAGTTGCAGTTGTTTCCACAGCGCTTCGTTCAGATTCGTGAGTTTGCGTTCATTGCGGCCGTTGACATCCGCGACATAGAGATCGTCGAGATGTTTGAAATCGTTAGCCGCGTAAACCATCGTGTTGGTGCGGCCATTGACATCAACACCGCGCACGGCACGAGGACCTGACGTGATTTGCTCGATCGATTTCGTCGCCAGGTCGACGCGAAACAGATGGTTCTCGCCTTTCACGCCGGTTTCAAAGTAAAGCGATTTACCATCATCCGACCATTCGAGACCGCCGGGAATCAGGTCCAGCCCATTGGCCGCGAGCACGGACGCCGTCCCGCCAGTCGCAGGCGCGAGCCAGATTTTCGGATGATCGCGGTCGTGAACCTCGCCCGTGAATACAATCTGTTTGCCGTCTGGTGACCAACGTGGCTGATTGTCCGCTTCGTCGTGATCTGAAATCTTCGTCAGCGCCCCGCCTCCAGCTGAAATCACCCACACGTCCGTGTTGCGATTCTCGTCGTATTCTTTTCCGGTGCGATTCGAGACGAAAGCGATGCGAGTTCCATCCGCCGACCATTGCGGATCGCTGTCGTTCCAATCGTTCCCTTCGGTGAGCTGTTTTGCGTTGCCAGACGCTATGTCCGCGACCCAAAGATGCGTGCGGCGATCATCGAACCAGCCCGTATCGTTGAATTTGTATGACGTGTTTTTGTAATGCCGCACGTCGCTGCGGTCTCGGCTTTCAGTGCGGCTGTCGCCTCTACTGTCAGATGGCCCAACGCGACTGACGACGACCAGGCGCGTGCCGTCAGGCGACCAGCGAAACACGTTCACGCCGTTCTTCAAGTTTGTGATGCGCCTTGCTTCGCCGCCGTTCATCGACAGCAGATAGACCTGCGAGCGCGGTTGTTCACCGGCAGCTCCCGCCCCGATTGTTGGTGAAATTGTCGTCGCGCCGGTCGCTGCCGTTCCTGATATTGATTCACCAGGTCGCGACGAAAGAAACGCGAGCCACTTTCCATCAGGACTCCAGCGCGGCGAGTTCGACGATTGCGGACTGGTTGTAAACTGCCACGGCGCGCGGCTGCCATCAATTGCCGCCAGCCAGACGGAAGAGTTTCTGCGATTCTGTGCGCGGTCAACTTTCGTCACGACATAAGCGACCAGCTTTCCATCGGGCGAGATATGCGGATCGCTCAAAAACTCAAACGAGTAGTAATCCTCCGCCGTGATGCCGCGCGGTTGTTGCGCCAACGCCGCCACTGCAACCAGAGACAAGCACGCGGCCAGCGCGGAAACGGAGAACGATCTGAAGGATAGTCTCATGGTATTCCTCGTCGATGAGAATGGCCTGTATTGGAGCGAACGCATGATACATCCGCCGTCGAGAAATGAGCTACCCGACTTGTGGGCCTCGCTCCATATGGTGCAAGGAGCGGACGAACTTGTGCATTGAAGACACACGTTCATTTCGGTCGGGCGATGCTCACGGAGCTGACAATAGCGCATGAAAACCGAAAAACTCAAAACTCCGGTTCGGCTCGTGCTACTTCGAGCCTTCGGCACAATCATTGCACGGTTTACGAAACAGAAACGATTCGGCCGCCCCGGTAATAACGTAAGTGAGCGGCCACAGAGAGACCCGTTGCGAAGGAGAGAGCGCCGCGGGTTTTTCTTTGTGGCTCGGCGACGCGTCATCAAGGCAACAGCTCACTTCATCGATGCCGCGTTTTGTCTTGCTTCGGTAAGGCGAGCAAAATCCGGATGAAGGTAAACGACCCGACCGGCAACTATTGTCGCGACAGCCGCGCCGGTCATGGTGCGTCCGTCAAAGGGAGAATTCCGGCTCTTCGATTTCGATCGAGACGCTTCAAAGGTCCACCGAAATGCGGGATCGAGAATCGTTATGTCGGCCCATGCGTTTTGCCGTAATGTGCCGCGATCTTTCAACTGGAAAATTCGCGCGGGGTGGATCGAACACAACTCGACCAGCCGTTCCAGATCAATAACACCTTGCTTGACCAGATCGAAGGCGAGGCCCACGGCGGTCTCTAGTCCTGTGATACCGAAGGGCGCTTGATCGAATTCGAGCGCCTTCTCGTCAGCATGGTGCGGCGCATGATCGGTGGCAATCGCGTCGATTGTTCCATCTCGCAAACCCTCGATGATCGCGCCGACGTGATCGGGGCTGCGCAGCGGCGGATCCATCTTTGTGTTCGTGTCGTATTCCGCAACCGCTTCGTCGGTCAGGGTCCAATGGTGAGGCGCGACCTCGCATGTCACAGGCAATCCGATCTCTTTCGCGCGGCGCACAGCATCGAGCGCGCCGCGCGTCGAAACATGCGCCAGGTGCACGCGCGCACCGGTCAACTTGGCCAGCGCGCAGTCGCGTACGGCATCGATTTCTTCCGCGACGGCCGGCATACCGCGTAATCCAAGAATCAGTGACCAGCGAGCTTCGTGCATCACGCCGCCAGCCACCAGAGAACGATCTTCGCAGTGATCCACAACCGTTAGATCAAAGCCCCGCGCATATTCCATCGCGCGCCGCATCATTCCCGCGCTGGGCACCGGCCGGCCATCGTCCGAAACGGCGACAATGCCGGCAAGCTTCATCTCGCCCATCTCGGCCAGTTCCCTGCCCTCACCGCCTTTGGTGATCGAGCCAATGGGAAAAACATTGGCGAGGTCAGCCCGTTCACCCTGCTCAATAATGAAGCGAGTCACGGCCGGACTATCGTTAATGGGATCGGTGTTGGGCATTGCGCATACGCTGGTCCAACCTCCCGCTACCGCCGCGGCCGTGCCCGTAGCAATCGTCTCTTTGTATTCCTGACCCGGCTCGCGCAGATGCGCGTGCATGTCAATGAACCCCGGCGCGACAATCAAACCCGTGGCGTCGAGCATCTCCGCGTCTTTCGGCGCGGGTTGGCCTCGATCCAACAAGCTGACAACGCGACCGTCCTCGACCAGCAGATTGCGACCGGCGTTCACATTTTGCGACGGATCGATCACATAACCGTTGGCAATCAGCAGCTTCATCCCTTGTTTCCCTTGCGCTCTCTCTTCTCCTTCTTTGCTCGACCATTCTGCTCTTCGGTAAATCCGTCGCGCGACCCGCCGGCGAGCAGATAAAGCACGGCCATCCGCACTGCCACCCCGTTTGTTACCTGGTCCAGTATCAGCGAACTGCTGCCGTCCGCAATCTCCGATGAAATCTCGATCCCTCGGTTGATCGGACCCGGATGCATGACGATGGCGTCAGGCGCGGCGCGTTTGCGGTGTTCCGGATGCAAACCGTAATGAACCGCGTATTCGCGCATCGACGGAAAGAACGCCGCATCCTGTCGCTCGCGCTGAATCCGCAGAATCATCACAACATCCGCACCCGCAACGGCATCTTCGACGCTGCGCTCTATGCGCAGTCCCTGCTCGACTAATTCCGCAAACTCCGCGGGAACCAGCGTGCCGGGTCCGGCAACCCGCACCGTCGCGCCGAGCTTAGTCAACAAGTAAATGTTCGAGCGGGCAACGCGCGAATGGAGTATGTCGCCGATAACTGCAACGCTCAGCCCATCGATCCGGCCTTTGCGTTCACGTATCGTCAGCGCGTCAAGCAGCGCCTGCGTCGGGTGCTCGTGGGCGCCGTCGCCGGCGTTGACGATCGATGAGTTACAAATCTTCGCGAGATGATATGGAGCGCCGGCCATCGAGTGACGCAGGACGATGCAATCCGGCGACATTGCTTCCAGATTGCGCGCGGTGTCCAGCAGCGTCTCGCCTTTGCTGACGCTCGAAGTTGCAACGCTAATGTTGACGGCATCAGCCGATAATCGCTTGGCCGCGATCTCGAAAGACGTCCTGGTGCGCGTGGACGGTTCAAAAAAGAGATTGATCACGGTGCGGCCGCGCAGCGCTGGTACTTTCTTGATCTCACGCTTTGAGACGTCGCGGAACGTTTCGGCCGTGTCGAGCAGGTGCGTTATCTCACCTGCCGCTAATTCGCGAATGCCCAACAGATGTTTGCGCGTGAAAGTCATATCGACTCTGGTTTAGAGGCGGGCGTTGCCCGCCGGTTCGATGGTGATTTCAATCACCATCCCCGATTTCGTTAATCTTGAGCCGGCGGGCAACGCCCGCCTCTAAACGAACTTCTTGGTTCATTCGCATTTCAGTCCACAAAAAAGCGGCCACTGCTGGCCGCCTTCAAACCGCTTCCGCTGCCGCCGCCGGGCGCTCGACGATTAGCACCCCTTCCTGCTCGTCAAACTCATTGAGCATCACCTTAATAATCTCGCTCTTCTTTGTCGGCACCAACTTGCCAATGTAATCCGCATGGATCGGCAACTCGCGATGCTCTTTGCCGCGATCTATGAGCACCGCCAACTGCACGCGCCGCGGCCGGCCGAAGTCGATCAATTGGTCGAGCGCCGCGCGTATGGTTCGACCCGTGTAAAGGACATCATCGATCAAGACGATGCTGCGGCCGTCTATATCTCCGGGCAATTCAGTACGGTTAACGACCGGCTTGGCGCCAACTGTAGAAAGATCGTCGCGATAAAGCGTGATGTCCACAATGCCAACGGGCGGACGGACGCCTTCGAGATCCGCGATCTTGTCGGCCATGCGCTCGGCCAGCGGCACCCCGCGTCTTCTGATGCCGACGAGATAGAGATCGCTTGTGCCGTGATTCTCTTCGACAACCTCTGACGCCAGACGCGCCAGCGCGCGATTGATGCGTGGGCCATCCATGATGCGGGCTCTCTCGACGAATTCCATTTCAGGCGATACTAACAAGAACGGTAACGAGTGACAAGTGACAGGTGACAAGATAAACTCGCTTTCTAGCTTGTCAATTTTCACTCGTCACTTGTTACCGACGTAATGCTCTATCGGTCATTGCTGCGCCCGATACATTTTCGCCTGCCGCCAGAAACGGCTCACGAGCTGGCGTTGCATTCGCTTTCTTCAGCCCTGAACCGCCGTGTTATCCGGAATCTCGTTGCCAGGCGATTCAATCGCTCACCGTTTGAGAAATTGCAACGCTTTGGTCTCACGTTCGCAAATCCAGTTGGTATTGCCGCGGGATTCGACAAAAACGGAATTGCTTTGCAAGGTCTGGCGGCGCTTGGCTTCGGCTTTATTGAAGCGGGTACCGTGACTTATCAACCACAGCCAGGCAATGTACGGCCCCGTCTGTTTCGTCTCCCATTGGACAAAGCGCTGATCAACCGCGCGGGCTTCAACAACAACGGCGCTGAGGAGTTTGTCGCGCGCGTGAGAAAAAACCGACCCGCTTGTGTCGTAGGAGTAAGCATCGGCAAAAGCAAAGCGACGCCCATGGAAGACGCGGTTTCCGATTATCTGAAATGCTTTGAAATTGTTCACCCGGTCGCCGACTACGTCGCCGTGAATGTCAGCTCGCCGAATACGCCTCGCTTGCGCGAACTTCAGCAAGCCGATCAGCTCTCACAACTGCTCGGCGTCTTGCAAGCACGCAACCGCGAACTGAGCTCCACGCATTCGCGAACCGTCCCTCTGTTGGTTAAGGTATCTCCGGATCTCGATCAAAACAATCTTGAGTTGATCGTCGAGGTCGCGCGCCGGACTTCCATGGATGGAATTATAGCGACCAATACAACAACTGAGCGCGCAGGACTTCAAACGCCAGCCGCGCTCGTCAACGCTTGTGGTGAGGGCGGGTTGAGTGGCGCACCCTTACAGAATCGGTCGACCCGAATGATTGCGAACCTGTATCGTCTGACCGCCGGTTCGCTGATCCTCATTGGCGTTGGTGGTATCTTTACCGCGGCAGACGCCTGGGAAAAAATCTGCGCCGGCGCCAGCCTGGTTCAACTTTATACAGGTTTCATCTATCAAGGCCCGGCAATCGCCCGGAACATAAACGATGGCCTTGCTGAGATTTTGAAAAGGGAGGGATTTCGATCACTCGATGAAGCGGTAGGTTGCCACGCAAATACACTCGCTTGAGTGCGGCTTTGCCGCCGCACGAAGGAAGTTGGCGGAGAATTGGGTAGTCTTGCCAGAGACAAACTAATCGTCGCACTCGACGTCGAAACAGCGCCGCGGGCACGTGAACTCTTCAGTGCGCTGCGCGACGTTGCCGCGATGTTCAAGATCGGCATGCAACTCTTCACGGCCGTCGGACCAACGATCGTTCACGAGATCATCGACGCAGGCGGGCGCGTCTTTCTCGATCTTAAGTATCATGACATTCCCAACACCGTGGCCGCGGCAGGCCTGGAAGCGGCGCGACACGGTATATCGATTTTTAACGTGCATACTTCTGGTGGCGCCGAAATGATGCGCCGAACCGCGGAAGCCGTGGCGAAAGTCTCCGCGCGCGAGGATCTGGTGCGTCCCAGGATAATCGGCGTCACCCTTCTCACCAGCGCGAACGCCAGAGTGTTGGCGGAAATCAGCGTCGTGAAGAGTCCCGAGCAGCAGGTCACCGCGCTCGCGCAATTAGCCGCAGCCAGTGGTCTTGACGGCGTGGTCGCCTCGCCCCTTGAAGTAGCTGCGGTGCGTGCTGCGGTTGCGAAGCAAGATTTTCTGATCGTGACGCCCGGGGTCCGACCCTCGGGCACAAAGCCAAACGATCAGAAGCGATTGATGACGCCCGCGGAGGCCATTCGGGCCGGCTCGGATTATCTCGTCGTGGGACGACCGATAATCGACGCCGCAGATCCGGCCGAAGCCGCCCGGCAAATCGTTAAAGAGATGGGGGAAGCTTAACTGATTTGACGGATTCGCGTGGCCGACTCGCAGCAAACAGGAACTCGCGCATCCCCTCTGCGTGTACAATTGAGCGGGGAAGCAATATTTGCCCCCTTCGCGACTTAAACATTATCATGCAAAGGTGATCGGAAATTTGAAACGCTTGTTCGCGGCGATTGCGACTGCTTCAATTATCCTCACCGCGCTGGTGCTGCCCGCCAGCAGCCAGCGCAAAGGTGAGGTAGTAACATTTCCATTCTCCGAAGCTCCTTACCGCGTTGGTGAGCGCCTGACTTACAACGTATCCTTCTCAAACTTCATTAGCGCGGCGCATGTGGAGCTTTTCGTCGCCGCGCGTGGCACATTCTTCGGTCGCGACGCCTTTGAGCTGCGCGCACACGTGGAAACTACCGGCGTAGTTTCGGCCGCCCTCTATGCGCTAAACAATGATTACACTACCTATGTAGATCAGAGCACAGGGCTCCCGTTTCGCGCCCAGGAGGTTGTGCGCGAAGCGGCGCGCACTTCCGATACCTCAAGCGACTTCAATCAACCAGCGAGTAACCCAGCCGTTCCGGATAAACCGGCGGCCGCCGGGTTTGCCGGCACCTATGATTTTCTCTCTGCACTCTATCGACTGCGAGCGCTGCCCCTCGGTGAAGGCTCGACTTATCCCTTCACCGTTCGCGCCGGCTCTCAGGAGTATCAGGCGGAATTGAAGGTCAAAGGCCACGAGATGATCAGAACGAACGTAGGATCATTCAATGCCATCGTGTCAGAGATCCGGATGCCGAATAACTCGGCGATCAACGATTATCGGCTACGCATCTACTTCAGTGACGACGAACGGCACGTTCCGATTTTGGTAACAGCAAAGGTCAGATCTGGGGAGATACGAGCGGTGATTGCCGGATCGCAACTCGTGCCGGAGGCACCAGCAAAGCAGCCCACGCCTTCAGCCAAAGTCGCCGTGGCGCCGCCACAGTCACCACCCTTGACCGGGTCCGGATCTCCGATTGCCGATGAGGTGCTCGCGGCTCTGCCGTTTAAGGTCGGTGAGCAGCTGAACTATCAGGTCTACCTGGGCGGTAATCAGGAAGTTGTCGGGCTTGCTTCGTTTCAAGTGCGCGCCCGCTCTCGCTATTTCGATCATGACGGTCTGATGCTTACGGTCACCGCACAAACCACCAACGCGGCGCAGCGTCTGTTCTTTGCCAACGATCAGGTCAATTCATACATCGATCCAAAGACGCTTCTGCCCTTTCGCACTGACCTGAAGTTGGTCGAAGGCCAGAAGCGAACCACCGAGAGTTTGACTATCAATCAAGACTACGGCACCGCTACATCCGCTAAGGGTCAGAAGATAGAGATCCCGGTTGGTACGCACGACTGTCTCTCGATCTTTTACGCCATACGTTCGATGAACCTCACGCCTCCGAAGCGCAATGCTCTTTCAATTATGGTGAATAATCGACCAAGGACTCTATTTATTTCCTCGCTTAGTCGCGAGATCATTCAGTTCGGCTCGCAAAAAATTCGCGCGATTCAACTATCGCTGACTACCGACGATCCGCAAAGTGACAAGTTCGCCCTACGGGCATGGATCAGCGACGATGATCGACGGCTACCGCTACGGCTTACTGCGACGACGCGATTGGGTCCACTGCGCGCCGACCTTGTTATTCTTCCGGTCACTCCAAATTGAGTCAGCGCGGTTTGCTTCCCTTCAGTTTCTCTACGCGTTGACTGCCCGAAGACCAAGCTCCAGTTGAAATTGAAATTTAATTTCAATTGAGCTACAATGCCCCCGTCGCGTTCGGTTGACCGTCTTTCGGCGCTCGGGGAGGGCGCATTCTCCGGACAGTTCACGAGACCCGTATTAACCTGAGAAAGGCCTTAATGCTTAGTTCCTTTATCATCATCCTGCGCGAGGGATTCGAATCGTTCCTGCTGGTGGCGGTGATTCTATCTTACCTGCGAAAAGCCGGATTGAAATGGCTATCTCCAGCAGTCTATGTCGCCATTGTCCTCGCTCTCTCTGCCAGCGCCGGACTGGGCTACGTGCTGCGGTACGGCGTGGAAGATTCCACTTTAGAACGCACGTTCGGACAGAAACTGGGTTCCTACGTAAGTCAGTTTCTCGCAAATGAATCTCTGCGCGAGGCGGTGCTGGGATTAGTGGCAATCGTCATGGTGGCTACTTTGGTCATACATATGTGGCGCACCGGTCCAAAATTAAAAGAGCGGATGCAACATAGACTGAGCGCTGTATCTTCGCGCACTTCGCGTCTGGCGGCGCTCGCGGGAGTTTTTCTTTTCACCTTTCTGATGATCACCCGAGAGGGTATGGAAACCGCGTTGATGTTGTTGCAAGTGCATAACCCAAGAATGATCAGTGGCGCGTTGCTCGGACTCTGTGCTGCCGGTGGTTTGGCCTGGGCCTGGGCGCGGTACGGACATCTGATCAACGTAAAAAGATTCTTTCAGGTCACCGGGATCTTTCTCCTGCTGTTCATGGCCCAGGTTGCTGTTTATACATTCCACGAATTCGCCGAAGCGGGATTGCTGCCTAACAGCGACGCCCTTCACGCCGCGACGGAGAGATTTTCGCCGGACGGTTTATATGGCAAGTGGTTTTCCCTGGTAATGGTTGCGGTGTGCGGTGTGTGGCTCCTTGGCGCGTGGGTTATCGATCGATTGAAAGCCGGGAAGCCGGCCCGCATGAAACTTGGCGAAGTGTGACTACAACTCGCCATCTTTCCGCTAAGAAAAAGGGCGAGACGTTAGCGTGTCTCGCCCTTCTTGTGTCCCATGCTCGCTACGCTCCTGTCGACAGGAGATACAAGCCCGGCGCTATTTATTTTGGGGAGCGAAGCGCTCGGCCAACTCGCGCTTCAGCAGCTTTCCGGTTGGCCCTTTGGGGATTTCCGCGACGATACGAATCGTCTTTGGGCATTTGTAGTCCGCCAATCTTTCGCGGCAGAAACTGATCAACTCGGCTTCGCTCACATTCATTCCTTCTTTCCCCACGATGAACGCTGCGACCTCTTCGCCATACAACGGATCGGGAACGCCGATCGTTGCGGCGGCGGCAACGGCGGGGTGTTGATAGAGAACTTCGTCAATCTCGCGTGGATAAATATTTTCGCCGCCGCGGATGATCATGTCTGATTTGCGATCGACGATGTAGAAGAAACCATCCGCGTCGCGGTAGCCAATATCGCCGGTGTGGAACCAGCCATTGCGAAATGCTGACGCGGTCGCCTCCGGATTCTTGTAATAACCCTTCAGAATATTTTCGCCGCGCAAGACGATTTCGCCCAGTGTTCCATCCGGCATTTCTCTGTCGTCGTCATCAACAACTTTCATTTCGTTGCCGATCGGCATTCCGCATGAGCCCGGGCGGCGGCGCTCGTTAGGCGGATTGAAAGTCGAGCGGCAGGTTGATTCGGAAAGCCCGTAGCCTTCGACGACCAGGCAATGAAATGTTTCTTCAAATCGCTTCAGGACCTCGGCAGGCACCGGCGCTGAGCCGCACATCGCGAAGCGCAGTTGATCCGCCTTGAGTCCTTCGGGCACGCCGTCGGGGTAGCTGCTCAAGAGCATCGAAAGCATCGTTGCGACAGAACCAAACGAGGTCACTTGATAATCCGAAACGATCTTCCAGAACCGCGAAGCTGAGAATTTTGGAGTAACCACAGTCGAGCCGCCCGCATAAAGGGCAGCCATCGTGGTAACGGAGACTGCGTTCATGTGAAACAACGGCATCACGCTAAGCAGCCGATCGTTTTCCGTGAAGCCCAACCAGCGGCTTATCTGGCGCGCGTTGGCGATGACGTTACCGTGACTCAGCAAACAGCCTTTGGGTTTGCCGGTGGTGCCCGACGTGTAGATGATGATTGCGTCGTCGTCCTCCTCGATCGCGGAAGCGCGGGCATGACCGGGTCCCCGGCGCGGCAGCCGCGGTAGGGTGCCGTCCTGCCCGTAGTGCTCCAACTCCACAGCGGCAAATTCACGAGTCGCTTGTGCTTCGTTATCGAATCTGATAATCGAAGACAGGTGCGGCAATTCCGCGCGAATTGACTTGATAGTGGATTCAAACTCTGGATGAACCAGCAACGCCTTTGCTTCCGAGTTCGAGATCACATAGGCGATCTCCTGCGCTCTGAACAAAGAGTTAACGGGACCAGCAAGTGCTCCCAATTTCCAGCAGGCAAAGTAAGCGATGATGTACTCGGCACTGTTCGGCAGCAACAGGCTGACCGCGTCGCCCTTCGTCACACCGTGCGCCGCGAGCATGCGTGCGCTACGATTAACTGCTTCATCAAATTCAGCATAAGTGAAGCGCCGGCCATCGGCTTCAGAAAACAGAAAGGCCTTGTCGGGCGTCGCGTTTGTTCGCGACTCGAGCAGCTCCCGCAGATTATTTGGCGACCTTTCGGAGTTGATGGCTTTGCTGGTCATCTTTGGCAGTATATTAATTTGGAGCGCGCTGGCAAGCCCGGGGCGCTGGCGCGACAGCCGCGCAGGGATGGTTGTAGCGGGACGCGACGTTGCATTTTACGCGAGCCCCAAATCATTTAAATTGAATGAGGAGATTTTTCAAAGATCCAAAGCGCCGTCGTCGCTTCGCTCTGCCGGCGCACTCCAAAGGTAGTGTAGAATGCGCGTCGCGCTCGGCAGTAGTGAAAGGAGCTGACACATCATTCATCCCAACAAGCGTCTCTTCCAGGCCCTGTTTGGTCTCGCTGCACTTTTACTGACTGCATTGGTCGTCCGCGCCCAGGATAACTACGAGATTCAAGTTTATGGTTCAGAGCTCGTGCCTCCTGGCGTAACGATGGTCGAGTTACATAACAACTTTACCGTTAAAGGATCCAAGGCGACCAACGACGGCACACTGCCGACTAATCACGCCTGGCACGAAACGCTGGAGATCACGCACGGCTTCAATGACTGGTTCGAGACTGGATTCTATATTTTCACGAGCGCGCGCAACGGCAACGGCTGGGATTGGGTGGGAAGCCACATTCGTCCCAGATTCAGTGTTCCCAAAAAATATCACTGGCCGGTGGGCGTGAGTATCTCGAACGAGATTGGCTATCAGCGCGGCATTTACTCAACCGACACGTGGACTTGGGAGATTCGGCCGATTGTCGACAAGGGGTTCAAGCGGTGGTATCTCGCGTTCAATCCGACGATCGAGCGCGCTCTGAAAGGGCCCAGCACTAAGTTGGGCTTTGAGTTCTCGCCGAACGTAAAGGTCAGCTATGCGTTTACGAAAAGGATTATTGGCGGGTTGGAGTACTACGGCGGGCTCGGTCCAATCGGCAACCTCGATCCCTTGCGTGACCAGCAACAGCAAATTTTTCCCTCGATTGATCTCGACGTGTCTCCTGATTGGGAGTTCAACTTTGGCGTCGGAGTAGGCATGACGCGCAACACCGACCATCTGATCGTGAAGATGATCATTGGTCGGCGGTTCAAGTTTAAGAAATGAACCTGCGGCGACGCGAGGGGCCCGGACGGCTGAGGAGAACCGTGGATCGTGCTATATTTACGCAACGCGACAAAACCAGGAGCAACATCTCGGTTCAGAAAGGCAGACTTGTCGGCCGGAGCTCATCCGCTATACCCAAGTTCGCCGAACGTTTAGAGATCTATGACTACCTATCGAAACTTTATTAATGGTAAGTGGATCGAGTCGAGTTCTGAGCGCACTGTCGCAAACATTAACCCGGCGAACACTGACGACGTTGTAGGCGCGGTTCGGCAAGCCACGCGCGAAGAGGCGAAGGCTGCTGTCGAAGCTGCTGCCGAAGCCTTTCGCAGTTGGCGCGCCACGCCTGCGCCCGCGCGCGGGAAGATTGTGGCGCGAGCGGCGCGGCTAATGGATGAGCATAAGGAAGAGCTGGCCCAAATTTTGACTCGTGAAGAAGGCAAAACGATCGGCGAATCGCGCGGCGAACTGCAACGCTCGATCAATGTCGCGGAGTTTTGCGCGGGCGAATCCCGTCGGCTGACCGGCGAAACAATTCCTTCCGAGCTGCCCTTGAATTTTGCGTACACAATCAAGCAGCCACTCGGCGTGGTTGCCTGTGTCACGCCCTGGAACTTTCCGGTCGCAATCCCTGTGTGGAAGATTGCGCCCGCGCTGGTTGCAGGCAACACCGTCGTTTTCAAACCGGCTACTCTGACGCCGGCCACCGGTGTACATATAGTTGAACTCTTCGAAGAGGCCGGCGTTCCTCCGGGCGTGCTCAACTTGATTATCGGATCAGGTTCGGATGCGGGCGATGAGATAATCAATCACCCGGCCGTTAAAGCTATCTCGTTTACAGGATCGAATCCCGTCGGTATTCGTCTTTACGAACAGGCGTCGCGACGTGGCGCCAAAGTGCAGTGCGAGATGGGCGGGAAGAATCCCGTGGTAATCATGGAAGACGCCGACATGGATCTGGCGGTTGAGTCGACTGCACAAGGTGCTTTCGGATCATCAGGGCAACGTTGCACGGCAACGAGCCGCGCAGTAGTGGTCAATCAGATTGCGGACGAGTTTGTCGAGCGCATCGCCAAGCGCGCCGAATCAATGCGCCTTGGCGACGGCGCTGATCCAAAAACAGAGATAGGCCCGAGCGTGGACGAGAATCAGTTCAAGACGGTGCTTCGTTACATCGATATCGGCCGGGAAGATGGCGCCACGCTTGTCTGCGGCGGCTCGCGCGCAACCGGCGATGGTCTGGACAAAGGTTACTTCGTGCGGCCCACGGTGTTTGATCACGTGACGTCCGATATGCGTCTCGCGCGTGAAGAGATCTTTGGTCCCGTACTTTCAGTATTGCGGGTCAAGGATTTCGATGAAGCGATGCAGGTAGCGAACGATTGCGAGTACGGACTCTCGTCGGCGATCTTTACCAATGATGCCGCGCGCATCTTTCGCTTCGTTGACGAGATCGAAACGGGGATGACGCATATCAACTCACCCACGACCGGGGGCGAGGCGCACATTCCGTTTGGCGGCACAAAGGGTACCGGCATTGGCGATCGAGAACAAGGGTCGACCGCGCTAGACTTCTACACTGAGCTGAAAGTTGTT
>Ga0137384_10002689_pt1 | contig 14051 bp, 13 predicted proteins | sample SagtaG_2_FD_104922 | JGI IMG/M metagenome (GOLD analysis project Ga0137384, IMG submission 104922) | Vadose zone soil microbial communities from Sagehorn Ranch, Mendocino, California, USA - Sage2_R_60_16 metaG | ecosystem: Environmental > Terrestrial > Soil > Vadose zone | place: USA... | reverse complement strand
GGCGGAACGGTCGTATTGCTTTCTGCGCCTGGTTACATGGAGGACCTGCAGGTCGTCTCGTTCCTTGCCGCCAAGCTGCGCGAGCGCGGCTGCCTGGCGCATCTCGCAAAACCTGAACAGATCGTCTGGCGCGATGGCGTCGCACATCTTGAAGCGGCGTGGCATCGAGGCGCCGCGGACGTCGTGGTGCGGTTTTACCAGGCGGAGTGGCTTGCCCGGCTCCCGGATGAAATATGCTGGGAAAAGTTCTTTCGCGGCGGCAAAACAGTCGTCGCCAACCCGGGCCTGGCCGTCATCACGGAAAGCAAGCGGTTTCCGCTCGTGTGGGACCAGCTTCTTACGCCAGTATCGACTTGGCGGGCCTTGCTCCCGGAGACTCGCGATCCACGAGACGCTCCATGGAATCGCGACGACGACTGGTTGGTCAAATCAGCTTTGTGCAACACCGGCGACACAGTGAGCATCCGCAATTTGATGAAACCGCGCGACTGGTCGCGCGCCAGGATGAGCGCGCGCTGGTCTCCCCGAAACTGGGTGGCCCAGCGTCGGTTCGAGTCCGTGCCTGTTCCGACCCCGCTCGGCGCTCGACACGTTTGCGTGGGCATTTTCACCGTGAACGGACGAGCCTCGGGCGCTTATGCACGACTGGCGAAAAAACCACTGATTGATTTCACGGCAACGGATGTTGCGCTGCTCATCGAAGATAATGAATAAGGAAGAAGTGTTCGCAACATGGGCGCCGGAAGCATCACTTTGGTCACGCTGGGCGAAACCGGTCTTGTTTGCTCATCTCGAATCGGCGCCGTTGCTGTCCCCTGCCGCCGCGCCAGTGTTAAACTTGGACTGCGCGCCAGCGGCGGAAGAGAACGTCGCGCTCGTGCTCGATTTACCGGGCGGGGAGGGAGTAGCGGCTGGCGTCGCACTCGCCGCTCGCGGTTATCGCCCGGTGCCGCTTTACAACGCGGTGCCCTTGCCCAGCGGGGAGCCGGTTCTCGACCCGTTGACCGGGAAAACGGTTGCCGCGGTGGAAGTTGTGCCCATCCTTCTCACGTTGCGGAGCGCCGCCGAACCGTTGGGCGCGCTGAGCCTCCCTCCCGGCGCACCCCCTGCTTTCCTGCTCGACGCCGACCGACACGCTGATGGCCGCAAGATGTTGCCCGAAGAGTTCGACAACCGGTCAGTTTGCTTCACCACAGATTTTCCGTCGGCAAATTTCCTGATGGCACATGGCGTCCGGCGCGCGCTGTTGATCCAGCGTACCGGAGATCAGCCGAAATGGGATCTCGCTCACACTTTGCGCCGGTGGCAGGAAGCAGGCTTGGCCATCGAAAGCAAACGCCTCGATTCTCCCGAACCACCAACACCGATTCAAATTACGCGCCCGCCGTGGTTCGGCGCGATGTTTCAACGAGCGCTGGCGGCTGTTGGATTCCGTCGCGGCGACGCTGGCGGATTCGGCAACTGGGTGCCGGTATGGTTCGCTGGCGGCTGATCCATCTGCGACCAAGTCTCCGCGCCCACTCTCGTACGGGCGCTGGAGTATTCAGTTGCTGAAGTTCGCGGAAGACCATTGGCGGAATTACGACCCGGCTGAAGAGACGCGGCAGGGCGGTTTCCGCGCCACAGAGAATGAGGTAATGCAACGGTGAGGTGTCGGAGACGACGACGCTCACGAGCGGCCGAGGATTTTGTCCAAAGTCGGGTTGTCAGCTTCCAGGTCCGCAACGGAGTAATTCACCGGCACGCCGCGCTCCTTGAGAAAAGCTTCCGTCTGCCAGTAGTCGAGCCCCAACAATTCGCCGACCTGTCGGTGCGAAAGGCGTCCGGCGCGATAACCCTCCATCGCCGTGTCCTCCAGGACGTGACAGCCTACCGCGTCAGGCGTATCCCCCCATTGACGGGCGATTTGATCGGGCATTTTCACTGTGACTTGCATGACGCCCTGACTGTAGCACGAGGCAGGCAGGTGTGGCAAGGAGACCTGAGCGGGCGAATGAACCTTCCGAATCGCGCTGCTCACCATTGTCCTCCGCGCTGTCGCCGGACAAGCGCGCGTTGCACACTGGACCAGTCCTGCAGACAACGCCTGCCGATTTTGATTTAGGGGAGAATTCCTTTTGCCTTCCAGTTCCCCAGGGTGCGGCGGCTGATTGGCAGTCTCGTCAGCAGCCGCTTTTCGTCAACAAAGCTCGTCTCGCCAGACGCTGTTTGAGTTGTTGCGCCGCCCTTGCCGTTTTCCCGTGCGTCGAAACGTACGGGCGGCACTCGGGTGGCGTTCAGAAAATCTCTCTGCTCACTGTTCATAAAGCTACTTTCCGGTTCAGTTGGGAGAGAATTTATGCGAATCAGGAAAAGCGCGGGTGTATCACACACACACAGGTTTGAGTCTCCGAACTTTGTTGAAGTTCCCGCAGCCTGGGATAATTCAGGAGAGTGTGACCTCTGTCGAGCGCATCCAGGAGCGAGCTGTAGGCTGTTCAATTGGCCGCCGCGCGGCTACCCTTGTGGGCATGACGGTCAGCGGGTTCACATTTTTACGCGACGGACAGAAATTAGGCTATCCATTTGTTGCGTCCATCCGCTCGATACTTCCCCTCGTTGATGAGTTTATCGTCGCGCTCGGCCCGTGTGACGACGACACCGAAATGCGCTTGCGCAGCATCGGCGATCCCAAAATCCGCATCGTCCCCACCCAATGGAACGAACGGATTCGAAATGATTACAGCATTAAAGGCTTCGTGTACGGCCAGCAGAAAAGCATGGCGCTTTTCAATTGCATCGGCGACTGGGCCTTTTACCTGGAGGCCGACGAGGTCGTGCACGAGGATGATTTGCCGAAAATCCGGGCCGTGATGCACAAATACGCTGAAGACTATGAAGTGGAAGCGCTGGTGTTTGACTACATCCACTTTTATGGCAACGCAAACACGTATGCCTGGTCGCCACGCTGGTATCGAACTGAGGCCAGGATCATCCGCAACACCATTCCCGTCTGGGCTTCGGAAGGTTTGTTCTTTAATGTCATTGAAGACCACCACAAGTGCCGCTATCCCAAAGCCGCTCGCGCGGGTGCCACCATCTACCACTACGGCTGGGTACGCGACCAGGCGCAGATGGAGCTCAAGCATCGCAGCGTGGAAAAGTACTGGAGCAACCAAGTCAAAAGCATCAACTACTCAGAAATCGACCCGCAGAGCTTGCGGCCCTTCACTGGAACTCACCCCAAAGTCATCCAAAGCTGGCTTCCACCGGCGCAAGGAATGTACCAGCCCAAGTCAAACCACCTGCTCACGATAAGAGAAAAGAAGCATCGCTTGATGGTCAAATTAGAGACGTGGTTCGGACGCAACTTCAACAAGAAACACTACACGCTGGTTCGGTAACCATCAGCTTCGGGTCCTGACTGTCGGCGAACTTACCGCTACCGGGCCGGTGGCACAGACGCCCTTTCGCCGATGGCTTCTGGCCGCGTGGTGGCAACGATGATTGAATTCAGCAGCGCAGATCTCGTCCATCGGGTGCCACGACCGCTTGCGCCGGCTTCTGTCCCAGCTCCCACAATTTGGCGTATTTAAGGAATGTGCCAAACGCCCGCTCCCAAGCCAAAGCCACACCCAGCGTCCCGTGAAAAATCCCTCCCTGAAAGAAGTAAGCTGTCAAAAAAGACAAAGTGCTCCGCGCCAACAGTCCGCCTGCGCCGACGCGCCGGCTTTCACGGGCCATCGCTTGAGCGGCGATCGTCGAGTATTTGTTGTCTTTTTCCACCCGCGCCTCCCAGGAGCTGAACGCATGATGCATCAGGTACGCGTCGCCCCGGCGAGGCAAGGTCTCGACGCGGCCCTCAACCACGGGCGCCCGATGGATGCGATCGGTATAACGCACCCGCTCACGTCGAAACAACCGGAGTTGTTCGTCGGGAAACCAACCACAGCAAGTGATCCATCTCTGGCCGTAGAAGTTGCGACGCGGAATGCGGAACGCCACGGCGGAGGTGGTGTCAAGGGCACCGGCAGCCCACGACGCCAGCCCAGGCGAGACCCGTTCATCGGCGTCCACAACCAGTACCCAGGAATGTTTCGCTTGCTCAATGGCGAAGTTACGCGCCGGCTCCACATAGCCCGTGCGTTCATGTTGGAAAACGCGGCCACCGTAGGCGGCGGCGATTTCGGCTGTGCGGTCCTGGCTGTGCATGTCCACCACGACGATGTCTGCGGCCCAGCGCAAACTCTTCAGACAGGCCGGCAGATGGACCTCTTCGTTAAACGTATTCACTACAGCCGATATTGGCGCCATAGAACTGGGAAAGGCTCCCCGGCTCAGGGTGAAAAGGCAAGGTTGTTTTGGCGACGTGAACGAATTAAGAGCGCCCAACGTCAACCACAGCGCCATCTCCCTTCGATCCGCTTCTCCTTTAAAGTGTGTCGGTAGCGCAGCCGTTCAGTTACAACCCACCAGGCGGCCCGAAGGTTGTCCCGCAACTGCAGCCTCTTTCGCTTGGCCCAGGTCTGTCCGGACTTCCGACGGTAATACGCGCGGTCCCCGAGACTGGCGCCTGGCCGATTCATCGCAGCCGCGATACTCTTTTGCGTTACTGACCCGAAATGGTGGATGAAAGCCTTGCCGGTAATCGCCAAGCGGAATCCGCGCCGCCGGGCGCGGCGGAAAAACTCATCGTCCTCATAACCACCCAGCCGAGGGTCGTCGTCGAATCCACCCAGCGCGTTGAAGACCCTTCGCTGGACCATAAAACAGACCCCATGCGCGACACCCAATCGCTTGGCTCGCGCCAGAGATCGAACGAACTGGGCGGCATAACCGGACCAGTCATAGTCCAGATCTCCCTCACGCAAGGCGGGGCAGACAACGTCAAATGCTCCTTCCTGGGCGAAGCTAATCAGGCCCTCAATGCACCCGGGCGGGACCAGCACGTCGTTGTTCAGCAGCACGGTCCACGTCGCGGGAGCCGCCATCACACCCTGGTTCCAGGCAAAGCCGCAGCCGCGATTCTTGGCGTTGTGGATGACCTTCAGCTCAGGCCGCCCGGCCAAAAAATCTCGCGTGCCGTCGGTCGAGCCGTTGTTGATCACCAGGATCTTTGAGTCCGGCAGACCAGCGTCCCGCAAGCTGTCAAGGCAGCCTCTCGTGTAGGCTAACTGGTTGAAGACCGGGACGACAATCGCCAAGCCCAGCAACTGCGCTTCTCTGTCCATCGGTTCTGTTTTCATTGCGAGATTCCTCTATCACTCTCCCCGCAGTTCCTGTGATCTTCAGGCCACCCGATTCTAAAGCGCCACAGTAAGAAGCGACAACCCAATTCGCCAGCATCGGCATGCTTCTCTTTCCTGAGGATTCCATCGCGGCACTTGACCAGCCTTGACCAAGTCCGCATTGTGGAACGGGCGAACGCGCAGGGTGGATCGAACGCGGCGGCGCTCGCCAAACGCTTTGCCAACCGGAGCTCCGAACCTGACGCTTGCGCTGCCAAGAACCAATGTCGATCGCGCAACCACTTAAAATTCTGGCGATCCAATTCAAGTATTTTGGAGACACGGCGGTCGTGATTCCGGCGCTACGCGCGATTCGCCAGCGCCATCCTGACTGCGGGTTGCACGTCCTGACACCAGAACAGACGGCGCCGCTGCTGCAGCACCTGCCCTGGCTGACACGGGTCTGGCCGATGCCGAGAATTCGCGGCCGCGCCAACTTCAGGCAAACCTGGCCGATGATTCGCGCGTTACGGGCCCAACGATTTGATCGGTCGGTGGATTTTGCTGGCAACGATCGCGGGGCCATCGTGAGTTGGCTGTGCGGCGCACCCGAGCGGTTGGGCGTCTTTTATCCGGGCGGGTTCGTGGGACGCCGTTTCTGCTACACTCAGCGTGTGGCGGCGGCGCCAGCCGACCGCCACGAAACCTTGCGCCTGATCCATGTCTTATCTGCGTGGCAGATCGCAGCCCCCGGTTCAGCCGAAATCGAGCTTCACCCTGATCCGGCCTTGGCGGACTGGGCGGCGCGACTGTTGCCGGCGCCAAGAATTCTCTGTCATCTGACCGCCAGCCAGCCCAATAGGCAGTGGCCCTTGAGTCACTGGGTCGCCTTGCACCGGATGGCCGCAGCCAGTGGGGAACAACTGTTGTTCAGCGCTGGCGACGGCGCGCGCGAAAGATCGCTGTTTGACGAAATGCAGCGCCTGGCGCCGGATGTTGCCCTGCTGCCGCCACTGCCTCTGGCTGCGTTTCTGGCGGTGCTCAAACGAGCCAAAGCGTTCGTTTCCGGTGACACCGGGCCCATGCATTTCGCCGCTGGTCTGGGTGTCCCGAGCATCGCATTGTTTGGGCCCAGTTCGGCTGCCCGTTGGGGACCGACAGGACGCGGCCATCAAGTGATGACGGGTGGCGTGTGTGCTTGCGGTCCCAGTGCGAACGTTTGCTCCAACGCCCGTCATTGTCTTGCCGCCATTACGCCGGAAGCGGTGTTCCTGGCTTTGAAAAGGATCACAGTTTGCTGAGGCCGATGCTGGATATTGAAGCGTAAGACTTTGGAGCCTTAGCCATCCGGTAATCCCCTTCTGGCGTCTAGCCAGACTCAAACCGGGTTTGACTTTCCGGTTGCTCCCCACAACACTGGCTTTGGCATTTGAGCGGCAGATGAAACTTTGCGCAGGTTGCTTTTTAGCGGCGGCTTCGTTCCTCGCGGTGATGCCGGTTGCGGCTCCGGCTGAGGATCGTGGTTCTTCCATAGTTTACGAAACGCCTCACGAGTTTTTCGGCAGCGGCGATTTTGACGGGGATGGCCGGACTGACCTGGTCATTGTTGATAAAGAGAGCGGCAAGTTTCGGCTCGGTTATCAACTGAAGCCCGGGGCTTTCGAGTGGGTAGATTGCCGGCTCAGCGGGACTAAGGACATTTCTGGCTTCAGTATCGGCAGATTATTGACGACGAACCTCGACGCTTTCGCATTTACTTCGCCGGATGCCAACCAAATCACGCTGGTGGGCGCATCCAGCTCGACGGCTCCCTCCAGGCCGGTGACGGTCCCCTTCGCTGCTGCCCTGGGCCCGAATACGGTGGTGGCAGTGGACATTGGCGACGCGGGAAAAACACGGCTCAACGATCTCTATATCGGCAGCGTTTACAATTCGCCCGAGCCGAGCCAGGCAACCTTGCTGCGCAACGATGGCGCCGCGTTTCCCAAGATCGGTGAGGCTCCGTTGCCCGGACCGGCTACGCGAGGCAATCGGCTTTCTCTCAAACCGGGCCAGGCAGAAGTTCTGTGCGTCCTGATCACCGGAGACAAAGGCGATACACTGCGCCTGGAAAACCTCAGTTCAGGCAAACCAGTGGCTATCGCTGCAGCCACCGGTCTGCCGGCAGGTTCGCAGTATGCTGCGGTGAATTTTCGTGGCGCGCCGTTGCGTGAATTCATCTTTTACAAACCGGGAGAAAGCAATTTGACGGTTCGTCCGCTGGAGGAGCCTTCCCCTGGCCAGTTTCGGTTCGGAAAAGGAAACGCCTTCGACTTAGGCCAAGCGGTTCGCCGAGTCATCGCGCTCAACGAAACCGCCGGGCGCATGCTGCTGGTCATCTTCGGTGAAGGCCAAAAAGCCGGGGTCTTCAACTTCGACGGACAGAAAGCGCCCGTGTTGACCCAAACCATCCTGGCGACCAATGAATCCTTCACCTGCGCGGCCAGCCTGCCGGGCGGTTTCATGGTTTTTACCGAATCGCCCAATGACAAGTTCTCGACGCATTATCAGTGGTACAAACTCAGCGGCCCTGCCTACGCCTTCAGCGCGTTCGGCGGCCTGGCCTCCCTGGCGGACAATGACAACATCACCATCCCGGACATCCAGGCGCGCATTGTCGCCAACTCGACCGTCAAGACCGAGGGCGAGATGCGGGCCTACACCAACAGCATTCCCGGCACACGCGTTACCTACGCCCTTGTGCCCATTCCCGGCGGCGAGTTCATCATGGGCAGTCCGGAAAACGAGCCGGGACGCAGGCCCGAGGAAGGTCCGCAGCACCGAGTAAGAATTTCCCCGTTTTGGATGGGCCAATATGAGGTCACCTGGAACGAGTACGAATTTTTCATGTACCCGGACCAGGAAAAGCAAATGCGCGTGACGCTGGCAACTGACCCAGCCACGGACAAGCTGGCCGACGCGGTGACCCATCCGTCCAAACCTTACGTGGATATGAGTTTCAACATGGGCAAAGAGGGTTTTCCCGCCATCAGCATGACCCAGCACGCTGCCAATAAGTATTGTCAGTGGCTCAGCGCCAAGACCGGTCATTTTTATCGCTTGCCTACTGAAGCTGAATGGGAATATGCCGCCCGCGCCGGCACCACCAACGCTTACTTCTTCGGCGACGACCCGAGCAAGCTGGGCGAGTATGCCTGGTTCGAACAGAACAGCGATTTCAAGTATCAAAAAGTCGGCAAGAAGAAGCCCAATCCATGGGGCCTTTACGACATTTGCGGCAACGTAGCCGAATGGGTCCTGGACCAGTATGACCCTGATTTTTATCGGCAATGCAATGCGGGCGGCGTGGTCACCGATCCATGGAACAAAGCGACCCAGCCTTACCCTCACTCGGTGCGCGGCGGTTCCTGGGACGATGAAGCAGTCAAGTGCCGCAGCGCCGCCCGGCGCGGATCGGATCGTTCGTGGAAAATGACCGACCCCCAATTGCCCAAGAGCGTCTTTTATTTCACGGACGCGCAATTCGTCGGCTTCCGCATCATGCGCCCCCTTAAAGTGCCCTCTGCCGAAGAAATGCAGAAATACTGGACCAGCGGCGTGGAGAAGGACTAAGAATGTCAACGATCTCGTGCCAGGGCGAGGAGTTCCTGAACCATGCGGCTGCTTAGAGCATTGCACTGCTACTTGGAGGTGCGCTTCTTTCGTGCTTCGTCGAGACGCATGGCTTCGAGTTCACGGCGCACCGGTTCCCAATAGGCCCGATCCACGGCCTGCTCCGCTCGCATCTCCGCGTCGAGGGGCGCAATCAGTGCGGCCTCGTCGCCGGCCAGCGCGTGCGCCAGCAGTGGGCGAGCGGCAGCCAGCGCGCGGCACTGGCCGCTGAAGCGTTGGGCGAGCGCCACCAATTGCGAGGGAGTACGGCATTCACCGAGCCAGAAGCGAATCCAATCGGGTTGCGGCGCGGCAAGGTTCTCGTGAACGTGGATGTTCACCAGCAGTTCGATCACCGGCCAGTCCCTGTTGCGCGCGGTTTTCTTGGACTGCACCAAGTCAGGGACGCTCAGCAGGTTGAACTCGTTGGCCTGCTCATCCGCGAAAGTCGTCCGGCGCTCCCAAAGCATCGCGAAGCTGGCGAGCAAGCGCAGCTTCGACATCAAGTCCACGCGCAGTCCTTCGACGCCCGCCGCGTGGCAACGGAAGTGGATCGCGTGGCCGCGGTCGAACAGCGCGGGATCAAACGGCGGCACGGCGATGCGCTCGGCGGCAAGTTCTTTCAACGCAGCGCGCAGGCGCTCGATGTTCGCCGGTTCGTCAAGGAGCGCCAGGTCAACGTCCCTGCTAACTTGCGCCGCGCCGTAGAAGACGCAAGCCTGCCCGCCCATGAGCAACGTCTGGACGCCATTCTTCTGGAAAGTAGAAAGGACTGTCAGGATCGGGGTCGGGATCAAGGCTGCCTCCTTGCGCCAGATAGCAGGCGAAGAGCTCCTGGCTCTGGCGCCAGCGTTCCAACGGCGTCAGCGCGATCCACTCCCGCCATTCGTCTGGAAGGTCTTCGAACATCCACCCAGAATTTATGCCATTCTATAGAATCTGGCGACTCATTTGGCGCCGGTATGCCCATAAATCGGCTCGATTGTCCGACGCGCAGGATTTGTTGATCGATCCGGTTCACACCCTTGAAACCGCCCCTTTTTCCACAAATGAGTGCCGGGAGAATGTTAGACTGCCGTGGCAACTCAGGCGGTTTGATGGCTGCGATGCAGGGCAAGCTCATGGCCTGGCACTCCGTGCGGTTGGATTGTTCCGATTGATTTGCCAAAAGGACATCGGTAAACCCAGATAGACGAATCCTCCTCTCGGACGTGCTTTGACTCGCCTTGCCTCACATTCATCGAAGCAAATTTTGAACTTGCTCATGACGTCCGATTGTGTGCAGACTCTCGATTGAAATTTAACCATTGAAAGGGCCTATGCAAAATACTTCAACCAATCAGTCGCCGGCGGTTTCCCGCCGTCAATTCATCAAGAACTCATCGCTGGTTGCCGCTTCCGCAGCCGCCGCGGTGAACTTCCCATCCATCCTCCATGCCCAAGCCAAGCAGCCCATCAACGCCATCATTATCGGCATCGGTGGCCGAGGGGGCGGCGCAGGCCAGAACTTCCTCGAGGCCGCAAAGCACGTCGGCGTTGAGGCCAAGATTGTGGCCGTAGCGGACATCTTCCCCGAACAGGCCAAGCGCGGGAAGGAAAACTTCGACGTGCCTGAGGACAAATGTTTCAGCGGGTTTGACGCTTACCAGAAGGCGCTAGGAGTCCCGGGCGTCAACTACGCCATCCTTGCCACTCCGCCGGGTTTCCGGGCGCCGCATTTTCGGGCTTGCGTCGAGGTCGGCAAAAATATTTTCTGCGAGAAGCCGGTCGCGGTGGACGGACCGGGTTGCCGCTTGATGTACGAGTCTGCCGAACTGGCGAAGAAGAAAAACCTCAAGGTCGCCGCCGGCACGCAGCGCCGCCATCAGGCCGGTTATCTTGAAACCATCAAACGCATCAAGGATGGCGCGATTGGCGACGTGGTGGCCTTGCGCGCATACTGGGTCAACGGCGGTCCCATCTGGCATCGCGGGGAACACGGCGACACCGAATTGGAGAAGCAGATTCGCAATTGGTACCATTACATCTGGCTGTGCGGCGATCACATTTGCGAACAGCACGTCCATAACATTGACGTCAGTAATTGGATCATGGGAGATCATCCCACCAAATGCTGGGGCATGGGCGCCCGCCAACAATTGGACGGCAAATCCGGCGAGATTTGGGACAACTTCGCCATCGAATACGAATATCCCAACGGCGTGCGCAGCTTCAGCTATTGCGGTCAGGTCAAACGCGATTGGTCTTCAATCAGTGAAGCGGTTCACGGCAGCAACGGTTCAGCCAACCCCAGCGGCACTATCCACCCAAAGAGCGGTTCAATGTGGCGCTTCCGTGAGAAGGCCATCGATCCTTACGTGCAGGAGCATATTGATTTGATCAACGCCATCGTGCACGACACTGAAATGAACGAAGCTAAACAGGTCACTGACAGCACGCTCACGGCCATCATGGGTCGCGAGGCTGCTTACAGCGGGGCGGGTGTGGAGTGGGATATGGTGCTCAACTCCAAGTTCTCCTACGGGCCTCCACAGGTTTATACTGACTGCGCCAAGATGGAGTGGGGACCGTTCCGCACTTTGACCTCCCCCATGCCCAGCCAGCATGACATCTTCAAAGACCCACCCGTCCTTGCGGTTGCCAAAGCGTGACTGCTCAGGACCGCCAGTGATCTGGCAACGCATATCTGTTTAGCGAACGAGCGCAGCGCAGCAGCGCAGACTTCAGGTCTGCGGTTTCGCCGATTTTCAATCGGCAGGCCCTGCAATCTTTCCAGTGGTTCGGTGGTTTGAGGCCCCTCAGGCTCGGCGCTTTGCGATACAGCCTTTTGGGAATCTGCTCTGCCCCTTCGCGGCAGTTCGGGGATGCAATCCCCAATGCCCGCTGCATTTATTCAGTCTTCAATTTCCCTAGGTTCTTCTTTCCGCAACTCCCTCGCAGTTTCTTCCTCGCTGGCCTGCTTTTGCTGGCCGCCTGCCGCTCTAATCCTTTGCCTCAGCCTCTTCAACGCTTTGAGTTCACCAGCCCGCAGATGGGCACGTTGTTCCGCATCACGCTCTATGCGCCGGACGAATCCGGCGCCCAGGCGGCGGCCCAGAGCGCCTTTCGCCGCGTCGCTGGCTTGGAAGACAGTATGAGCGATTATCAGGCTGACAGCGAGTTGATTCGGCTGTGCGATCAGCCTTTTGGGATTCCAGTACCCGTCAGCGCGGATTTGTTGGAAGTCCTGAAGCGCGCGCAAGAGTTTTCTGCGCTTTCTGACGGCGCCTTTGACGTGACGGTCGGTCCGTATGTCCGGCTGTGGCGATTTGCGCGGAAGAGAAAAGTCCTGCCCACACAAACAGAGATCGCGAACGCCCGCGCGGCCGTGGGATGGAAAAAGTTGCGGTTGGACCCTCGCCGCCGCACGGTCACGTTGCTGTCGCCGAACATGCGCCTGGACCTTGGCGGCATCGCCAAAGGTTATGCCGCCGATCAAGCTCTTCAGGTCTTGAAGGCCAGAGGGATTGGTCGCGCGCTGGTCGCCGCCAGTGGTGACATCGCCATCGGCGAGGCCCCTCCCGGCCAACGAGGGTGGAAAATCGGCATCAGCGAGATTCATGCCCGCTCAAACAAAGTCGCGCGCGCCCTGTTGCTTCGTAACGCGGCCATCTCCACCTCCGGTGACACTGAGCAGTACATCGAAATCGCTGGCGTTCGCTATTCCCACATCGTAAACCCGGCGACCGGCCTGGGGCTGACCAACCGGATTCAGGTCACGATTGTTGCGCCACAGGCGACCATTACTGACGGCCTGGCCACCGCTGTGAGCGTGCTTGGCCCAAAGCGAGGCTTGGCGCTCGTGGATTTACTTCCCCACACCGCTGCCCTCATCCTGACCAAGGACGGCGGAGAGACGCGGAGTTTCACTTCACATGGATTCAAAACAATTCCCCAACCCGAGGATGCGGAGTGAGCACCGCAAGCAAGAGCAGTAGCAAGCCCGCGCCGTCGGAACGCGCAACACCGAAGCGAGAGAACCTCAGCGGTTTCCGGGATAGGTTGCAACGCGAAGAAATGAATGGCCGCAAGAGTCACAAAACCACAAACGCATGGCGCGCTTTGTCGCTTCGTCGCCGGCGACGGTTGACAGTCGGATGCTGCCGACGGAACTTGCTGAGACGGTGGAGCTGGTCAAAAGCCCACTGATCGTTAGGCAATATGGGTCTGTTGGAAAATGTTCTTGCGAAACAGATGCATTTGAGCTGGGTTGATGACGAAAAGGGGCCCAGAGAAATCAAACCTGGATGGTACTTGGCAGTGGAGTTTAATTACAATTCTCCGCCTCAAAAGACCTCTGCTGAAATAAAGGAAGAAACTGAAAGCTGGCTGGTCGAACTGGCTGCCTTGTTCGAGAGTGTTCCTGCACAAAGCCGATATCTGTCCGGGCCACTGGGCGTGTTCGCGCTGGCCGATGATTGGCCGTGGCTGGAAACCTATACCGAGATATCCATTCTTGCTCAAAAGCCCATTTTGCAAGCCCTGGTGACTGCCGGCAGGTCACGCCATTATCACCTCATGCGAAGAATAAGCGGCAAATTCAGCATCAAGAGCCAGGTTAAATATCATTTTTTCCATCCGGCAACTATCGAAGACGCTCTTGGACCTCGACGCCAGCCCAGGCGCAATCTCGAACTTACCAGGATTGACCCTGCCGGCAACATGATCTGCCAGGAGTTTAGCCCCCGGAATCATATCCGCCTATGCTTGCATAACAACAGCGGCGACCATATCACTTGTACTGGCGATAAGCAGCCTATCCATTATCCCCGGGAGTATTTTAGAGGAATCGCTCGTTCGATTGGCGGCAAAAGGATGTTCGTTATTGATCCAAGGTATATGCTGCTCAAGGAAAAGGAAGCCATCAAAACCGGAGCCACCAAGCATCCGGAGAGGCATCAGGAGATCACTAAAAGATTAGAGAAATTCCTGGCACAACATTCCTAATCGAGTCCATCGCCGTCTCTGACGCTGCCAACCAACGCTCGTGACATAAGTGCCACGGGGTCACTTTGCAGGTGGTTTCGGCGGGTCCTTTTTCGGACCGACGGACAGCCCCTTGGGCGGCGGCACGTTGCCGGAAGAGACGAAGGTAGCCCAGGTCTTGCCCGACTCCGGGCTGTACTGGGCGGTCTTTCCCGGGATCGGCGGGAT
>Ga0137384_10002682_pt1 | contig 14064 bp, 10 predicted proteins | sample SagtaG_2_FD_104922 | JGI IMG/M metagenome (GOLD analysis project Ga0137384, IMG submission 104922) | Vadose zone soil microbial communities from Sagehorn Ranch, Mendocino, California, USA - Sage2_R_60_16 metaG | ecosystem: Environmental > Terrestrial > Soil > Vadose zone | place: USA... | reverse complement strand
TCGCGCGCCTGCCGGACCATCGGGTGGCCCGTGTAATTGTGGGTCAAGCCGAAAACTAAGCCTGTTCGCTTCACGGTCTCAGCCAGATCCAGAGCATCTTCGAGCGTGGTAGTCAACGGTTTGTCGCAAATCACATCGATGCCAGCTTCAAGAAACGCCTTCGCTGGGGCATGGTGTAAATGGTTTGGCGTAACAATCGAGATCACATCGATGCCATCGCTTCGCTTGGACTCGGCCGCCGCCATTTCTTCGAAACTCGCGTAAGCGCGTGGAATATGCAGTTCTTTCGCGGCCGCCAAGCCTCGTTCCGGATTCGAACTCAACGCCGCCGCGACCAACTCATACCGGTCGTCAAGACGCGCGGCAATGCGATGCACAGCGCCGATGAATGCTCCTGGTCCGCCCCCGACCATGCCGAGGCGCAGCCGTCGGTTCTGGCTCTGACTGGAAGGTTCAATGGGCATCAGGCGCCTTCCTTTCGATTTCCTAGCCCCAGCATGCTGCGGTTGGCCTCAGTATCGGAACTTGATTTTGCGAAATCATCAAACGGACGCTCCGTGGTCTGGATGATGTGTCGAGCGATGAACGGCGCGCCCTCTTTTGCTCCTTGTTCACTGCTCTTCACGCAACACTCCCACTCAAGCACAGCCCACCCTTCGAAGTCGTACTGCGCAAGTTTTGAGAAGATAGCACGAAAATCAACCTGACCGTCTCCAAGCGACCTAAAGCGACCCGCACGCGAAATCCAAGGCTGATATCCGCCATAAACTCCCTGGCGACCGCTCGGCCTGAACTCTGCGTCCTTTACATGGAACATTTTGATTCTGGTGTGATAAATGTCAATGAAGCCCAGATAATCGAGTTGCTGAAGGACGAAATGACTCGGGTCGAAAAGGATATTACATCGTTTGTGTCCGCCGACGCGCTCCAGAAACACTTCAAAAGTTATGCGGTCATGCAGATCTTCGCCCGGGTGCAACTCGAAACAGAGATCGACGCCAGCCGCGTCGAACGCGTCCAGGATGGGCCTCCATCGTTTCGACAATTCATTGAAGGCGGTATCAATTAAGCCGGGCGGACGCTGTGGCCATGGATAGACATATGGCCAAGCCAACGCTCCCGAAAACGTCGCATGCGCTTTGAGGCCGAGATTTGCGGAAGCCCTCGCTGCCAGACGGAGTTGTTCAACCGCCCATTTCTGACGAGCGGGGGGATTCCCCCGAACAGAATCTGGAGCGAAGCCGTCAAACGCTTCGTCATATGCAGGATGAACCGCAACCAACTGCCCCTGGAGATGTGTTGAAAGCTACGTCAGATCCACGCCGTTTGATTTCAGCGTGCCTGTGATTTCATCACAATAGTCGTGGCTTTCGGCAGCGCGTCTCAGGTCGAAGAGACGGCCATCCCAGCTTGGTATCTGCACTCCCTTATAGCCAAGTGCCGCGGCCCAGCGCGAAATCTCCTTAAGGTTGTTGAACGGGGCTACGTCATCCGCAAACTGGGCAAGAAAAATTGCTGGGCCTTTGATTGTTTTCACGAGCTAAACTCCCCGGCTCCCCAAAGAGGCATTTAGTCGAAGGATTCTAATCCTTCGGCTTGGGCTTTGGCGGAATTTCGGCGTATCCCGGCGCCGCTTGCTGTAGGTTCTTGTCGAGCGCGGTGTAGGCATCGCCAAGGGCCCAACGAATACCCCCGCCGAGAAGATTCAGGAAGAACGGGTTAGACCAATTCTCCGGACGGTCGCCAATCGCGCTGTAAAATACCCGCCCCTTGCCTTCCATTCTGGCCCAGGTCATCGGATATGGCGCACGCTGGTAAGGTTCTCCTGTCATTCCCCTTGTATCGAGCGTGAGAATTACGTGCATGTCAGTTCTGAAGTCTTTGAGCGAATACCACTCCTCGTTGAAGGCGACAGGCGAGGAAACTCCCTCAAGCCCCGGAAACTTCGGGTCATTCACAATGATGTTCGCATCCTGCAGGCGGGGCGTGCTGCCATGAGTGATGAATTCACCGCCTAACATTCGCAGATAGGGATCAGACTTGTCTCCATGAGCAATGTAGCGGTTCGCGTGGTCCTCGGTATCGGGCGGAGTGTGGAAGGTATCACTTGCAGCGTGGATGCCCACAAATCCAAGTCCGCCGTGGATAGCAGCGAGTAGCGATCGTTTCCCCTGCGGTGATACGGGCGGGTTCTTATCGGTTCCGACAGTGGTCAGGTCTCCGGTCGTGAAGAAAAGCACGGCGTCGTGTTTATGAAAATCCTTGGAGTCGAAAACTCCGCCGTCTTTGGTGGCAGTCACGTCGAAGCCGTGCTTTTTCCCGAGTGTGGTTACCGCCACGTCCACAATGCTTGGTTTGCCTCCAGTGATCTTCACCACATCGTGTTCGAAACCCGAAGATTTGGTGAAGACGAGGACTGACTTCTTGCCTGCAGCAAAAAGGCCAATGGGTAGAGCAATACTCGCACCGGCCACGGCTCCGGCCCGCAAGAATTGACGGCGATTGACGGTGTCTTTCATGCGATTTTTCCTGTCCGCTTCTTGCCAAGCTTAATGTATGTTCCGTTGTGATCTTAAACTTCGTTACGTCGAAAACGCTCGACCAGATGATCGCACGAGCGCACCGTAATCGCCATCATGGTGAGAGTCGGATTCTGGCACGCTGAGGAAACAAAGCACGAACCATCGGTCACGAGTAAATTCGAGACATCGTGCGACTGGCAGAAGGCATTGAGCACAGATTTCTTGGGATCGTTCCCCATTCGTGCTGTTCCGACCTCGTGAATCGCCATGCCTGGCATTTCCACGCCGGTGGTTAGACGAATATTTTTCGCGCCCCCAGCATCGAGCATTTCTGCGGCGGTAACACCTGCGTCGCGCATCAGGGCAGCTTCGTTCTTGCCATGGGCCATGCTTATGCGCAGCGCAGGAATGCTCCATGCGTCTTTCAGATTAGGGTCGATCTCGCAGAAATTGTCGAAGCTGGCCAGCGATTCGCCAAAAGCACCCAGCGAGACGCCGTAATATCCCTGCTTCACCGCTTTCTTGTACTCCGCGCCAATACCGGGCGCATCCATATTGAACTCGGGCATCGAGGCTCCCTGAAACCCGTAGCCGCGAATGAAGTGAGGATGCTTGCCTTCGGCGGGCGTGTTGCGGTAGCGGACCACATAAATTCCAGTTGGCCGGTGAGGTGGGTTAGCCGCGGGGAGAACTCTTAGGTCATCGAATGTTCCGCTGGCGCCGCCGCCTACCACATGGTCCATCAGATAGTGGCCGAGCAGTCCGCTGGAATTTCCGAGACCCTTTGGGTACTCGCGCGTCGAAGAATTCAGCAGGATGCGTGTGGACTCGAGGGCCTGCGCGCACAGGACCACTGCCTTGGCACGGACTTGCCTGGTTTCTTTGGTCGTGCGATGGACGAAGGTGACGCCCTGCGCTTTGTTGGTGCCCGTGTCCATGTCGACATGGCTGACGATAGCATCCGTAATGAGTGTGCAATTCCCAGTCTTCAGCGCATCCTTCACTGTGGTGAACGGACTGCTGAAATACGAAAACGTCATGCAGCCGCGCTCGCAAGGACCACAATAATGACAGGGTGCCCGGCCATTGTGAGGTTGAGTCAGGATGGCGACGCGCCCCATGGTGAGAGTTCGTCCGAAGTTCTTCTTCATGCTTTCCCGCAGACGTACCTCTCCACAACTCATCTTCATCGGCGGGAGAAACTCGCCGTCGGGCAGCATTTCATTTTTCTCTGCCGCACCGCTGATGCCGACATAGCGCTCAACGATGTCGTAATAGGGCGCGAGATCGGCGTAGGAAAATGGCCAGTCCGCATCGTAGCCATCGCGACTGGCAGCTTTGAAGTCTATATCGCTCAGCCGATAGCTATGCCGCCCCCAGACCAACGATCTGCCTCCCAGAACCCGAAGCCGCTGCCAAGTGAACGGCTTGTCTGATGGGGTGCTGTAAGGATTCTCGAGATCATTCACAAACCATTCGTAGTTGTATTCCATGCAGGCGTAACACTGCCGCTGAATGGGACGAGTTCGCACCACTTCGGGCGAGTGGTTGCGATATTTCAGCTGGTAGGAAGGCATGTGCTCGGTGAACTCTCGCGCAGTTACCGCCCGGCCTGCTTCCACCAAAGCAACCTTCAATCCTGCCTCGGAGAGCCGCTTCGCCGCCCAGCCACCGGTCGCGCCCGAGCCGACCACAATTGCGTCGTATGTCTGCTGCAGAATGTCTTGTGGCATGAATTTAGGTGTGCTTCGCGCCAGGGTGCTCGCAGCCTTCGTAGGGGCCATGGGTGAACTCGCCATCCCAGCCAAGTTCCTTCTGGCCGATTTCTGATCCGTAATAGGCCATGGCAATCAGCGCCTTGAGCCGTGCGAAATGCTGTTGTCCCAGATCAGGCGGTTCGTTGCGCGTTTCATTCCGCTCCGTCCAGTGACTGGCCTGGCGGGCATATGCCCAGGGGGTCAACAACCAGATCTGGTCGTCGAGTGCCAGAGTCCGAAAATCTTTCCCAAGCTGCTTCTGGCTCTCGCTGTCGATGAAAGCTAACGAGTCCACAACCTGTTTCTGAAATTCTGCGGGCTGAACCGAAAGAAGCAGGTCGAGATAGCGATTAACCAGCGCTGCCTTCGCGCTAGGGCTGTCGGTGGCGGGAATAATCACCTCACTCAGCGCGATCAAGGTTTCATTCTGGTGCTCGCTGAAGAAGGCGGTCCTCCAATTCGGGTCCGTCAGGAACGTTGACCCGTCTTCGCCACGGGCGGCTGGCGTGAGGCCTGATAAAATTGCCTGCGCGAACGAGAATGCCGGTCCCAATGCGGAGGCCGCGCTAGCGAACATTGCCGCGCGAACCAGGTCGCGGCGGTTAATCGGGGGAGATGGGGGCTGGAGACTCGGATTTGAAGGAGTGGCTTCGTGGCCAAATATTTTCATTGCTCGAAATCATAATGCTTATTACAGCGATTACTCAATCGAGGTATGACCAGTCACCGAAATAAATTGCGCGTTATGCCATGAGACGGGCACCCTCCCGCGGATCCGCCGATTTTGCAACTGCTTGCCAAGCGAATTGGTGAGTTTTACAAACGGTGAAGATTGGTGTTCCGCGAGTATTTTAGCCAACTGTACCGTATCGCGGAAGGCTGCAACACCGTACCCGTAACTATGTCTTGCGGGCGGCGGAGTTCGCCAAACGATTGGCGAGAGCATTGTGCTCACGACGGATGTGGGATATAGAGAACTCCAGTGACCGGGCCAGTTTTCGGCAGACCCAATGTAGGGAATAAAGCCGCGGGCTGCGGCAGGTGTACTCGCCCCTCATCTGCTTGACCACGATTTCGGAATCGGAAAAAACGTGCAGGGTCTTCGCGTTAAGATCCAGGGCGCACTGCAAGGCTTCGAGCAGGGCGACATACTCGGCGACATTGTTGTCCTGGTGTCCGATCCATTTCTTGATTCTGATGGTTCCGTTCGTGGAGCCCTCAATCAGCACTCCGATACCCGAGGGGCCAGGATTTCCTTGAGATCCGCCATCAACGTAGGCAACAAGATTCGACATTTCTGCTGGTGTGCTGGAACAACAATGCGCGACATGGGTTCCGCAGTCAAGACGTTGAATTGGTTCTCTCACATGCTGTTGCGTCGATGCGGAATTGGTCCCCCTGTTTTCCACAAAAACGTCCACAGATATTTGAATAAACGGTTAAAACGAGCGTTGACATCGACGAGGCAAACGTTTAAGTTTACTCACGTCGACGGCTGAAAGGGTTGGCACAAATAAAATTTGCCAGTCCGAAGTAAGCTGAGTGATTTGCTCGGCAGGGTAACCTGAAGAGCAGCCAGACCCGAAAAAACCGACTGACTCTGCGAGGAGCAGTTGGGGTTTGGAACTGCGAAAGCAGTGATCGCATCAAGGGCTGTGACGGTGCATACTTCCACGCTGTTAGCTCCCTCGCAGGAGCTGATGGCTAGAGCATAACCAATGTCACAGCCTTTACCATTTTCGCCTGATTCTATCTCCTAGATTCAAGCCGCAGCGGATTTTCGTCGCTTTTCCCCTTTTTCACCGGTGGCTGCTGAACGTTTGCCTTTTTTCCTGCCGACTTGGATAAATAACATTGAATTCCCGTGTCGGCGATATCCGAACACAGCGTATTCTCTTGCTGCCGCCGGAACCGGCCCGCGGCACCCATCCCGCAGTTGCTTGAACCGCAAGCGGTCTTGTAGGTTTGTGTTGGAGTTGCGCCTTGGACGTCCATTTAGTCGACGGCACCTACGAGTTGTTTCGGCATTATTACGCGCTGCCGTCGGCGCGGGATTCGGACGGTCGGGAGATAGCTGCGGTCCGCGGCGTCCTAGCGTCGGTGTTGGGCATGATCAAGGGCGGCGCCACGCACGTCGCGGTTGCCACCGATCACGTTATCGAATCGTTTCGCAATGAACTGTGGCCTGGCTACAAGACCAGCGAAGGCATCGAACCCGATCTTTTAGCACAATTCATGCTGCTCGAAGACGTCCTTTCCGCAGCCGGCATTGTCGTCTGGCCGATGGTAGAGTTCGAGGCGGACGACGCCCTCGCAGCCGCGGCGGTCGCGGCTGCTCGCGATGAGCGTGTCGAACGCGTCATCATTTGCACACCCGACAAAGACCTCGCCCAGTGTGTGCGAGGGACGCGCATCGTCCAACTGAATCGCAGGACCGGCGTTACCCTAGACGAAACGGGCGTAATCCAGAAGTTCGGCGTCTCGCCCGCATCGATCCCTGACTATCTGGCGCTGGTGGGCGATGCGGCAGATGGCTATCCGGGACTGCGAGGCTGGGGTGCGAAGTCGTCGGCGGCCGTTCTTGCCAAATTTATCCATCTCGAATCCATCCCGGTAGACTGCCGCGACTGGCGCGTGAATTCCGCCAACGCCAGTGCGCTGGCAGATACTCTCTGTCGCGAGCGGGACCGCGCGATGCTCTTTAGAACTCTGGCGAAGCTCAGGACCGACATCGCGCTCTTCGATGAGGTGGACCAGTTGCGCTGGAACGGTCCCAGCGATGACTTCGCTGCAATTGCGGCTCGACTGGATGGGGCGCTCACGGAAACCCGTCGGACCGTGGCTCGTCGGTCCCCAATCGCGAGATGAGCGCATGCTCAAACCCCAACTGAGTTTCTCCACGATAGGCGAGGCGTGATGGTAAGGGTTTTTTCCGTTCTGCTGACGACAACAAGTCTGAATCAACGGAAGCGGCGGATGAACAACGAGTGTCGTTCTGAGCGGTAGAGGCCGATTACATAGATTACCGGCTTGCTCTTTGAGGAGAAGATCACTTGCCGCATTCGCAGCAGGGCGGCGCCACGAGGCACGGCCAACAACTCAGCTGCACGAAAATCGGCAGGCGTAGCGTCGACTTCCTCATCGGAATACGTCAGCTGTACGCCGTAATCGTTTTCTAGCGTTGCAAAAAGAGAAGTCTTTCCCAAGGGAGATTTGAGCAATCTGGGGAATTCCTCTGACGGAAGGTAGCAAGTCTCGAAGGCAAAGGGCTCATCGGCGCTGTGACGAACACGCTCAATTCTTACTAGATTTGTGGAGGCAGGCAAGCCCAGCCGCGCGGCAATTTCATGCTCGGATTCGATGATCTTGGCAAAAACGACGGTGGAAGAAGCAGCCAGGCCGCGGCCAGCCATTTGCTCGGTATAACTCATCAGCTTGTTAAAGTGGATACGAGGCGGCGCTACAAACGTGCCCGCCCCGGGACGCCGGCTAACGATTCCCTCCCGCTCCAATCCTGCCAGCGCGTGGCGCGCAGTCATCAGGCTGACCTCGTGGACTTTTGCGAGTTCCCGCTCTGAACTCACCGGGTCCCCTGGCTTGAGTTCCCCCTTCTTAATTCGCTGCCGTATGGCGCTCTGAATGCGCTGATAGGCGGGAGTCCCATTCTGATTGCGAGCTAACATTAGCGATCTTCTCCGGGCTTGTGGACGACGGTCACAAATGAATTCGGCCGAATCAGCGGCTGGCACGATCCTCGTAACGTGCAGATTGGAGCCAAAATTAGGTTCTAACGCTAAATCAGGTTAGGTTTCGAGGGGCGCGGGCCGGAACAGGTCTGCGCCTCCTTTTTTCTTGATCGCCCAGACAAAGTACTCCGATTCTCCAGGAAAACTTTCAATGGCCCTCATTCTTCTTGACAGCCTCTGCCCGATTCTTCTCTTGAATGGAGAGCGAGATTTTCTCTTGTTGAGCCGCCTCCGCGGTACGACCTGTGCGCCGGAGCGCTGTGCCTAAGACGTAATGAGCTTGAAAATCGTCCGGATTAATCTGCACCACTTTGCGCAGAAGCTCAATCGCAGCTTCAGGATGGTTCATTGCAAGCTCAGTCCTGCCGAGTCCAAACAGTGCCTCGGTATAGCGAGGGTTCGCCTTGAGCGCTGTCTGGAAAAACCGCTCTGCCTCAACCGCCCGACTCTTATTCAGCAGAATCTGGCCGAGATAGCAGTTGGAAGCTGGATCTTCGGGAAAGCGCCGAAGTTCCGCCCGGAACTCCTTCTCCGCGAGTTCCGTGTCACCCTGCCGAAAATAGAGATAGCCAAGTCCGGAATGTACACCCATGAAATTTGGATCTGCTTCCTCCGCCTGCTGGTATTCCTTAATCGCATCGGACCTCTGTTGCATCTGGTCATAGGCGGTACCCATCATGACGTGAGCAGCCGCCGAGTTCGGATTAATCTGCATGATTTGGGCGAAGACGCCGGTGAGCGCCTTGTAGTCTTTCATGCGCAAGTAGGCTTTGCCGAGCATGTCGAGAGTTTCCAGGTCGGTTGGCTGCAGCTGGCTGGCGCGTTCCAAAAACTTCGATGCTTCCGTGTATCGATCGAGCGCAAACAACGATAGTCCGGCCAAATCAAGGACCTGGAAATCGGCTTTTTGGTCTGCCGCCATCGGTTGAAGCAAGCTCCACGCCGAAGCGTAGCGTCCAGCCTTGAAATCAGCGACAGCAAGATTACGTTTTGTCGTGGGATCGTCAGGGTGGAGTTTGAGGGCTTGTTCGTACAGCGGAATCGCCTCGGCCGGTTTGCCCATCCGGGTCAGGACAATCGCCAGATTGTTCAGAGCCGCCAGAGAACGGGGATCAATTTGTAACGCATGCCGCAGAGCTCGCTCGGCCCAGGCATTGTCGCCCCGGTGCATTGCCTCCGCTGCTTGCTCGAGATACGAATGCAAGCGAAGGTCCGAGGTGCTAGAGGGCGTGTCGGAACGTGGAACTGCAATTTGCGCGGTGCCAGGAATTGCAACCATCCCGGATACCATCAAAATCGCAACCGTCAGCCACACACGGCCTCGTGCCCCTCTCCGCCTAGCATTAGGAACCCACAGCTCGGACTCTGTTGGCCGAGTGGGCATCAAAATCCGGCGCTAGCATCAGTTGGAGTCGCAAGGTGTTGGCGGGGTCGAAGGCGGCCTGGACAAATATAAGCATCGTTTTCATGCATATTGATTTCCTGAGAGTGAGATTCGTCTGTGTCTGCCGATGCGTCCGATTTTAACGCGTTAGGGCCCCTCAGGATGGAAACAGGGACTATCCAGCTTCCTCTTCGGTCTTGTCGGCAATAGCTCTGCCCTGGCGACACCGCGGTCTGTATGTCCTCCATGCCTAACATCAGGGATGGCAAGACACGGTTCAAAATTGCTTTCCTGAGCAACACATCGGTGTGGAATCGCGCATCTTAGTTGCCGCAATTCGGCCCGACCTTGGCGCCTTATATTTGCAAAATTATTGTCACGGTCTTGAATCCGGCTGGAGGTGGGGTATGCTTTCAGCCGGTAAAGAGACTAGAATTCGGGACCGGGCAACGGTTCTGGAAGATAAAGCCCGGCAATTAGGCTTTAGGTTCGGACTAAACCAGGCAGCAACCGGCGGAAGAAACGCTGGCTATTAGTTGGTTCGTGGTGTATTTTGTTGGTTTGCAAAATTTGGAGAAGGGACTCCAGCCATGCAAGTTCCTCTTCGCCCGCCCTCGTTTCTTCTAGCCGTGTCGTTGCTTGTTGTGTGCAGTTTGGCCGCGGAAGCGCAAACGACAACTCAACCCGCTAGTTCACTTCCTTCCACTGATGCTGAACTACCTCCCCCCGGCGAGGTCACCATTCCAGGTCCTCTACGCTCGTTCTTGCGAATGGCGGGTATCAGCCAGAAAGCCTCCACTGACGAGATCTTGCCGCTGCTGGCACGTAATGTCTATGTGCAAGGTTACGTCGGATGGCAGGAAAGGGGCAGTCCAACCGAGTTTCTGATTCTGTTGGGTCGGTATGTGAACCAGGCGAAGGAACTGTCCGCGCTGGCTGGTCCAAGTGGAACAATTCGTATTTCTAATTGCGAGGAAGCTTTGCCCCTGCTGCACATTCTGGGATATCGACTACGCCAGGCATGCGGACAAAGTAGCGCTTCAGTGATAACCGTCGATGCAGAAAGAGCATTCCTCACGACCGACTCGGGATTTCCATTGCTCGCGCTGGAGGAGTCGATGAGAAAGGCCCAGCCGTTCGTGTATGAATTCCCAAGCTCGCGGGTTCCCGTGCTGTTTACGGAAAACGAGTGGAGGAAAGCGGTTAAAATCGACAAACAAAAAAACTACGATTTGGTCGAATTACTTCTGCATCATCCGCAGCTCGCTCGTCTTTATTGGGGGCTTTCTCGCATCGACACGGAAACCAGTTCGGGGCTTCAACAATCCATCGGGCTGAAGAAGCTTTTGCCATTAGCGGCTGACCTGGATTTTTATGGAAGTCATATTTGCATCCGATCCGGACGGGTGCTGGTGCCGGGTGGATCCGGCGCCGAGTCCGGATGGACGGAACTCGTCGGAGCCAGCCCTCAGTCGCCTGCTGAATTCGTACCCAAGTTGTTGAGCAAAGATAACGGCTGGCTGGCGGCGTATTTTGACTCCCTTGCTCGCGTTAATCAAAACCAGCAACGGCATTTCTCGGATGCTCACCGACTGCAGGCGTTTTATGCAGCATTTCGAGGCTCCGATTCTTCGTCCGACGCTGCCCGTCCGGCGTTTCGACTGGCTCCTGGTCTACTGCTCTTGGCTACGCGGATTCAATGGGACGCAAATGGTCAGCCGCTCGTGCCCGGCAGCTTAGAGGTATGGAAGGAGATCTTCAAACAAAAGACGGATTACAAACTTGTTCGTGACTGGGGCCGGCGTGCGAACCACTGGAGTCGCCCTGAGCAACTCGCTGAAGCGATGTTTGCCCTTTCCCGACTGGAGACCGATCTTACTCCGCTTCAGGAATATCTTCTGTTTACGGAACTCGATAGCAAACGCTCTCCCGACCACCGCCTGCGCCCTGAGACCTTTCGCACCTTGGCCAACCGTTTCGAGGAATACAGCGATCAGTACATGATCTTTTCTGAATTTCCAGGATTGGACGATCGGTCAATCACGACTTTTGTAAACACGGCCGACGCAGTAGGCTCAATTCCTAACCACACCTTGCGCGGCAATGCCATGGGCACATTTCAAGCCAGTGTCGGACTCTGGCAGATCCTGGCTCGCCAGCAACAGATTGCGAGTGTCAGGCTGAACGAATCATGGCAGGCAACGGTGAAGCCCTTTGCCAAAGTCAGCACCTCGGCGCAGCTTTTTGACGCGGGCCGCAGTTCGCTGGCAGCGGTGTTGCAAGCAGCAGCCGGGAGAACCAACGTTTCCCAGGACGAAATTATCGAGCTGCTTGCTGGTCCGCATCAGGCCGATCGAGAGAGTCAAAGAATTCGCGAGGAGATGGCCAAAGAAATACGCTCCGTAATGGATGAGCAACGCCTCGTCTCCCTGGATACGCTGCTCGCATTGGGCAACGGTATCAGTGAAATGTCTCAGGGGAAGGCGGTGGAGGGGTGGGTGCTCGCCTTGGCGGCAGAGCTTAGGGAATTTGAAATGCCGCGTCCGATTTTTACCTCTTCCGAAAGAGATGAGTGGGCAGCAGGCATCTACAACAACCACCACACTGAGTTGCAAATGCAAACCGATTTGGCGAAGGTGCTCAAGTCGTCGCCTTCGCGCGCGCAACTGGAACAGGCCCGGGGCCAACTCACTCCCTTCCTGCGGGATACGTTGGTGGGTTTGAACTATGCCTACTATGAGCCGCCGGGCGCTCAACTTCTACGCATCGATCCTCTTTTCGTGCGCTCGCATGACTTTGCGGGAGAGACCGTGCTGGGCGTGAAAGGACTCTGGCATACTTCACAAATGTTCGGTCAGGGTTCGCCTGCAGGCGGCGGCGCCCACTTCGTGGGATCGCTCGCCGACTTGCCTTACGTCCTCTCGGAAGCAGAACAGGATTTTATTGCACCGGAGAACGTTCAAGCGCTGATCTGGAGAGAAGCCGTCCCGAGTCTTTTGGCAAGCGCAGTCTTACCGCGATGGTGGGACGTGAGCCGGACCGAGATGCACGCGGTGGCTCTGTATCAGACGGCGGGCGAAGAGCTCTTGACCGAGTCGGTGTCCAACGGAGAACTTCGCGACAAAGTGATCGATATCCTTTCCGACCGCATGTCGCCGCTTAAGACATGGTGGCTCGATCAGGCTCTGCGCGCGGGCAACATTGATGAAGCTATGCATCGTGTGGCCCCTGCGGACACTTTCTATCTCACGGCCGAGTTTCGCCGGCGGTTTCCTGATTCCGGTTCCTGGGGCCAATCGGGCAAGGAACTCGACCGCTTGACGAATAGTCACCCAACCGAGCTCAGTTGGGAGCGGCTGTCGAGAGACTTCGGCGTGCCCCATGTCACTCTGGCTCAAAGCTATGCACGCGAACTGCTCAATGTGAAGCCATTTCCCGCGTTTGCCGGTTACTCCAGTCGGTTGATGGCGGAGTCGTGGGATTCAAGCAATCTGTACTGGGCCCGCCTGGCCGACGAGATGGGCTATTCGCCGGCGATGCTGAATCGGTTGGTCCCCGAACTGACAAGGCGAATGGTCGGAAAGATTTTCGCAACCGAGTTTGAGGACTGGCAGGCTTTGCTGCGCGCGATGCGGGAAGCGGGTGAAGAGCTTCGGCAGGGGAAAATCGCGGTTCTTCCCACTACCCGAGCCGCCGCACAACAGCCAACGCAGTAAGGTCGTTGGTGTGGCGAACACTTCGGACGTTTTGGGTCCCTGCATACTCTGGCCGATGAGCACGATGGGGAATCGTCATGATGAAAAAGTACACACTTTTCGTTTGCTTGATTTCCGGCCTCGCGTCCATGCTTGGACCGGCACTTTGTTCGGCCCAGGAGGACCGGGCCGACATTCGCGTCGTCGTCAACCTGGTGCAGGTAAGCGTCGCCGTTACCGACAAGAAAGGGAATTACGTTACCGGCCTTCGTCCCGAGGATTTTGCAATTGTCGAAGATGAAATTCCGCAGAAAATCGCCACGTTTGGAGAAGGCGACGAGCCCACGCGCAGGCTTCTCGAAATCGATCCCGACAATGGCAAACCGGGCGGTGCCGTTCCTGACCAGGTTCCGCAGGCCCCTGGCGCTGAACCCAGAGCGGTCACGGGAAATGCTCTCGACGCAATCACTGCAGGGGCGAACGTTTTTGTCCTTTTCGATACCAGCAACTACATGTACCGGGGCTTCGTGTTTGCGCAGGATGCGATTGCTGACTTCGTTCGCTCGCTCGAAGGCGCTGATAAGATTGCGCTCTATTCTTATAGTCGTGATCTGTCGCGCTCTGCCTCACTGACCACAGACCGTTCGCAAGTACTGCTCGGTGTGCGTTCGACCGTTGCTGGAGACGATGCTGCGCTCTACAACTGCTTGCTGCTGACGGTAAAAGATGCGGCGCTCTATCAGGGCCGAAAGGTCATCGTTGTGTTCTCGAACGGGCCGGACAACTCCAGCGTGGTCCCCCCAGAGGATGTGGCCGAACTAGCCAACGCCATCCTTTCCCTGGTTTACATGTTCAGCTCTCGAGAAGCCCTCTTGGATCCAGTATCTACTTCACTTTTTGCACGGATTACTCTCGTGCCTGGGGGCGCAGCGTCTTTTGCCGAAATCTGGTGATGTAATA
>Ga0137384_10002681_pt1 | contig 14067 bp, 8 predicted proteins | sample SagtaG_2_FD_104922 | JGI IMG/M metagenome (GOLD analysis project Ga0137384, IMG submission 104922) | Vadose zone soil microbial communities from Sagehorn Ranch, Mendocino, California, USA - Sage2_R_60_16 metaG | ecosystem: Environmental > Terrestrial > Soil > Vadose zone | place: USA: California... | reverse complement strand
GGACCGGGCAAGTCACGACGAGCTCTGGCAGCTTGCCGAGGACCTGCTGACCCATGATGAGATGGCGGGACTCTGGCGGGCCAGGCACGTTCAGATGGTGGAGCGGCAGATCGGCACGAAATCCGGAACCGGCGGGTCGACCGGTGCGCCATACCTGCGCAATCGAGTGCCGCTGCGCTATTACCCGCTGCTGTGGGAACTGCGAGATTGGTTGTAACGGCCTGGCAGGACGGCGGCCGGCCCGGCACACAAAGGAGTGGCACCGATGGCAGAGCACGCGGGCGACGACAAGCTTGCCCTGCTGGACGCGGCGGCGCGGCTGGCCAGCGGTGACACCGGGGTAGGCGACCTGCTGAGTTACCTGCAGGCCTACTACCGCCATGTCCCGGTCGAGGATCTGGCCGCGGCCGGGCCGGAGCGGATCGCCGCGGTGGCGACCGAGCAGGCCGTCTTCGCGGCGCACCGGCCGCAGGGCCGCGCGCTGGTCCGGATCAGGGCGGCCGGGGCTGCCTCGCTTGAGCCGGCCGGCGCGGTGCTCGACATCGTCACAGACGACATGTCCTTCCTCGTCGACTCGGTGACGATGGAGCTGGCCAGGCACGACCTGGCAGCGCACCGGGTGATCCACCCGCAGCTGCGGGTACGCAGGGACGTGACAGGGACGCTGCGCGGCGTGCTCGGCCTGATCGACGGGTCGCCGGCCGCGCACGACGAGATCGCCGAGTCCTGGACGCACATCGAGACCGGGGTGCTCGCCGACGACGCCGAGGCCGCGCGGCTGACCGAAGACCTGCAGCGAGTGCTCGGTGACGTGCGGGTGGCCGTGGAGGACTGGCCGCGGATGCGGGCCAGGGCCGTGCAGCTTGCCGAGGACCTCGCGATGTCGATGTCCGAGACGACGCCGGAGACGGCTGCCGCGGCCGAGGCGCCCGCCGAGATCGAGGCACTGCTGCGCTGGCTTGCCGACGGTCATTTCACCTTCCTCGGCTATCGTGAGTACGACCTGGTGGACGGGCCGGACGGGATGATGCTGCGCGCGGTGGCCGGCACCGGCCTCGGCATCCTGCGGCACGACCGGCAGAGCTCAAGCTCCTTCGCCGCGCTGCCGCCAGAGGTAAGGGCCAGGGCACGCGATCCGCAGCGGCTGATCCTGACCAAGGCCAATTCGCTGTCCACCGTGCACCGGCCCAGCTACCTCGACTACGTGGCGGTGAAGCGGCTGGACGACGCGGGCGAAGTGGCGGGCGAGTGCCGGTTCCTCGGCCTGTATACGCACGTCGCCTACTCGGAGAGCATCACCAGAATCCCGGTGCTGCGGCGCAAGCTGGCCGGCGTCCTTGAGGCCCTCGGCCTGACCGCCGATAGCCACGACGGCAAGGATCTCGCCGAGTTCCTGGAGAACTACCCGCGGGAAGAGCTCTTCCAGATCTCCGTCCCCGAGCTAGCCCCGATCGCGGACGGCGTGCTCCGCCTGCGCGATCACACCCAGACCCGGCTTTTCCTGCGCAAGGACATCTACGGCAGGTACATGTCCTGCCTGGTCTACCTGCCGAGGGACAAATACACCACCAAGGTCAGGCTGCGTACGCAGGAGATCCTGCTCGGGGCGCTGAACGGGGTTTCGGTCGGGTACAGCGTGATGGTCGGCGAGTCATCGGTGGCCAGGCTGCACATCGTGGTCAGGGCCGCGCGCGGCAGCAGACTGCCCGAGGTGGACGAGGCCGAGCTGGAGAAGGAACTAGCCGCCGTGGTCAGGTCGTGGGACGACGATCTGGCCGCGGAGGCGGCCAGGGTGCTTGGCCCGCAGCGGGCCCGGGCGCTGCTCGCGATGTGCGGTGACGCCATTCCCGACACCTACAAGACCGACGTCCCAGCCGCCGCGGCAGTCGGCGACCTGACCAGGATCCTTGAGCTGCGCGAGTCGGGCGAGAACGTGGCATTCGAGTTCTGGGAGTCGGTCGGCTTCGTCGGCGGCGTGCCGGTTCAGCATGACAAGGCAACCGGCGCGTCGTCGGCCAGCAGGCGGGTCTGGCGGCTCACGATCTACCGGACCGGATCCCCGATCACGCTCACCGACGTGCTGCCCAGGCTCCAGCACATGGGCGTCGACGTGGTGGACGAGCACCCCTACGAGTTCTCCGGGGCCGGCCCCGCCGAGCCGTTCTGGATATACGACTTCGGGCTGCGCAGGAGCGGCACCGCCGGTGACTCCGCCGGTCCCGGCCAGGACGCTGCCGGTTCCGGCCAGGACGCGGCCAGCCCGGCCCGGCCAGCCTCCGGATCCCGGGTGCCCGCCTCGCTTGACTCGGTGAAGGGCCTGCTCGAAGGCGCGCTGGGTGCCCTGTGGCACGGGCAGATCGAGGACGACGGGTTCAACGCGCTCGTGCTCGACGCGCATCTCAGCTGGCGGCAAGTGGTGGTGCTGCGCGCGTACGCCAGGTACCTGCGCCAGACGGGCACCACGTTCAGCCAGGATTACGTCCAGCGGGTGCTGCGCGCGAACGTGACGGTGACCAGGCTGCTGGTGCGGCTGTTCGAGTCCAGGTTCGACCCAGACCGGCAGGCAGGCGAAGGCGAGCGGAGCGAGGCGCTCGCCGAGGAGATCCGCGGCGAGCTTGACGATGTCGCCAGCCTCGACCAGGACCGCATCCTGCGGGCTTACTGGGGCCTGATCCAGGCCACGCTGCGGACGAACTACTTCCAGGACAAGACGCCAGCGGGCGCCCGGCTGCCCTACTTCGTGGCCAAGCTCGACGCGGCCAGGGTGCCCGACCTGCCTGCGCCGCGGCCGCGGTTCGAGCTTTTCGTCTACTCGCCCAGGTTCGAGGGGGTGCACCTGCGGTTCGCCGACGTCGCCCGCGGCGGCATCCGCTGGTCAGACCGGCCGGAGGACTTCAGAACCGAGGTACTCGGCCTGGCAGCGGCGCAGGAAGTGAAGAACTCGGTCATCGTGCCGTCCGGCGCCAAGGGCGGATTCGTCTGCAAGCAGCTGCCCGATCCTGCGGACCGCGAGGCGTACCAGGGCGAGGTGCTGACCTGCTACCGGATGTTCATTTCCGCGATGCTGGACGTCACAGACAACACCGATGCCGGGCAGGTGCTGCCGCCCGCCCGCGTCGTCCGGCATGACGGCGATGATCCGTACCTGGTAGTGGCGGCCGACAAGGGCACCGCGACGTTCTCTGACACGGCCAACGAGATCGCCGCCTGCTACGGGTTCTGGCTGGGCGATGCGTTCGCCTCCGGCGGTTCAGCAGGTTACGACCACAAGAAGATGGGCATTACCGCGCGCGGCGCCTGGGAGTCGGTCAAGTTCCATTTCCAGGCGCTCGGCATCGATACCGGCGAGAGCGACTTCACGGTCGTCGGCGTCGGCGACATGTCCGGCGACGTCTTCGGCAACGGCATGCTGCGCTCCAGGCACATCAAGCTGCTTGCGGCCTTCGACCACCGGCACGTGTTCATCGACCCGGACCCGGATCCAGCGGCCAGCTTCGCCGAGCGGCAACGGCTGTTCGCGCTGCCCAGATCGTCCTGGGCGGATTACGACACGGCGCTGATCTCGCCGGGCGGCGGGGTATGGGCGCGCAGCGTCAAGTCGGTGCGAGTGTCGCCCGAGGCACGCGCCGCGCTCGGCATCGACGACGCGGTGACTTCGCTGACGCCCGACGAGCTGGTCTCCGCCATCTTGTCGGCGCCGGTTGACCTGCTCTGGAACGGCGGCATCGGCACGTACGTGAAGGCGAGCGCACAGTCGCACGCCGACGCCGGCGACCGGTCTAACGACGCGGTGCGGGTGGACGCGACCGACCTGCGCGCCAGGATCGTCGCCGAAGGCGGGAACCTGGGCCTGACCCAGGCGGCCAGGATCGAGTACGGGCTGGCCGGCGGCCTGGTGAACACCGACTTCATCGACAACTCGGCCGGCGTCGACACCTCCGACCACGAGGTGAACATCAAGATCCTGCTCGACCGGGTGGTGCGCAATGGCGAGCTGCAGATTGCGGACAGGAACCGGCTGCTGCACGAGATGACCGATGAGGTCGCGGCCCTGGTGCTGGCGCACAACTATCAGCAGAACAGGACGCTCGCCGCGTCCCGGGCGCAGGCGGCGCCGATGCTGCACGTGCATGCCAGGTACATCCGGAAGCTGGAACGCGACCGGCGGATTCACCGCAGGATCGATGTGCTGCCCGGCGACCGGGAGATCACCGAGCGGCGGGCCGCGGGGACCGGCCTTACCACGCCGGAGTTCGCCGTGCTGCTCGCGCAGACGAAGATCGCCTCGGCGCAGCAGGTGCTCGCTTCCGACCTGCCCGACGACGAGTACCTGCGCCGCGTGCTGGTTGGCTACTTCCCGACCCCGCTGCGGGAGCGTTACTCGGAGCTGATGGCGGCCCACCGACTGCATCGTCAGATCATCACTACCGAAGTCGTCAACGACATGGTGGACCGCTCGGGCATAACCTTCGCGTTCCGGCTGACCGAGGAGACCGGGGCCTCCGTGCCCGACATCACCCGCGCGTGGCTTGTGGCCAGGCATGTGTTCGACATGCCCGGTTTCTGGGCGCAGGTCGAGGCGCTGGACGGCAAGGTCGACACGGCCACCCAGATCGCGATGGCGCTGGAGGGCCGCAAGCTGACCGAGCGGGCCACCCGCTGGCTGCTGCACAGCCGCCGGCCGCCATTCGACATCGAATCGACGATCGGCTTCTTCGCCAACGGCGTGCTGACCGTCGCGGCCGGCCTGCCCAAGCTGCTGATCGGCCGTGACCTGGCCGAATTCGAGGAGCGCAGGGACAGTTTCATCGCCCGCGGCGTGCCCGCTGACCTCGCGCACTGGGTCTCTGCCATGGTCCCCGCCTATTCCGCCTTCGATGTCGTGCAGGTCGCCGCCGGCACCGGCCGTGGCATCGAGGAGGCCGCCGAGGTGTACTTCGACCTGGCAGACCGGCTGCAGATCAGCCGGCTGCGGGACCGGATCACCGCACTGCCCAGGGCAGACCGGTGGAACACCATGGCACGCGGAGCGCTCCGGGATGACCTGTACTCGGCGCATGCCGCGCTGGCGAAGGATGTGCTGGCGGTCACCGGCCCTGGCAGCCCGGACGACAGGCTCGCCGCCTGGGCGCTGCGCAACGACACGGCGGTACGGCGGGCACGCCAGACGATGACCGAGATCTGGGAGAGCGACGCGTTCACGATGGCCACGCTGTCGGTGGCGGTACGAGCGATACGGACCCTGGTGACCGCGAGCAGGCTGCCCGAGTAGCCGGCCGCGGTGCCGCTTGGTGCCAGGCCGCGGTGCCGCTTGGTGCCAGCCGGAAGCTGGGAGTCGGCTGGCTGACGTAGGCTTTCCGCCATGGCAATCGACCCCGCCGGCGAAATCTCGGAGCTGAAGGCGAAACTCGCCAGCGTGGAGGCAGTCCTCGAGCCGGAGACGATGCGGAAGGAAGCAGACGGACTGCGCGTGCGGGCCGGCGATCCGGGCCTCTGGGAAGATCAGGAACAGGCGCAGGCGGTCACCCGCAGGCTGTCCTATCTCGACGGCGAGCTAGCCCGGCTGGAGGGCCTGCACCGCAGGCTCGACGACACGGTGGTGATGTTCGAGCTGGCCGAGAGCGAGAATGACGAGCCGACCAGGGTGGAGGCGACGCGCGATCTGGCCGGGCTGCGCCGCGAGATCGACCAGCTGGAGATCCGCACCCTGCTGTCCGGCGAGTACGACTCCCGCGATGCGCTGATAACCATCAACGCGCAGGCGGGCGGAGCCGATGCCGCGGACTGGGCGGAAGGCCTGCAGCGCATGTACCTACGCTGGGCCGAGCGGCATGGCTACCAGACCGAGGTCTACGACACGTCCTACGCGGAAGAAGCCGGGATCAAGTCGACGACCTTTGCCATCAAGGCTCCGTACGCCTACGGCACCCTGCGCGGCGAGCACGGCACGCACCGGATGGTCCGCATCTCCAAGTACGACAACCAGGGACGCAGGCAAACCTCGTTCGCCGGGGTGGACGTGATCCCCGTCGTGCAGCGGGCCGATCACATCGAGATACCCGAGGACGAGATGCGGATCGACGTCTTCCGGTCGAGCGGGCCCGGCGGACAGGGCGTGAATACGACGGACTCGGCCGTCCGGATCACGCACCTGCCGACCGGGATCGTGGTCTCCTGCCAGAACGAGCGGAGCCAGATCCAGAATCGCGCGAGCGCGCTGGCCGTGTTGCAGGCCAAGCTGCTCGAGCGCAAGCGGGACGAGCAGGCGGCGAAGATGGCCGAGCTGCGTGGCGAGAACAAGAGCAGCTGGGGCACGCAGATCCGTAACTACGTGCTGCATCCGTACCAGAACATCAAGGACCTGCGGACTGGCGTGGAGACCGGGAACACAGCGGCGGTGCTCGACGGTGAGATCGACGAGTTCATCGAGGCGGAAATCCGCTGGCTCCGCACCCAGGGCCTGTAGTGCAGCTGCTCAGTCAGTGCAGGCGGGATCAGTGCAGCTGCATGGCCAGCAAGAGCAGCAGGACGAGCAGCACCGCCGCGATGAGCGGAATCCGCAGGCCGCTCCCCGAGTGATGCACATGTGCCCGGGCGGTCTGGCAGACCGGGCAGTGACCCTCTGCCACCGGGCCCGCGCACGCAGCGCAGATCAGGTGTTCGCAGCTCATCTGCGTTCCTCCGTCCCGGCGGCTACCCGGTCACTTCGCCGATGTTGGACGTTCCCGACCAGTTTCCCCCCTACACTGGCCGAAGGCCAAACCGGGACGCTGGGACGTGCCGGCCGGGTCGTCCGCATTTTCGTCGAGCGCCGTGTGATGGGCCTGTGATCCACTTCGACAACGTCACCAAGATGTACCCGAACCAGAGCCGTCCCGCCCTGGAGAACGTCAATCTGGACGTGGAAAAGGGCGAGTTCGTCTTCTTGGTCGGGCCGTCGGGGTCTGGCAAATCGACGTTCCTCCGCCTGGTCCTGAAGGAGGAGCGGCCCACCGACGGCCGGATCCACGTCGCAGGCAAGGACCTGGCCCGGCTCACCAACTGGAAGGTGCCGCACCTGCGCCGCCGGATTGGCTGCGTGTTCCAGGACTTTCGGCTGCTGCCAAGCAAGAACGTTTACCAGAATGTCGCGTTCGCGCTTGAGGTCATCGGCAAGCCGCGGCGGTTCATCCGTAAGGTCGTGCCAGAAGTGATCGACCTGGTCGGCCTGGAGGGCAAGCGGGACAGGATGCCCGATGAACTCTCCGGTGGTGAGCAGCAGCGGGTCGCGATGGCCCGGGCGTTCGTCAACCGGCCGATGATCCTGCTCGCCGACGAGCCCACCGGGAACATCGACCCGGCGACCTCGATCGGCATCATGAAGGTCCTCGACCGCATCAACAGGACCGGTACCACGGTCGTCATGGCCACGCACGACGCGGCGATCGTGGACTCCATGCGAAAGCGCGTTATCGAACTCGAATACGGCAAGGTCGTGCGCGACCAATCGCGCGGGGTCTACGGCCAGGCCTACTGACCGGCCCGACCAAGATTACCGAGGGATCTCACGAATGCGTGCGCAGTTTGTCTTCCACGAGGTATGGATCGGTCTGCGGCGGAATCTGACCATGACCATCGCGCTCATCGTGGTGGTCGCGATCAGCCTGTCGCTGCTCGGCACCGGGCTGCTCTTCGTCAAGCAGGTCGATAACACCAGGACTTACTGGCAGGGCAGAGTTCAGCTCTCCATCTACCTCTGCACCAGCACCAGCGTCAGCCCGCAATGCGCGAAGAACGGGCCAGCGACCCCGGCCGAGATTGCCCAGATTTCGCAGGACCTGAAAAGACTGCCGCAGGTCGAGAACGTACGCTACGAGTCCCAGTCGCAGGCCTATGAGCGGTTCCGGCAGGAATTCTCGCAGAATCCGTCCTTCGTCAGCTCGGTCAGCAAGGGCGACATCCCTAACTCATTCCAGGTTAAGCTCAGGAACACGCAAACCGACTTCCCCGTGGTGGCGCAGACCGTGGAAGGTCGTCCTGGGGTAGACCAGATCGTCAACGATTCCTCGATCCTGGACAAGTTCTACAAGTTGCTGGACGGGGCAAGGAACGCAGTGGTGATCATCGCGATCATCCTGATCATCGCGGCCATCCTGCTGGTGGCGAACACGATCAGGCTGTCCGCCTTCAACCGGCGCAGGGAGACCAGCATCATGCGGCTGGTCGGCGCGTCGAACTTCTACGTCCAGTTGCCCTTCCTCGTCGAAGGCATCATCGCGGGCCTGTTCGGCTGGCTCGTCTCGGCCGCGCTGCTGATCGCGGTGAAGACGCTCTGGCTGGATACGCTGCAGCAGTACTTCCCGTTCAATGTGCGACTGAACGCCACGGACCTGATCGAGGTCGTCGTCCTCGCGATGATCATCGGGGTGCTGCTCTGCGGCGCAACGTCGTTCCTCACGCTCAGGCGCTTCCTGCGGGTGTGACGCCTGAGCGGACAGGAGAACCGTGGCAGCGGAGCAGGGCACGAAGGTCATCGCCAGGAACCGGCGGGCCAGGCACGACTATCACATCGAGGATGTCTACGAAGCGGGGCTGGTGCTCACCGGCACCGAGGTGAAGTCGCTGCGGGCCGGCCGTGCCTCGCTGACGGACGGATTCGGCCAGATCATAGACCACGAGGCGTGGCTTTATGGCGTGCACATCCCGGAGTACGCCCGCGGCACCTGGACCAACCACGAGCCGCGGCGCCCCCGTAAGCTGCTGATGCACCGCAAGGAGATCGACAAGCTGGCCAGCGCGACCGCGGAGCGCGGGTTGACGCTGGTACCTCTGTCGTTGTACTTCAAGGACGGGAAGGCCAAGGTCGAGCTCGCTCTGGCCCGCGGTAAGCGGACCTACGACAAGCGCCATGACCTGGCGCAGCGGGACGCAGCCAGGGAGGTTGACCGTGCCCTGCGGCGGCGAAGGTAGCCGAATGGCGAACAATGGCACGTATCCGTAGGCGCGGATCGCACGCTGCCGCGCAGCGTGCGCCGCTGCGGGGGCCTCGCGCAAAGGGCGCGCGGGCCGCCGGGGATGCCGCTGCTGGCACGCCGGCCGAAGAGGCAGCCGCCGCCTGGACCCCGTCCGCCGGAATGCCGTCGGCCCGCAGGAACGGAGCAGGCCAGTGGCCAGCCGCTACGGCCGAATCCGGAATGCCAGCCGGCCGGGCAGGAAACCGGATGCCGCCAGCGGGATTGAGCCCGGCCGCCCCGCCGGACAGCCCAGTCGGCCCGCCGGACAGCCCAGCTGGCCCGCCGGACAGCCCGCCCGTCCCTCCGGGCAGCCCGGTCGCCCTGCCGGACAGCCCAGTCGGCCGGCCTGGCAGCCCACTTGGCCCTTCGGGCAGCCCGGCCGTCCCGCCGGACAGCCCGGTCGCCCATCCGGACAGCCTGCACAGCCCGAGTCCGTCCGCGTGGCCAGTGCAGGGGGCACCGGCGCGTGATGCCGCGGCGGGGAGCCCGGCCGACGGGTCCCCCGCCCTGGAGTTTCCCGTCGCGCCGAGCCCGTCAGCCTGGCCAGACGGGCCGCCAGCCGGGGAAACCCGGGCGGTGCCTGCCGCCAGGGCAGATATGCCGGTTGCGCGCCCCGCGGCGCCGTCGCCGCGGGAGTCCACTCCATTCGTAGCTCCGTCCGCGCAGGTCCCGCCGTCCGCGCAGGCTCCGCCGTCCGCAGCCCCGCCCGCGCCACCAGCGGTGCCGCCGCAGTTCCCGCCCGCGCCGCCGGTCGGCCGGCCACTGGAGCCGCTTGCCCCTGCTCCGCCCGCGCCGCCCGCCCGGCCGCTAGAGCCGCTTGCCCCTGCTCCGCCCGCGTCGCCGCCCGCCCGGCCGCTGACACGGCCGCTGGCGGAGCCGCCGTCCACGGCGCCCGTCCGGCGAGCCCAGGCGCTGCCGCGCCGCCCGGTCTGGCCGGCTCGCGGCCTGCGGGCAAGTATCACGCGGAAGCGTGTCATCGCCGTGGTCAGCGGCCTCGCATTGCTTGCCGTGATGCTGGTCAGCGCGGGGTCGCCGGATCCGTCCGCGGAGCCGACCGTGCAGCAATTCCTGCTCGCCTGGGAACAGGGCCAGTACCGCACGGCTGCGTCGCTGACCACCGGCAAGCCCGCCGTGGTGACCACCGAGCTGCGCACGGCATACCGGCAGCTTGACGCCGCCAACCTGGTGCTCAGCATGAACCGGATCACCCAGCACGGGGACGCCGGCCAGGCGCAGTTCGACGCCTCGATCGATCTCGGCCGCAGCGGCGCGCCCTGGCAGTACCAGGGGAACTTCGCCCTGCGGATGATCGGATCGACCTGGAAGGTGGTGTGGAGCCCCAGCGTCATCTACCCGGGCTTGCGGTCCGGGTACCGGCTGGCGGTCGTGACCACGATGCCGAAGCGAGCGCCGCTGCTCGATGCCGCGGGCAGGCCGCTGGCCAGGCGCTCGCGGGTCTACGTGGCAGGCGTGCGCCCTGGCGGCCTGGCCGATCCGGAGCAGACGGCGGCCAAGCTGGCGGACGTGACCGGCTTGGATGCGAACGAGGTGTACGGGGACATTCTCGCGGCGCCGTCGGCGCAGTTCTTCGAACTTGCCCGGCTCCGGCCCAGCGAGTACCGCCGGCTGGCTGGCGGGCTCCGCCGGGTGCCCGGACTTATCATCAAGCAGGGCCGGATGCGGCTTTTCGACAGCGAGGCACGCTCGGTTACGGGCTCGGTCGGCACCGAGACGGCGCGGGTGCTGCGCGATGACGGAGTCCCGTACCGGCCGGGTACTACGGTGGGCCTGTCCGGGCTTGAGCTTGCGTACCAGCGGACCCTGGTCGGCACGCCGACTACCGAGGTGGTCGCGGAGAACGCGGCAGGCCACCAGGTGTCCGTGCTGAAGAGCTGGCGCGGATCCGAGGGCAGGCCAGTGCGGACGACCATCGACGCCGCTACCCAGGCAGCCGCAGAAGGCGCCGTCTCGCCGCTGCGCGGGTCCGCTGCGGTCGTCGCGGTCCGCGCTTCGGACGGCAAGATCCTCGCCGTCGCGACGCACAAGGGCCACCGCATGCCTGCGGTCGCCGCGCTGAACGGCCGCTACCGGCCAGGTCAGGCTTTCACGATCGTCTCCACTGCGGCGCTCGTGGCGGCCGGCTTCGATGTCTCGACGCGAATACCCTGCATGAGCCGGAACCAGGTGGGCGGGCGGACATTCAAGAACAAGCCGCCAGAATCGGCACTGGGCCCGCAGCCTCCGTTTAGCATGGATTTTGCCAGGGCATGCGGAACGGCATTCGCTGGCCTGTCGCTGCGGCTGCATCCCACCGAACTGACCTCGGCCGCGGCGAGCTTCGGGGTTGGCGTGCCGTGGCGGCTGCCGCTGCGGGCATTCCCCGGCTCGCTCGCGAGCCCGGCGGACGTTGGCCAGCTCGCGGCCGACTCGATCGGCGCGGGAACGGTCCGGGCCAGCCCGCTGGACATGGCGCTCGTTGCCGCGGTCGTCCAGTCTGGTGCCTGGCACCCGCCGTCGCTGGTGACCAGCCCGGCGGTTCCCGGGCCGGCGCCGAGGACCGCCGCGGTCAGCCCGCGGGTTGTCGGGACGCTGCGCGCGCTGATGCGGCTGCCGGTGACGTCGGGAGCAGGCCGCGCGGCCGGCTCGCGCGGCGGGGCCGTCTACGGGCAGGTCGGGAATGTCTCGCTCGGCCGTAGCCGGCATGGCCTGCGGGCCAGCTGGTTCGTGGGCTACCGGGGGAACGTGGCGTTCGCCGTGCTTGAGCTCACCCGGTCCCCGCGAACGTCGGTGGCACCGGTGGCCGGCCGGTTCCTGCGGGCGCTGCCGAAGCATTCGTGACGCTACCGTTACGCGCATTTTAGTAACGGGGAGCAACCATCCGACTTCGTTATGACGTCTTCCTAAGTGACTGGGGTGCCGCTTGGGGGGTTGCGGCCCAGTCGCCGTGAGGAGGACGGGCCTCATCTCGGGGGAGGCCTGTCGGACAGGACCGGCCCCGACCCTGCCGGTCGACCCCCGTGGGCGCATCTTCGGCCACCGCCAGCGCCCACGGGGGCATTCCTCCGCCAGGTTGATGCCCGATGGCCCGCTCGGGGGGGTAAGCCATCGGGCTTCTTCCTGTCTGCCGGGCTATCGTTCCAGTCTGCCGAGGGCTATCGTCCCGGTTGCCGGGGCCATCGTCCCGGTTTGCCCGAGTTATCGCGGTCGCCGGCGATGCCCGGATCGGGTACCGTTGATCACGACGCGGAATCTGGCCTGGCCGGACGGCGTTAGACAACTCAAGAGGGGGTGAAAGGTTTCGACTTTGGTAGTCGATCCAGGGGAAGCGGGCCGAGGGTTGCGGATACGACCTCGCAAATCCCGTGACCGCAAACACTAAGTGCCAACGCAAAGCGCACTCACCTCGCCCTCGCGGCCTGACCGCGAGTTAGGGGTTGTCAGCCCGGGAGAGCCTCCGGCCCGGTGTCTGGCATCAGCTAGGAGGATCCACCGTCCAGCCCGGCCACGGGACTAGGCGGGACAGCAAACAGTGGCTGAGCCCGTCGGCGACTCGCCTGCGTGAACGCCGGGGCTGAGAAAAGCTAGTGCAGGCTGCGCCCGGAGAAGCCCTGGTGAAGTACCGAAGGACGCGGGTTCGATTCCCGCCACCTCCACCACGATCGCCTTACTCCAACCCTCGTCCGCAGGACGAGGCGAGCGAGTCGATCATGGTTACACGGCTTACGGCCTCGCGTTCCGTCAGGGATGCGAGGCCGTTGCCTATCTGTGCCCCTGCCCGCGTCTGAGGCGCCGCCTGGCGGCCGTATGCACGCGGCCCTGTCTGTCGGGTGCCGCCAGATGGCGTACGCCTCAGCCAGCACGTCGAAGGGCTCGTTGAGCTGGCGGCGGAGCAGCCCGCAAGGCGCTGACCGCCGTGCTTGAGAACCAGGGGCTGCGACCGACCACTCGGGGCGGGCATCTGGCTGTGTATGACGCGACCCGTGCGCAGCTCGACCCTCCCATGGGCCAGGCGCTACGGCCATTTGACCGGATGCGCCGTCAGCGACATGACGTGGAGTGTCCACCGACCGACGCCCCGCAGCTCACTGCGGACGACGTCCGCGAGGACGTCACCAAGGCTGCCGCCATCGTCGACCTCGGCGAACGCGTACTCGACCAGATGTCGCTAGGGCGGGCGGGCCGGCGCCGGCCGGCCACGCCTGCCGGTACTTTGCCATCCCGAGACCAAATGAACAAGCTGGCAGTACCATGATGCGGACCTGCGGCAAGGGCGATTCCCGGTCTGGTGAACGGTCATTCGGCCGGACCGCGTATCGATTGCCGCCGGGACAATTGCGGCGGGTGCTCAGATCATGGTAAAACGAGCCGGGTGATCGCGAATCCGGCCCCAGGGCAGCCCGCGGCGGTCGGCAGCAGGCCGGCCGCCGAGGCCGCGGTGCGCGTCACGGGCCTGCGCAAACGCTACGGCAGCGTGATCGCCCTCGGTGGCGTTGAGCTGACGGTCGAACGCGGTGAGTTCTTCACGCTGCTGGGTCCGTCGGGGTCCGGCAAGACGACCCTATTGCGCCTGATAGCTGGTTTTGAACAACCGGATGCCGGCCAGATTGAGCTTGGCGGGCGGATAGTCACTCGAGTGCCGCCGTACGCGCGCAACGTTAATACGGTATTCCAGGACTATGCTTTGTTCCCGCATATGACCGTCGCGGAGAATATCGAGTATGCGCTGCGCGTCCGGCGAATGCCTAAGCCGGAGCGCCAGGAAAGGGCCAGCCAGGCACTTGAGATGGTGCGCCTTTCCGGGCTCGGCCGGCGCAAGACCGGGCAGCTGTCCGGTGGCCAGCGTCAGCGCGTCGCGCTCGCCCGGGCCATCGTCAATGAACCGCAGGTCCTGCTGCTTGACGAGCCGCTCGGCGCACTTGACCTGAAGCTTCGCCAGGAAATGCAGCTCGAACTGCAGCACGTGCAGCGTGAGGTCGGCATCACGTTCATATACGTGACGCACGACCAGGAAGAAGCGCTGTCGATGAGCGACCGGATCGCGATCCTGAATCAGGGCCATATCGAGCAGGTGGGC
>Ga0137384_10002679_pt1 | contig 14074 bp, 7 predicted proteins | sample SagtaG_2_FD_104922 | JGI IMG/M metagenome (GOLD analysis project Ga0137384, IMG submission 104922) | Vadose zone soil microbial communities from Sagehorn Ranch, Mendocino, California, USA - Sage2_R_60_16 metaG | ecosystem: Environmental > Terrestrial > Soil > Vadose zone | place: USA: California... | reverse complement strand
CTCGCCGGCTGATGTGTTCCACAACCGCCAGATCGTGGGCAATGAAAAGGTACGCAATGCCTCGCTGCTGTTGCAAGTCTTGCAGCAGGTTGATGATTTGGGCATGCACCGAAACGTCCAGGGCGCTGACCGGTTCGTCGCAGACGATCAGCGCCGGTTCGACGCCCAGGGCGCGCGCGATGCCGACGCGTTGGCGCTGGCCGCCACTCAGTTCATGCGGGTAGCGCTGCGCGTGAGTTCGATCCAGTCCGACCGCCTCCAATAACTCTTCGACTCGTTTCTGCCGCCCGGGCGCGCTCTCCACCAGGCGGTGAATGTCCAGCGCCTCGCCGACGATGTCTTCGACGATCATGCGCGGGTCGAGCGAGCCATACGGGTCCTGAAAAATCATCTGGAACCGGCGCCGCCGCCCGCGCAGTTCCGCTCCGCTCATTCGCGCGAGGTCCTTGCCCTCGAACAAAATCGAGCCGGAAGTCGGGTCGGTCAATCGGACTATGGCCCGGCCCAAAGTCGTCTTGCCGCAGCCGCTCTCCCCGACCAGGCCCAGCGTTTCGCCCGGCGCGATGGTGAAGCTGACGTCTTCCACCGCCTTGACGTAAGCGCGCACGCGGCTGAACACGCCGTGTCTGACGGGGAAGTGAACTTTGAGATGGCGAACCTCCAGGAGGGGCATGTGGTTTGGGGTTTCTCAACGGGAGAGAGCATGGAAACACTTAAGCTCCAAACCCCAAGCTCCGAACTCCAGTGAAGCTCCAAGCTGCAAACTTGAAAACAATCGGCGGGTGGGGCGAGGCTGCTTGGATGTCGGCGTTTCTTTGGGGCTTGGAGGTTGTGGTTTGGGGTTTTTCAACGGGAGAGGTTGGTTTCATTTTGCCAAAACGGACAACGCACCCAGCGATTTGGCTCGACTTCGACCAGTTCGGGCTGGGCAACTGAACATTGCGGCTTCGCAATCGGACACCGCGGCGCAAAACGGCAGCCGGGCGGAAAGTCGCCGAGGCGTGGCACGTTGCCTGGGATGGCCGAAAGGCGGAGGTCTGAGGGCGGAGGCGTGGGAGCGTGGAGCGTGGGAGCGTGGAGCGTCGGAGCGTTGGTTCGACGCTCCGACGCTCTGACGCTCCACGCTCCCACGCCTCCGACCCCCGCCAGCCTGGGAACAGAATTGAGCAGTGCCCTGGTGTACGGATGCAGCGGTCGGCGCAACAGTTCGCCGGCCGGGGCCAGTTCCACGATTTGTCCAGCATACATCACTGCGACCCGGCCAGCCATGTCGCCCACGATTCCCAGGTTGTGCGTGATCAGCAGAATCGCCATGCCGAGCTGTTGTTTGAGACCGCGCAACAGGTCGAGGATTTGCGCCTGGATGGTTACATCCAGCGCGGTCGTCGGTTCATCGGCCACGAGCAATTTCGGCTCTGACGCCAGCGCCATCGCAATCATGACCCGCTGCTGCATGCCACCCGACATTTGGAAGGGGTAGTCTTTGATTCGCGACTCCGGCGCCGGAATGCCCACCAGTTTCAAAAGGCGGAGGACCTCTGCCGCAGTCGCTTTTTGCGGCCGGTGCAGCTTGAGCACCTCCTTGATTTGGCTGCCGACTCGCAAAACCGGATTCAGCGACGCACTCGGTTCCTGGAAAACATAGCTCACCACCCCGCCGCGGAGCTCGCACAACTCAGTGTTCGACATCTTCAGCACGTCCCGCCCACTGAGCAGAATTTGGCCTCCGGCATACCTCGCCGGCGGTGCGGGTACAAGCCGGGCGATGGACAAGGCCGTAACACTCTTGCCGCAACCACTCTCCCCGACCAGGCAGACGATCTCGCCGGTTTCGACTGTCAGCGATACCTCATCAACCGCCCGAAGCCCGGCGTCGCCGGAGAGGAATTCGATTCTCAAGTTCTTGATTTCGAGCAATGGCATTACAAAGAAGATCCTTCAGGGAACAGTTTCGCTGGAGGGCAATTTGTCCGCAAGGTCAACCATTTTGTCCAGACGCCTTCCTGCTTTCCCCTTGAATGCCAGGCTCCCCGGAGTACGCTGCACCGCGCATGAAATTGGAAATCACTTGGGCCGTGGCTCTGCTGGCAACGGTTTCCACCACTTTAGCCCAGCCAACCAACCCGCCCGATCCATTGCGTGAACTCAAGAGACGCGCGGCCAAATTCAATTGCATCCTCAGCTTGCCTCACTTTGAGCTGACCACCAATGAGGTCCGCGCCTCCGTCCGCCAAACTATCTCCGTGGGGAGCAATGCCTTGGACCGCATTGGCGGGCTCAAGCCGCGCCAGGTGACGTTTGAGAACAGCGTCCGGGCGTTGGACGATCTCTATGAGCAGATCAGCCTGACGGCCAATCGCCTCTCAATCCTCAAGGAAACCAGCACCAACGCCGTGTTGCGCGACACCGCGACTGATGCGCTCAAGGACCTGCAGGAGTGGATGGTCGGGCTGGATTATCGAGAAGATGTCTATAAAGCCGTTAAGGCCTACGCCGACACGCGCCCTAAGCTGGCCGGGGAGGATGCCAAGCTCCTCGACGAAACCATGAGAGATTATCGCCGGGCAGGCTTGGGGTTGCCTAAGCCCCAACGCGACGAGGTCGAGCGCCTGCGCAAGGAACTGTCCCGGCTTGCGACCGATTTCGAATCCAACATCACCAAAGCCCAAAAAGCCGTCAAATTCACCAAGGCCGAACTGGAAGGTTCGCCGGAAAGCTTCCTGCAGCAGACCAAGACCGGCGATGACCAATACACGGTGATGGCCAACGTCACTTGGCATTACCTCACCGTGGAGGAGAATGCCAAACGCGAGGATACCAGAAGGAAGCTCCTGCTCGAGCACGACAACCTGGCGCGCGAGGCAAACCTGCCGCTGCTGGAGAAGATTCTTGCGCTGCGCGGCGACGTTGCCAAAAGGCTCGGCTACAAAACCTGGGCCGATTACCAGACGGAAGTCAAGATGGTTAAGAACGCCGCAACGGCTATTGCGTTTCTGGAAAAACTCAAGACTGGTTTGCAGCCCAAGTTCGACGCGGAGGTGGAGGAGTTGCGCCAACTCAAAGTAAAGGAAACCGGCGACGCCACGGCAAGAATCCACATCTGGGACTGGCGCTACTTCAGCAACCAGTTGAAAAAAGAGAAATACACGGTGGACGCCGAACAACTGCGCGTCTATTTCCCCTACCAGCGCGTGCTGGAGGGGATGTTCAGCATCTACCAAAGCATCTTCGGCCTGAAGTTCGATCGCGTGCAACCGCCTTACAAGTGGATCGGCGATTTGCAGCTTTACGCCGTTTCAGATTCCCAGAGCGGCGAACCGCTCGGTTTGTTCTACCTCGACATGTTTCCACGCGAGGGCAAATACAACCACTTCGCCCAATTCGACATCATCCAGGGCAAACTGTTACCGCGCGGCAAATACCAGCGCCCGACCGTCGCCCTGATTTGCAATTTCCCCTCACCGGCGCCCGACCGGCCTTCGCTGCTTTCCCACACCGACGTCGAAACGCTCTTCCACGAGTTTGGCCACGCGATGCACTCCATCATGACCCGCGCCAAATATGCCCGTTTCTCGGGCACCAGCGTCCCGCGTGATTTCGTCGAAGCCCCCTCGCAAATGTTGGAGAACTGGGTCTGGAACAAAAAGGTCCTTGACAGTTTCGCCGCCGATTACCGCGATCCGTCGAAGAAAATCCCAGCCGAAATTCTGGCGAAACTCAAGGAAGCTAAACTCGCCGTCGAAGCAACCCGCTACCGGCGTCAACTGTCCTTCGGCCTGACGGACCTGGCCCTCCACACCCAAATCCACGAGACCAACGCCAAAGAAGCCTTGCCGCTCTCCAATAAAGTCCTGGGCGAGGTGTTTTTTTCGATGGCCCCGGACACGGCGTTCGTGGCTTATTTCGGCCACTTGATGCAGTACGACGCCGGCTATTACGGCTATGCCTGGGCTGACGCGATCGCCGCCGACATGGCGACGGTGTTTGAACAGGCCCACAACGGTTACTTCGATCAGGCTGCCGGCCATCGGTTGCGCGCCGAGATTTATGAGCCGGGCGATTCGCGCGACGTGAACGTTTCGATTGAGAAATTCCTCCATCGCCCATGGTCGCTGGACCCGTTCCTAAAGAAGATTGGAATAGAGAAAAGCGCGGCCGGCGCCAATTGAAGGTCATGGGGCCGCATCGTTTAATCATCCTGTTCCCTACTATGAAAACCGTCACTTTGCTTCTATCTGTTCTTTCGCTCATTTCCCTTCGCGCCCAGGAAGCCGCCCCGCCAAAAGCGGAACCCGCGCGCACCAACGCCCTCTCGCGACGGGAAGCCGCTCCGCTGGTGTCGCCCGAAGTCCATCCAGATCGGAGCGTGACGTTCCGCTTGCGCGCGCCAAAGGCAAACGAGGTCAAAGTGGCCGGCGAATGGCCGGGCGGCCCGACCGCTTTGACCAACGACAATGGAGTTTGGAGCGCGACCGTCGGCGCCCTCGAACCGGACATTTACGGCTACAGCCTGACGGTGGACGGATTAGCGATCGTCGATCCGGCCAATCCGTGGGTCAAGCCCATGCGCGCCGCGCGCACCAGCGTGCTGGAGGTTCCAGGCGATCCGCCGCGGCTCTGGGAATTTCAATCCATTCCGCACGGTACCGTTCACGGACACGGTTATTTTTCCAAAACACTCGGGACCAAACGACGGGTGCACGTTTACACCCCGCCCGGTTACGAAAAGAATTCAGCCAGCTTTCCTGTCCTCTACCTGTTGCACGGCTCCGGCGACACTGACGCAACCTGGACTTGGGTCGGCCGCGCGCACCTGATTGCAGACAACCTGCTTGCCCAAAATAAAGCCAGGCCGATGATCATCGTAATGCCCGACGGCCACGCGTCCGCGGCCAACCCAACGGCAGTCACCACGAACCTGATCTCCCGAAACCTGGACGCTTTTCGCGAGGATCTGCTCAACGAGGTGATGCCGCTAGTCGAAGCCACCTACCGGGTAAAAGCCAATCGTGAAAACCGCGCGATCATCGGTTTGTCCATGGGCGGCGGGCAATCGCTGGGCATCGGCCTGCGGCGCCGCGAGCTTTTTGCCTGGGTCGGCGGCATGAGCTCCTATCTGCCCGACGCCGAAAAAACAGTCTCCGAAGCGTTCCCGGAGTCGAAGAGCGACCTCAAACTGCTTTGGTTCGCCTGCGGCACTGACGATCGCTTGGTCGAAAATGCGCGCCGGCTTTCAGCCGCGTTGAAGGACAAAAACATCCCGCACCAATTCAAGGAAACCGCCGGCAGCCATAGCTGGCCGGTGTGGCGGCGCTACCTGGCCGAATTCCTGCCGCTGCTGTTCACCCAGCCCAAAGAAGGCGCTGCGCGCTGAGGTCTCGCCGTTGCCCTGAAGCGCCTTGGGGCGCATCTGGATCGCAGCCAGATTCGTGCAGAACCGTCCGGGCGCAGCCGGAGCGCATGACAGCGTGCGCGCGGGTCACGAAGATAGAAGATAGGAAATGGAAGCGTCGAACAGTAGCGCCCCTATCTTCTAGCTCCCATTTCATATCTTCTGCTGGAATTGGTGCCGCGTGAGGGAGTTCCACTCCCAACCTCTCCGTTCTAAGCGGAGCGCCTCTGGTAGTTGGGCTACCGCGGGGAAAAGGAAAAGGCAGACAGGCGGGAGAACCGCTCCACTGCCACAAACTGGAGCGGATGGACGCAGGCGGGCACCAGACCCTCAGTTCGCGATGGCGGCCGTTTCCAGTTTTTCCCGTCCGGTTTCCGTGTCGGCAACGATATACTTATGAAATGAGCGATACCGATCTGCAATTGCTTGCGCGATACACCCGGCAGAACGCGGAGGATGCCTTCGCCGAAATCGTCCGTCGCCACCTCGATCTGGTCTTTTCCGCCGCGCTCCGCCTGGTCCGTTCCCCGCAACTGGCGGAGGAAGTCGCCCAATCCGTCTTCATCGACCTCGGCCGTCAGGCGGAGGGCCTCGCGCCGGACACGATCCTTACCGCGTGGCTGTATCAAGTCAGCCGCCGCACCGCCATCGATGTTGTTCGCCGCGAAGCCCGCCGCCAGATCCGCGAACAGGCCGCCAACGAACTCAACGCCATGAATGCCACCGATGTTGACTGGACGCAGATTGAACCCCTTCTCGATGAGGCCATGCACACGCTCGACGACACCGACCGGGCTGCCGTCCTGCTGCGCTATTTCGAGAGCAAATCTCTTCACGAAGTCGGCCAGATGCTCGGCGCCAGCGAGGACGCTGCCAGAAAACGGATCAGCCGCGCTGTCGAACGGCTGCGCGAATTCTTCGCCAAACGCGGCATCACCGTCGGCGCGAGCGGGCTCGTCGTGGTCATTTCTACCAACGCCGTCCAGGCCGCTCCCGTGGGTTTGGCGGGCACCATTTCGACCAGTGCTGCTCTTTCGATCGCAGCGATTAACACTACGACCATCGGACTAACAAAAACTTTAACTATGACAACGATTCAAAAAACTCTGATAACAACGGCAATCGCAGTGGCGGTGGGGACTGGAATCTACGAAGCGCGCAAGGCATCTCGCTTGCAAGAGCAGACTCAAGCGCTTCAGCAACAGCAAGACTCGATGGCTGAGCAAAACCGGCAATTACAAAAGGAGCGAGACGAGGCCGCGCGCAAATTGGCCGAAGCACGACAGGCGATTGGTGAAGCAGGCGCCGTTCCGAGAGAGCTTCTCAAATTGCGCGCCGAAGTGACAAAATTGAGGGGCGACTCACAAGAGTTGGCGCAATTGAAATCCGCGATCATGAATGACCCGACGGAATCCGCAGCAAAATCCTGGCTGGATCGCGTCAGCAAACTGAAGCAGGGGCTGGAGCAAATGCCGGGTCAAAAAATTCCAGAACTTCAGTTCGTCACCGAGCAAGACTGGCTCAATGCTGTAAAGAATATCAAGCAACTGGAAACGGGAGCCGACTTTAGCCAGGCTCTCAGTTCCTTGCGGAACTCCGCCAGGAACGATTTTGCTCTCATGGCACAGAAAGCTCTTCGCAACTATGCGGAAGCCAATAACGGTCAGTTGCCCGGCGATTTTTCCCACTTAAAACCCTACTTCGCATTACCGGTTGACGATGCCGTCCTTCAGCGCTACGAACTGACACAAACCGGAGTGATAACCGGAAAGGCTTCTCCCATAGATGACGAGGATGACACACACTATAAAATTACCATGGACGGTATGAGTATTGAAAGTGGCAGCGTGGCTGAGAATACACTCAAACCAGCATTACAGGAATTCTCCACAGCACACTATGGACTAAAACCCAGTGATCCCTCTCAACTGCTGCCCTACGTTAAAACCCCGGCCGAACAGGCCGCGTTACAGAAGTTGCTCCAAAACTCCGGCGCAAAATGATTCGCAACCAACGTGGCTACTGCAAGCGGCGCGAACACGCTCTTGATGTCGCGGCGGAAGGGCGTGCCTTCGAAATGGCGGTTCTGCCCGGCGGCACGGGTGGCGCGGTCATGACTGTAATTGCCGGAAGAAGTTCGCGGAAAATCACTTGCGCTCACATTGATTTTCGGCCTGCCCGAGGTGACTGCTGCCACAAACCCCACCGATCCAACTTCACTTTTAAGAATTCAGGCGCGCTTTGTGGCCCAAAACAAAGCGATTGCTTTGGATTGGCTCTCCGTCACCGGGCGGACCTACAGCGTCCGTTTCAAGACCACCCTCACGTGCATCTGGCAGACGTTGACCAATAATATAGCCGGCACCGGCGCCATGCTCGAGGTGCAGGCTTCCACCTCTCAAAACTGCTGGACGCGGAGAGCGCAGCAGACTAGATTGCTTTCACCACAGCAACCGTCTATATGGATTGCGCCTCTTCAGTGCGTGAGTCGGGCCAATATGCCGCAGCAAACTCCCTCAGAGGAACGTCAGCCGCCGCGTTGATGTGCATAATCACAAAACCAAATAACGGATATGAGACGAAAACTACCGCACCCGCCAATCGTTGAATTGCTCACAGTCCTGGTGATGGGGATCGCACCGGCTGGGTCGGCTCAGACTCTGACTCACAGGTATAGTTTCAATGATCTTGTTGGCAGCACCAGTTTTGCCGACTCGGTAGGCGGCGCCAGTTGGAATGGCACCCTCCAGGGGACCGCGTCGCTCGATGGTTCCAGCCTCCAGTTGGACGGGCTAGGTGGCTTCGCAACGCTGCCATCCGGCATCATTAGCGGTTCTTCGCAGGTTTCGATCGAGTTCTGGGCCACCTTCAGCACCAACAATCCGTTTTGGACACGCGTGTTCGCTTTCGGCGAGCAAGACGGCAGCGGCCACGAGCTGACGGGCTTGGACTACTGCCACTATGCAGGCGGCGATTGGCAGAACCTGAATCTGACGAGCACCAACGCCAACGCGTATGCAAACAACCCTGGGGGTCTCAATGGAGCAACGAATGCCCACGTCACCGTCATTGTGGATCCGGTCAATAACCAGATGTACTACTACAATGGGACGGCAGTGGCCTCAAATCCGGGCTTTCACGCTGCCAGTGTCCCCGCGCTGAGCGGCCTGAACGACACAGTGTGTCTGCTGGGAAAATCACTGTACGATGTTGACCCATTGTTGGATGGCGCTCTTAACGAATTCCGAGTTTACCAGGGAGCTCTTAGCCCAGCCATCGTGGCGCTCAACGACGCTGCGGGCCCTGACAGATACGTGACCAGTCCAGGGGCGCTCCAGGCGGTGCATCTGGTTAGCCCGGCCAACCCGTTAGTCGTCAATCAGAATTCCCTGCAGATATTCACGGGCGACTTCGCCAATGTTAGCGGAGTCAACCTCGGCCTGTACGGAGGCGCGACGTTCACCTCTGGAAACACCGCCGTGCTCACAGTCAACCTGACCAATGGCCTGGTCAAAGCCGTATCCCCGGGCAGCGCCACCTTAGTCGCGTCCTATGGAGGGTTGAGCGCCACCAACTCGCTGACGGTGGTGTCGGTGCCGGCGGTGCTGGCCCATCGCTACAGCTTCACAACGGACGCCGCTGACTCCATCGGCGGCGCCAACGGCACGCTGATGGGCAGCGCAACCGTTTCCGGGGGAAAAGTGGTGTTGGATGGTTTGAGCGGGACATACGTGGACTTGCCCGGCAACCTCATCAACCTCGCCACAAACCAATCTGTGACCATCGAGGCTTGGGTTGATTTCGGGGATGTGCCGAATTGGAGCCGGCTGTTTGATTTCGGCGCCGATGGCGGCTCGAGCGAGATTTATTTAGTGCCGAAAGGGCCTGGCAACGGCGGAGAACATCGGGGCATCAGCGAGAATTTCGCGGGCGGCCAAACGATCGATTGGAAGGGCGCCTGGTCGAATCTTACTGCGCACGTCGCCATCGTGATCGATCCGCCGACCTCCACGCTGGCTGTTTACAGGGACGGCGTCCTGGAATACGCCCGCTATGATTCCATAGCTAGCTTCTCGCTGATTTCCACCAACCTGGCTGTCCTCGGGCGCTCGCTCGTCGGGGTGGATCCCTACATGCCCGCCGCGATTGACGAGTTCCGAATTTACAGCGGCGCTCTCACGCCCCGGGAAATTGCTTTAAGCCACCAGAACGGAGTCGGCTCGACCAACCGTGATCCGGGCGCGCTGGTGTCGGTCAAGGTCCAGCCAACGGCGTATCCGGCGTTCGCCGGCATCGTCCCGCCTTTGGTCCTGGCGAACTACGCCAATCTAACCAACTTTAACCTGTTGCCCAATAACAGCGCGACAGTCAACGGGTTGGTAATCGCGTCGAGCGACAACAACATCGTCCAGGTCCTGGGCAACAACATGCTCCGGACTTTCCGTCCCGGCACGGTGACGTTGTCGGCCACCTATCTTGGTAAAACGGACTCTGCCACCATAACTGTTGAGAATGTTGGCGCGCTGACTCACCGCTACAGCTTTACCAGTGAACCCGGCGATTCCGTGGGCGGCGCCAACGGGCTGCTTCAGGGCAATGCCACTGTGTCGGGCGGCAGCCTGGTGCTGGATGGCAGTGACGGGAGCTACTTGGAATTGCCGGCTGGTTTGATTGATGGTTACGACGCTGTGACCGTGGACACCTGGGTGAGCTTTAACGCCGCCGCAACCTGGGCACGGTTGTGGTATTTCGGCGATGACCGGGCAGACGAGTTCTATGTTGCCCCGTCGGTCAACGGCGGAGCTGAACACCGGTTCAGCACTGGCTTTCCGATTGGCGGCGATACGATGGACATCATCCCCCGTTGGGAAGCTCAAACGTTGCATGTGACCTGTATCTACGGCAATGGCTCGATGGAGATGTACACCAACGGAGTGCTTCACAGCTCAAACAACGCGGAACTGGGCCGTTTGAGCCAGGTCGGCAACTGGTATAGCTGGATTGGCCGGTCGCCCTACCCCGATCCCTATATGAACTGTTCGGTGGATGAGTTTCGTATCTACCGAGGGCGCCTGGCCGCAGATGAGATCCTGGCGTCGGATGTTCTGGGTCCCAATCAGTTGCTGAGCAACAGTGCGGCACTGAGCGCGGCGATCGGCTCTGGCAACCTCCTTCTGAGTTGGCCCGTGGCCGCCGCCGGTTTCTCGGTTCAGGCGCGCTCCAGCCTGGCCAGCGGCAACTGGGTCACGCTGACCAATGCGGCTGCTTTGGCCGGCAACAATTGGCAGGTGAGCCTTCCGGCATCAAGCGCAGCGCAGTTCTTCCGCCTGTGGAGGTAATCGGAGGTCTCACATACACTCGCCGTTCCTTGCTGATTTTCAGACACGCTCCCACATGCGCACCAGGGGTTGCAAGGCCTTCACGCTGATTGAGCTGTTGGTGGTGATCGCGATTATCGCCATACTCGCCGCCTTGTTGCTCCCCGTTCTGACACGAGCCAAGGAGCGGGCCAAACGGGCTAATTGCAAAAGCAACATGCACCAACTAGGTCTGGCCACTTTGATGTATGCAAATGACAACGTTGACAAGTTGCCGGACTTGCAGAACTACGGGGTCTGGTTTTGGGACATGTGGCGGCCAGCAGCGAGCAACTTGCTGGAAAATGTTAGGCGCACAGATATTTTCTACTGCCCGAACGAATTTTACCTCTATAAAGACAATGGCCCGCCGGACGCCTGGAGTGCTTTCAATGATTACGTCGTGACGGGATACATCTGGCTTTTTCCCAACGCTCCCGGTCTGAACCAAAGCCCGGTTCTGGGCGGCACGAACATGGTGACCAAGATTACGCGAGGCAGAAGGGATTTGTCTGTGGTGGACACCGAAATGATTGTTGATGCGACGATTTCAGTGCTCACAGCCGCGGGTGGCCGGCGTTACAGCGGCATTTCCGGAGCAGGTGGTACCACTGTGCGAACCGCCCATCTCAACCCGAATAATAGTCCCGCCGGGGGCAACGTGTGCTTCCTGGATAATCACGTCCAGTGGAGACAGTACAGCGCGATGACCAACAAGGTTGCGCCGCGTGGTTTGCCTGAGTTTGACTTTTGAACAGGCGCCTCGCGGCGGGCGGGCGCCAGCACCGGGAGCCTGCTTCGTGCAGAAGGATTTGGCGCCTTTTTGTGGTTAGACTATGGCAGCCCTGTCACTGAAATGAATGCTTTGAGCAGGCTCTCGATCAGATGTGCGGCCCTCGTAGCCGGCAACCTGCTGGCAGCCTGTCTCGGGCCGATTTCTGTGGCGGCGTCAATGCCGGCCCGCGGCATGGTCGCCTCGGTACAGCCGCTGGCGACGCAGGCGGGCTTGAACGTCCTCAGGCAAGGCGGCAATGCAGTTGACGCGGCGGTCGCAGTGGCGTTGACGCTCGGCGTCGTGGATACAGAAAATTCCGGGCTTGGCGGTGGTTGCTTTATGCTTATTCGCCGAGCGAACGGTTCAATGGTGGCAATTGATGGACGCGAGGTCGCACCGGGGGCGGCCACACGGGAACTGTTCGTCCGCGCGGGGCGCGCGGACACTGAACTCAGCCAAATTGGCGCGCTGGCCAGCGGGGTGCCGGGCGCACTGGCGGCCTATGAATTCGCCGTCGATCACTATGGACGCAAGAAACTCAAAGACCTCATCTTGCCCGCAGCCGAAATTGCCGAGCAAGGCTTCCGGTTGGACGGGACTTACGCGAGCAGCCTCAGGTCGGTCGTCCATGACCTGAGGCGCTTTGAGTCATCACGGGCGGTCTTCCTGCGACCTGACGGCAAGCCATTCGGGACAGGGGACCTGCTCAAACAGCCGGAACTAGCTGCAAGTTATCGTAAAATTGCGGTGCAGGGAAGCAAATGGTTTTATCGCGGCGCGTTTGCGGAGGCAGTGGAAGAATGGATGAAACGCAACGGCGGGATTCTGACGGCAGAAGACTTCAGGCGTTACAAGGTCAGGTTGCGGGAGCCGCTGGCCTGCTCGTACCGCGGATATACCATCGTTGGGTTTCCCCCGCCCAGCTCCGGCGGCGTTCATGTGGCGCAGATATTGAACATCCTGGAGCATTTCGATTTGAAGTCGCTCGACGAGGCTACGCGGCTGCACGTCATTGCCGAAGCGATGAAGCTGGCATTTGCCGACCGCGGCTATTGGCTGGGTGATCCCGATTTTGCGAAAGTCCCGCGCGGGTTGGTGGACAAGAAATATGCTGCGGCGCTTGCGGCCTGGATCAACCTGGAGCGGGTCACGGCGGTGGAGTCGCATGGCACACCGCCGGATTGGCAGGACAATGTGTTCAAGAAACACACCACGCATTTCTCGGTGGCCGATGGGGACGGCAACTGGGTGGCCTGCACGGCGACGGTGAACACCAGCTTTGGCTCCAAGGTCGTGGTTCCGGGCACGGGTGTGGTGCTGAATAACCAGATGGACGATTTCTCGATCCAACCCGGCGTCACGAATTTCTTCGGTTTGGTTGGCGCCGAGGCCAATGCGGTAGCGGCGGGCAAACGGCCACTCTCCAGCATGAGCCCAACCATTGTGCTCAAAGACGGCAAGCCGATGCTGGCTCTTGGCGCAGCGGGGGGACCGAAGATTATTTCTCAAGTGGTGCTGGAGCTAGTGGCTATGCTCGATTTGGGCCTGAGTCCGGAAGAGGCGCTGGCGCGGCCACGGATTCATCATCAATGGTTTCCGGACGAACTGCTGGTTGAAGAAACCCTCGCGCCCAACCTGCAGGCGGACCTGGAGAGACGCGGGCACAAGCTGAGGAAGTCTGCCGCCTCGGGCGTCTCTCAAATCGTCGCCAGGAGCACCGGCGGCAGCGGTTTTGTGGGCGCTGCCGATCCGCGCGCGGGCGGTAACGCGGCGGGATGGTAGTTCGACGGGACTACGAGACTACAGGACTACGGGACCACAGGACCACAGCGCGGCAAAGCCGGCAAAGCCACAACCGAATGTCGCGAGCCCAGCGGCACAGCCGGTCCGAACTCGTATCAAAAGGACGGTGGTTTTTTGCTCTGCCGTTGGCGTCTTGTTTCCTCTTACAACCCTTGGGATTTCTCCTGATGCGGATATTTCGCAGCGGAGCAGAGCCGCAACCAAAATTCTTTTCAAAAGCAGGTGATATTCTACGCGCCCTCCAGGCCGTTGAGGTAGGCAAAGATCAATTCCGGCAAAGCGTGGCTGTAACCGCCTTCCAGCAGACTGAAGACCGGCACGCCCAGCTCGCGAAATGATCGGCCCAACCAGTGATAATCCTCCGCCTCCAATGTCTCCTGCGCCAGCGGGTCGCGCGCGTAAGCATCGAACCCGGCCGAAACGGCGACCAGGTCCGGCTTGAAGGTTTGCAGATGCTTGAGTGCCGCATTGAGGACGCGCCGGTACTCTGGGCGGGGCGTTTGCGGGGCAACCGGATAATTGAAGCAGTTTTCGCCTGCGTTCTGCGCGCCGGTCCCCGGATAACACGGAAACTGGTGTATGGAAAAGAACGCGGCCCCCGGTTGATTCAACAGAATCGCCTCGGTCCCATTGCCGTGATGCACGTCGAAATCATATACTGCAACCCGACTGGCACCACTGGCCAGGGCCTCGAGCACCGCAATGGCGACGTTGTTCAGGTAACAAAAGCCCATCGCTCGATTGCGG
>Ga0137384_10002678_pt1 | contig 14076 bp, 10 predicted proteins | sample SagtaG_2_FD_104922 | JGI IMG/M metagenome (GOLD analysis project Ga0137384, IMG submission 104922) | Vadose zone soil microbial communities from Sagehorn Ranch, Mendocino, California, USA - Sage2_R_60_16 metaG | ecosystem: Environmental > Terrestrial > Soil > Vadose zone | place: USA... | reverse complement strand
TGATGCACGACCGCGCCGGCTCGCCGTCGATCAGCAGCGTGCACGCACCGCACGCGCCCTGCTCGCAGCGAAGATGCGTGCCGGTCAAACCGAGCCGTTCGCGCAACAGATCGGCAAGGTGCACGCGCGGCTCCACGGTCTCCGTGACCGGGATGGCGTTTACGGTGAGGCCTACGGGTTTCATTGGGCCATCGCCTGCGCGGCCGCCCGCGCCAGGGCGGTGATGTGGAGGCGCGCGGGCGTGGTCAGTCCGGCGCGCTGCAGCAGGTCATTGGCAGCGCTCTCGTCGAAACGGACCGCGGCCCCCGGCTGCGGCATCCCTCCCCATATCGCGCGCGCGTCATCAACGACGACGGGCCGCCCTTGCGTCGCCCCGATGACCGCTCTGAAGCGGTCGCGCTCGCCATCGAGCAATACTGCGCCGCTGGCAAGTGCGAACTCGCCTGCCTTGCGACACACCTTGTAGTAGCCGCAGCGCGCGGTGCGAGAGGGACGCGGAATGCGGATCGCCTGCAGCAGTTCTCCTGGTTCGAGCATCACCTCGAACGCGCCGGTTACGAATTGGTCGATCGGCACGCGTCGCGCCCGGCGGCCGTCGGTCACGATGCATTCCGCGGCCAGTGCGCACAGCGTCGGCAACCAATCGCCCGCTGGGTCGGCATGACAAATACTGCCGCCGATGGTGCCGCGATTGCGCACCGCGCGATAAGCAACGCCGCCGGCGACGGTGGCGAGAATCGGCAGTTCCTCCATGCGCACACGTCCATCCTCGATGTCGGAGGTGGTGACGCAGGCGCCGACAGTGACCCCGCCCGCGTCTTCTTCGGTATGGGTCAATTCAGGAATCCCGGTGATGTCGACCAAGATGCTCGGCTGCACCAGCCGCAGGTTCAACATCGGACCGAGCGACTGACCGCCCGCGACGGCTCGCGCGCTGCCAGCCGCCTGACGGAGAATTGTTGCCGCCTCGGCGAGGCCGGTTGCGCGCGCGAACTCGAAATTGGTCGGCTTCATGGTCGCCGCGCCTCGCGTGGCGTCGCACCGGCGGCAATCGCATCGAGGATTCGCTCGGGCGTGAGCGGTAGATCGTGCACTTCGGCGCCGACGGTGCGCAAAGCGTCGTTGACCGCGCAGACGATCGCCGCAGGCGGACCCACCGCGCCTCCTTCGCCGATGCCTTTGATGCCGAATTCCGTATGCGGCGAGGGCGTCTCCATGTGCAACACGCGGATATCCGGTACTTCCGTCGCCCCGGGGATGAGATAGTCGAGCATGGTCGACGCCAGCGGCTGGCCTTGCGCATCGAACGACACCGCTTCCAGCAAGCACGTTCCGATACCTTGCGCGGTCCCTCCCTGCACTTGGCCGTCGACGATCATCGGATTGACGAGCTTTCCGCCGTCTTCCACCACCACGTAGTCGAGGATTTCGACGAGCCCGGTGCCCGGATCGACCGCGACCAGCGCGGCATGGGTGGCGTAACTGAATGTCCCCATGTCGCGCGCCGGACGATAGCCGGCGGTGACTTCCAGGCCGCCTTCATCGACGTCGGGCGGCAGACTCTGCGGCTGCAGATACCAGGCGCGTGCGACCTCGCGTAACGTGACGCTCGCGCCACGTCCGACCACGCTACCGTTAGCGATGCGCACGTCGGCAGCTTCGGTTTGCAACAACCACGCACCGATCCGGCTCGCACGTTTGGCCAGCATGCGTGACGCCTGCGCGACGGCGCCGCCCGCCATCACCATCGACCGCGAGCCCCAGGTTCCGGTGGAGAACGGGCTGTAAAGAGTGTCGCCCTGCAGCACCTTGATGCGATCGAAGTCGACGCCGAGGATCTCGTGCGCCACCTGGGCCAGCGTGGTCTCGTGGCCCTGCCCGTGCGAATGGGTGCCGACGCGGATCTCGAGGTCCCCGTCCGCCGTCAGCCGCACCGTCGCCTGCTCGTACCCGGGCACGACCGGACGGCCCCAGCCGGCCAGCACCGCGGTTCCCATGGCGCCTTGCTCGCAGAAAATCGAAAATCCGACGCCGACCAGCCGCCCGTCGGGCTCGCTCCTGCGCTGCCGCTCGCGGACGGCGGGCAGTCCAATGGCCGCAACCGCCCGGCGCACGGATTGCGGGTAATCGCCGCCATCGAATTGCTTCTTGGTCACGTTCTCGAACGGCATCTGTTCGGGGCGCACAAGGTTTCTCAGCCGCACCTCATACGGTTCGATGCCGGCCTGGCGCGCGATCGCATCCATGATGACTTCGACCGCAAGGCACACGCCTGAGCGCGCCACCCCGCGATACGGCAGGATGGGGCACTTGTTGGTCGCGACCGCGGCCGAGCGGCAGCGGTACGCGCTGAAATCGTAGGGCCCCGGCAGCAGGCTCGCCACCTGCGCCGCCTCGAGCGCGGACGAGGTGGGATAAACGGAATAGGCGCCGGCATCCACGGTGGCGACGCAATCGAGCGCCAGCAGCCGCCCGTCCCCGTCGGCATAGCCGGTGATGCGATAATGGTGCTCGCGGCAATTGGCATTCGCGCTCAGGTGCTCGCGGCAGTCCTCGAGCCAACGCACCGGCGTTGCGACGCGCATCGCGAGCCAGGCCAGCGCCACCTCTTCGCGACAGAGCAGGCCTTTGTAGCCGAAGCCGCCGCCCACATCGGGCGAAATCACGCGAATCGAACCGTCGTCGAGGCCCAGGCACTCGGCCACGCCGCGCTGCACGACATGCGGCATTTGGGTCGCGCTGATGAGAGTGAGAAAACCCAAGCGAGCGTCCCAATGGGCGAGGACGCCGCGTCCCTCCAGCGGGAACATGCAATGTCGCGCGGTGCGGATTTCGCGCGTGACCTTGATGGCGGCGGTTTCGGCGATGCGATCGATCGCACCATCCTGGAAAAATTCGATGAAGACGTTGTCGCCCCACTCCTCGTGCACCAGCGGCGCATGCGCCCGGCGTGCGGCCAGCATGTCGACGACGGGCTCCAACTCTTCATACTCGACAGTGACGCTGTCGGCGATGTCTTCCGCTTGCGCCCGCGAGGGCGCGACGCAGATGGCGACAAGTTCGCCCACGTAGCGGACCTTGTCGCGGGCCAGAATGGGTTCGGAGGAATGCTTGAAGCCGCTGAGCGCGGTCGCGGCTCGAATGGGATTGACGTTGGCGAGATCATGCGCGGTGAAAACGGCGCCCTTATGCGCGTCGGGAACGTGCACGTTGCGAATGCGGCCGTGCGCCACCGAGCTGCGCACGAAGGCGACTTCGCGCGCGCCGGGAAGGCGGAAATCAGCGACGTATTGGCCGTGCCCGCGCAGAAATCGCTCGTCCTCCTTGCGCAGAACGGAAGCCCCGACCCCTTGGCCAGCCATGCCTGAACTCTAGCTTGCGGTGGAGAGCAGCGGTGCGGCATCGACACGCCGGGGGGCGACGCGCGTCCTGATGATTTCGGCGCCGGCGGTGGGATGCCCAAAGAAGGAGCTTGCAAGCGCGGTCATCCTGAGAGTGACGGTTATTAGTATGATAGTATGATGGGGCTGTGAAGGTCTCCGCGCCAACTCGGCACAGAAATCGCCTAACCGCGGCGTGCGCGGTTTCGAACCAACGGTTATGGCTGCCGACAGCGGGATTGAGGAGAGCCATTCGATGCGGTCGGCAGTCGCCTCGCCGCCGCCCGGACTAGCTCCCGGCCGCGCCCGCGGCGATGGCGCAGCGATCGTGCGCATCACAGCTCTCAAGAAGACCTTCGGTGACCTCGAAGCGATCCGCCAGATGTCGTTCGACGTCGGCGACGGGGAATTTCTGAGCGTGTTGGGTCCGAGCGGCTGCGGCAAGAGTACGCTGCTCATGATGATTGCGGGACTGATCGATCCCACCGCAGGCGAAATCCGAGTCCAAGATGCGAAAGTGGCTGGGCCTCGGCGGGAAGTCGGCGTGGTGTTCCAGAGCCCGGTTCTGTTGCCCTGGCGCACGGTGTTGCAAAACGTGCTCTTTCCCATCGAGTTGCTGAAGCTGCCGCGTCCGCAATACCGGCGGCGAGCGATGGAACTGCTGCGCATGGCGAAAATCGACGAATATGCCGGGCTGTTGCCGCGTCAGCTGTCGGGAGGCATGCGGCAGCGGGTGGCGATTTGCCGGGCGCTCGTGCACGACCCCAGCATCCTGCTGATGGATGAGCCGTTCAGCGCGTTGGATGCGATCACACGCGACGAAATGGCGGTCGAGCTGCAACGCATCTGGCAGGCCAATCGGAAAACGGTGATTTTCGTCACCCACAGCATTCGTGAAGCGGCATTCCTCTCCGACCGCGTCGTGGTCATGGGTCGTCGGCCGGCGACGATCATCGACGAACTGGCGATCGATCTTCCGCGGCCGCGGCATATCGCCGTAACCGAGGACGAAACGTTCAATCGCTTGGTTCGCCATCTGCGCAAGGCGATCGAGGCCAGCCATGCGGAATAACATCGGCAAATACGCGGCTACGATCGCTTGGCCGGTGCTCGTCACGGCGCTCATCCTCTTGGCGTGGGAGCTCAGCGTCAGAGCATTGGGCATCCGCAGCATCATATTGCCGCCGCCATCGGTGGTCTTCGAAACGATGGCGCAGCGGCATGATCTCCTGTTTGCGCATTTGTGGCCCTCGCTTTATCTGACCGTCCTGGGATTTGTGCTCTCCGTCATCGGCGGCATCGTCGTCGCCGTGTTGATCACCTACTCCGCCATCGTCCGAAAGGGCTTTTATCCGGTCATCGTGGTCTCGCAGGTCATCCCAAAAATCTCCATCGCACCCTTGTTCATCGTGTGGTTCGGGACCGGAACCATGTCGAGCCTGCTGCTGGCCTTCCTGGTCGCGTTCTTTCCGATGACGATCAACGCGGCCATGGGTTTCGAGTCGATCGACGAGGATATTCACCGCATGGCGCGCACCTTCATGGGCTCGCGCTGGCAGATCTTTTGGAAGATCCGCATGCCTAACGCATTGCCGTATATCTTCGGCGGCATGAAGATTTCCATCACGTTGGCTATCATCGGCGTCATCGTGTCGGAGTTCGTCGCTTCACAGGAAGGCATCGGCTATTTGATCAAGCTCGCCGGCGGTTTGTTGGACACTCCGCTGATGCTGGCTGCGATCGTCGCGCTCAGCATCAGCGGGCTCGCCCTCTATGCGATCATCGCCGCGGCGGAAAGCTGGGCCGTTTACTGGCAGCCACCACCCGAGGCCGTCGGGGTTGCAGGAGGATGATGCGCCGGACCGGACCGCATGCTCGCAGTCTTGATCCGCCTCGTCCAGCAAGGCCAGTGGAGGGCTAAAGCTTGACGCCGGCCGCCGCCAAAATAGACCGCGCCCGCGCCCGCTGATCATCGGAGATCGTCAGACGTTCGGCAAAATCGCGTCCGGTCGGGCGGGTGGCGTCGATGCCCATCTTGGTGAGCGTGAACTGCTCCGGGTCCGACGTGGGGTCGAGAATTGCGCCCTTGGCCCCCGGGATGAAGACGATGTCTTTCTCCGCCCGCACCCGTGTGGCCACGGCCCACATGACGTCGTTGATGTCGAAGACATCCACGTCGTCGTCAACGACGATGACGTATTTCGTGTACTGCTCGGTGCCGAGAGCGGCCATGATGGCCATCTGCGGCTCGCCTTCGGCGATCTTCTTCATGGAAATGAACGCCATGAAGGCGCCGCAGGTCGTGTGCGGCACGTGCACGGCACGCACGTTCGGCAGGTTGCGCCGCAGCGCGTTGAGGATCTCGCCTTCGCGGGTGATGCAGGAAATTAAGATGTGATCCCGCGACATCCCCGACGTGACACTATGGAACATGGCGTCGCGGCGCATGCGAATCCGGTGCGCGACGAACACGTTCTGCGTGCTGCGGTACGAGGCGTAGCCGGTGAACTCGCTGAACGGACCTTCCGGCTCGTGCACGTTGGGCAGGATTTCGCCTTCGATAATGATCTCGGCGCCGGCGGGCACTTCGAGATCGGCGACCCCGCAGCGGGCAAGCCGGTAGGGTTCGCCGAACAACCCGCCGATGATTTCGAATTTTCGCACCTGCGGCGGATAGGCGTAGACCATCGAGCCCATATAGTGCAGCGGGTGGATCCCCAGCGTAATGGCGGCGGCGAGCGACTGTCCCCGCTCCTCGGCGCGGCGGTGGTATTCGTACAGGCGGCGGCGTGAATGCAACGACACGCCCAGGCGGTTTTTGCCCTTCAGCATCAGACGATGGAAACCGGTCGTGTCGATGCCGGTCACCGGATCGCGCGCCACGATCTGACCAGCGGTGATGTACGGCGCCGCATCGACCGTGAATTGCAGCGGGATCGGCAATTTCGTCAGGTCAACCTCGTCGCCTTCGAGCACCACGTCTTCCCATGCGCCCCGGCCGACAATCTCGCAGGGAATATACTTTTGGCAGCGTTCCCGAAATGCCGTGGGCAGATTGCCGGGTTCGACCCCGAGACAGGCCGCCAGCAGCTTGCGATTGCCGGCGACATTCGTGACCAGCTGCATTCCGCTGCCGCGCACGTTTTCGAACACGACGACTGGGCTCTTGCCCGCGTGATCGAGCTCGAATACCAACGCCGTGGCATCGAAACGCAAGTCGATGGGCTCACGCACGCGCAGCAATTCGTCCGGAAATTCCGTTTCCACCAGCCGCAAGAAGCCGCGCAGACTTTGCCGGTCGCTGTCCACATTTCCTTTCACGATTTTCTTTCCCCTGCTCAGCCCGCGCGCTGTATCATCGTACACGATATGCGGCCCAGCAAGAAGATCGCGAGAGGAGGCCGTTCCGTGTCGTGCCCCACGCGGTGTGCAAAGACTGACGGAAGAATAGGCTTGAACGGATCGGTCATTTACGCTTGAGCGCACCAAACCTTTCCGAGAGGAAGATACCCATGAGACTTCCGCGCCGTCGATTTCTGCATCTCGCCGCCATCGCGATCGGGACTCTTGCCGCACCGGGGCTGGCATCGGCGCAAGCCTATCCCACTCGCCCCATCCAGGTCATCGTTCCCTTTGCGGGTGGCAGCGCCAGCGACGTGGTCATGCGCATTCTCCTCGACCGAATGGCGAAGTCCATCGGGCAACCCTTCGTCGTCGACAACCGGCCAGGAGCAGGCGGCAATATCGGCACCAGCGCGGCGACGAAGGCAACACCCGACGGCTACACGCTGGTGATGGGCTCGACCGGGCCGATGGCCGCCAACAGAACGCTTTACCGCGATCTCGGCTACGACCCGGAGAAGGATTTGGAGCCGATCTCGCTGTTCGCGCACTTCCCTATTCTCATCGTGGTGAGCTCGAAGCTGCCGGTGAAGTCGGTGGGCGAATTCGTCACCTATGCAAAGACGCGGCCGAAGCAGCTCAACTACGGCTCGGTGGGCATCGGAAGCTCGCAACATCTCGCCGGCGTCTATTTCGAGCAGGTGGCGGGACTCGAGCTCACCCACGTGCCTTACCGCAACATCGCGCAATACGTGCCGGACCTGATCGCCGGCGCGGTGCCGGTGGGATTCCAGTGGCTGCCGAACGTCAGCGCGCCGCTCCAGAGCGGCGACGCCAGGGCGCTCGCCGTTGCGGCGAGCAAACGCATGACCGCGCTTCCCGATGTTCCCACGGTCGCGGAAGCGGGGATCAAGAACTACGAGGCGTCTGGCTGGCTGGCGCTATTGGCGCCCCACGGCACGCCAAAGCCGATCATCGCCAGGCTCAATGAGGAGCTGGTCGCGGCCGTCAACGATCCGTCGGTAACCGCTAAGATCATCGAGCAGGGCGCGGAAGGCGTTTCCACCACTCCCGAGGAACTCGCCAAGTTCATCGCCTCCGAGTCGGCCAAATGGCGCGCCATCATCGTCAAAGCCGGCATCCCTCCCATTCAATAACAGTCTTGTTCATGCCCGGGTGGATCAGGCATACGGCGGCCATCCGATCGGATGCGCCTCTTCGACGAGCTTGGCCAGCGACAGAATGCGCGGTTCCTCGAACCGCGGCGCGACGATTTGCAAGCCGACCGGTAGTCCGTCTCTAGTCTTGCCAGCGGGGACACTGCCGGCCGGCAGGCTGACGAGCGTGACGAGGAATGCCGGCGCGATCCAATCGATGTAGTTGTCGAATTTTCGTCCGTTGATCTCGTTCGGAAAATTCATCTCGACGGGATAGGGTTTCACCGGCGCGGCCGGCGTCAGCAGGATGTCGAAGCGCTCGAACAATTCGCGGAAGCGGTGAAACAGCCGCTGGCGCGCGTCCTCCGCGGCGGCGAGGTCGAGCGCGGTGACCTTCATCCCGGCCTTCACATTCCCTTTCAAATTCTCGCCGAACTCTTCCACTTGCGCGAGCCGCGTGAATTGCTTTCCGAGCATCCAGGCGCCGCGCCAGGTCTTATAGGGATCGCGGCCATCGGACGCGTCGAAGGCGATCTCCTCGACGGCCGCGCCGGTGTTCTGCAATTGCCGTGCGGCTTGCCGGCAGATGGCATCAATCTCGGCATCGACCCCGATTCCGGCAATGTCAGATGCATAGGCGATCCGCAACCCGCGCGCGTCCTTGCAGCGGTCCACCTCCGTGAGCGCGCTCAACCAGGGTGGCGCAACCGAGATCGGCGAGAGGCGGCTCAACCCGATCATCGCGTCGAGCACGAGCGCCGCGTCCTCGGCCGTGCGCGCCAGCGGGCCGTGCACTGGGCCCGGATCCCACAACAGCGGCGCCGGATGATTTGGGATCAGGCCGGGCGTCGGTCGTATGCCTACGATGCCGCAGAACGCCGCCGGAATTCGGATCGAGCAGCCGAAATCGGTTCCCTGCGCGATCGGAACCATGCCGGTCGCGACCGCCACCGCCGAGCCTCCGGAGGAGCCGGCTGGGCTGAGCGCGGGATTCCAGGGATTGCGCGTCGCGCCGAACACGGCGTTCACCGTGTTTGCGCCGGTCGCGAATTCCGGCGTGTTGGTCTTCGCCAGCACGATGGCGCCGGCGGCCTTGAGCCGGCGGACCGCTTCAGCATCCTCTTCGGGGACGTGATCCTTGTAGAGCGGCGAACCGAACGTGGTGCGGATGCCGGCCGTCGGCGTAACGTCCTTGATCGCAACGGGAAGCCCGGCAAGCGCCCCGAGGCGCCCCCCGCGCATCACGGCGGCCTCGACGGCGCGAGCGTGCTCTTTGGCCTGCTCGGCTGCGAGCGTCACGATGGCGTTGAGCTTGGGGTTTACGCGCGCGATCACCGCCAGATGCGCGTCGAGAACCTCGACCGGACTCACCGCGCGCGACTTGATCATGGCGGCGAGTTCGTGCGCGGTCTTTCGCGTCAAACACTTATCGGCCATCGATCCGTCACTTTCCCGACCAGTGAACGAACTGGCGCTCGACCAGCAGAAACATGAGATTGAGGCCGTAGCCCAGCCCGCCGGCCGCGAAGATCGCCGCGTACATGTCGGGCATGGCGAACAATTGCTGCGCCTCGAACACGCGTTGACCGAGGCCGTCGGTCGAGCCGATGAACATCTCGGCGACGACCACGATCACCAGCGCCAGGGACACCCCATTGCGCAATCCGACGAAGGTCTGCGGCAGCGATTCGAGCAGCATAACGTCGGTGAGCACGCGCATTCGCGACGCGCCCATCACCTTGGCGGCCAAGAGCCGCGTCTTGCGGGCGTGCATCACCCCATAGGCGACGTTGAACAGAATGACCAGCGCCGCCCCGAATGCGGCGACCGAAACCTTGGTCTTGTCGCCGACCCCGAACAGCACCAGGAACAGCGGGAACATGGCGGAGGCCGGGGTGGAACGGAAGAAGTCGACGACGAACTCGACGGAGCGGTAGACCTTCTCGGACGCGCCCAGGAGAATGCCGAGCGGGATTGCGATCGCCGCCGCGATCAGCGTGGCGAGGATCGTGCGCTCCAGCGTCCGCATGAAATCGAAGCCGAGCCGGCCGCCGGTCATCCCGCTCCACAGCGCGCGGAACGTATCGACCGGCGACGGCAGCAGAACGGGATCCACGACCTGATACCACACCGCCAGATACCACACGACGATCAGGCCGACGACGCCGATGATCGGAAGGTAAGCATCCCAATGCCTCATCCCTTGCGAACCTCCCGCTGGAATACATCGAGGCAATGCGCCTTGATTTGGACGAAGTCGTGCTGCGACAGCGTCGCGTCGGTGCGCGGCCGCGCGGCGTCGTAATGCACGTAGTCGGCAATGCACGCCGGACGGCGCGAGAGCAGGAGAATGCGGTCGGCGAGATAAACCGCCTCCTCGAGGTCGTGCGAGACGAGCACCGTCGTCGTGCCCGTTTCCACGAAGATGCGCTGGAGCTGGTCGCGCATGAACAGCGTCATCTCGTAGTCGAGCGCCGAGAACGGCTCGTCGAGAAAAAGAATTTGCGGTTCCACCACGAGCGCTCGCATGATCGAGACGAGCTGCTGCTGGCCGCCCGACAGCTCGTAGGGATAACGGTTGAGGTCGATCTTGACGCCGAGGCTGGCGACCATCCGCTCCGTGCGCGCTCGCCGTTCGGCCTTCGGCAGCTTCATCAGCTTGAGCGGATATTGGATGTTGTCGATCGCGCGCAGCCAGGGGAACAGCGCCTCGCGATAATTCTGGAATACGTAGCCGAACTTGATGTCGCGAAGGGGTTTTCCGTCAAACAAGATTTCGCCGGCGTCGGTCGGGATCAAGCCGGTGATCATGTTGATCAGCGTACTCTTGCCGCAGCCGTTCGGTCCGAAGACCGAAACGAGCTTTCCGCGCGGAATGTCGAGGTCGAAGCGGTCGTAGACGACCGCGTCGGCGAAATGCTTGGTCAAGCCGCGGATGGTGACGTGGGCGGATGCCGCAGACTCGGCAGCCGCCTCGTCCGTTCGCGCCACCGAACTCTCCCGCCCCGGGGGCAATCGATCCCTCAGAACGTTTGCAGATATTTGCTCACGTCCACCTTCTCGGTGAGCGTGCCGGTTTGCACCGAGAAGTCGATGAATTTCTGGTAGTCCGCCTTGTCCTTGGCCGTGAGATCCTTGGCCATGAAGTATCGGATCATTGGGACCGTATCGACGACGTCGTCGGGCGTGAACGTGTTCTTGAGCAGGTGCTTGCGTGCCTCTTGCGGATTGGAGTTGATGAGTTCGACCGCCTTGCCCCAGGCCTCCGTGAAGCGTTTGGCGACATCCGGCCGACTCTTGATGAAGTCGCTGGTGAGCGCGCAGCCGCCGACGAAGGCGTTGGCATCGGGATCGCCCAACACGTAATGGGCGATGACACCCGCTTCGATGGTGGTGGCGATACCCATCTTGCGCATGGTGGAGGCGTTGGGCTCCAGCGTATAGCCGGCATCGAAGGTGCCGGCCTGCATCACGTTGACGTGCTGGCCCATATCCAGTTGGTCGATGGTGTAGTCGCCGTCCTTAAGCCCCACCGCTGCCAGCGCCGCCTTTGCCATGGTGACGTTGGCGGGTCCGGGCGCGGACATGATCTTGGCGCCCTTGAGATCCTTGAGCGAGGTCGCTGGGAAGCCCTTGCGGACGACGAACTGCTCCATCTGGTACGTTTTGTTCTGGCTGTTCACCGAAATGTACATGGCGACGCCGGGCTTTTTGATATTGGCGTTCATACCTTCGATCGTCACCAGCACGGCGGCGGCGTCGATCTGATTGGTGATCATCGCGGCCACGTTCGGCGGACCGCCGATCAGCCGCACCATTTCGGGCTCGATGTTCTGTTCCTTGAAGAAACCGCGCTCGACTGCCACGAAATAGGGCAGCGACGAGCTTACCGGGAACACGCCGACTTTGACCTTGTCCTGCGCCGCCGCCGGCGCGGCGAGCGCAATGATCGCCGCGAGGCCCGACATGACGCGCCGTAGCGTTGACGCATATCTGTTCATCGTACGTCTCCATCTCTGGGCGTGCCGTCTCTATGCGAGAGACCAAGCAAGCCGCGTGCCGCCAGCCCTAATCTCCCGCATCGATGATGGCAATCACCGGTCCTCCGCCTTGCGGCCCCTGATGCATCGCATCGACTGATACGAACACCGCCGGATCCCCGATCGCCGCCGCCGCCACGCCGCCGACCGCGGCCTTCGCGTGCCGATGATGGTGCACATCGGAATCGTCGAGCATGATCTGGCGGCGCCCACGCAGCGTGCCGCGGCGGTCGGCCTCGCATTTTATGAAGCAGTTCACCAGCCGACCCCCGAGATCTTGGAAGCGTGGGCGCGTCGGCAGATCGAGGCCGGCATTGCGGATGGCGTCATAGATGCCGTCGATGTCGAGCGCATCCCGCATCACCGCATGCCCGATGCGATAGCGCCCGCCGGCGCCGGCTCTGTTGCCGAGAAGCACGACCTGCGCCTGCGTGAGCTCGACACCCGAGGAGCACGACGCAACGGAGGAGTAAAGGTCGAGATCTTGGCAGATTTGTTCGGCGCGCGGCATCGCGATCTCGCCGAGCGCCACCGCGATCCCGAGCGCGGTCGTGCCGTTCGAGACGCCCATGGAGTCGTGCACCTCGCAGGCGACGTGCTGGCCGCGCGATTGCGCGTCGCGCACGGAATCGATGGTGAGCAGCGGCGTCTTGGTCTGGACGTAATGCACGTCCTTCGCATCATCGATGGCGGCATCGCGCATCGCGGCTTTGACCGCTTGCGCGACCTTCTCCACCATCGCCGGCCGGCCGATGTCCTCCGGCAAGAGCTCGGCGCTCATCGCGGTTCCGATCGTCAGGCGTGACTTCGATGCCGGGCCGGTCTTGCCGTTCTTGGCGAAGACGGTCGCGTGCGGGGTGATGACGCCATCGCAGCCGCCCGACCACACCATCGGGATGGCGGCAATCTCCCTTTCGCTGCGCTTGCCGTGCCTTTGCAGCGCGCGGCGAAAGGCCTGATCGGCCAGGATGCGTGTGAAGTCGTTCACGCCGCCATTGCCTTCGGTCTTGCCGATGACGGCGATCACTTCGTTCGCGGTGAACTGCCCGCGGGCGATGCATGCATCGAGCCCGGAGGCGTCCTGCACCGTCTTGAGTTCGACCTTTGCGACCTCGATCGCCATTCGCCCTTAGCCCTTACGTCTTTGTGTACATTCGCGGCGCGCATTCGCCCCGCGCCATCCGTTCGTAACCCGCCCCGCGGTCGATCATCGGCGGCGGCGAAGCACGTTGCGCGCGCAGATCGGCCCGCAGCTTAGCCGTCGCCGCCGCATCGAGATCATAGCCGTCGGAAGTCGCGCGGGTGCGCAGCACGACGCCATAATCATCCCGCGCCGCCTCATACGACACGCGGCCCTCGGTCACATCGCGCTCGACCAGCTCCGGCTCGCGCTCGAGCGGATCACCCCAGCCGCCGCCGCCCGTCGTGACCACGCGCACCACCTGTCCGGCCAGGACGGGCTCGCCGTCGACCAGGCCACCGAGGTCGCGCGGCGCGCCTTCGAGGTCGACCGTGACGCAGAACGGTCGTCCGGCCGCTCCGCCGTTGACGCCGTAGCAGCCGAGCCGCACCCGGTCGGCGGTGACGATGGTGCGGCAATCCACCAGCGCGCGGTAGTGCTTCTCGTATCCCAGCCCGCCCCGCCGCTTGCCGGCGCCGCCGGAATCCGTGCGCAGCGCGAGCTTCTCCACCAGCAGCGGAAAACGCGTCTCGGTGAACTCGGCCGGCTGATTGCGCGAGTCTGGCACGATGTGGATGGCGTCGCTTCCGTCGGCGTAATAGCGACCGCCCGAGCCGCCGCCGAGCACCTCGCGCGAGAGAAACGGCTTGCCGTCGGCATCATGGCCGAAGAAGCCGGTGTAACGAATAGTCTCCTGGTCGGCCGGCATCCGCCCTTGGACCGCCTGCGCCACCACGCCCGCCAAGAGTCCGAGGCAACGCAGCAGCACGAACGAGCGCGCATTGGTCGCGGCCGGCCATCGCGGCGTGATCAGCGTGCCCTTCGGCGGGAACACGACGTCGAACACCTCACACACGCCTTCGTTGACGTGAATCTCGGCGGCGCGCTCCGGCGTATCGGCGAGGTTGCGCAGGATCGGCGCGATCCATTTGATCAGAAAGGCGCCGCCGGCATAGTCCGCCGGCCAGTTGATCGGG
>Ga0137384_10002676_pt1 | contig 14079 bp, 8 predicted proteins | sample SagtaG_2_FD_104922 | JGI IMG/M metagenome (GOLD analysis project Ga0137384, IMG submission 104922) | Vadose zone soil microbial communities from Sagehorn Ranch, Mendocino, California, USA - Sage2_R_60_16 metaG | ecosystem: Environmental > Terrestrial > Soil > Vadose zone | place: USA: California... | reverse complement strand
TGCCGCCGCCCGCCCCGCCTCCGGCGCTGAATTCGCCGAAGCCGCCCGCGCCGCCGTTCGCCAGCACCATGCCGCCGAGGGTGCTATTGCCAAGCGCGCCGAGTTCGACTGCGCCACCCGCGCCGCCACCACCGCCACCGCCCGCGATCAGGCTGCCCTTGCCGCCCGCCCCGCCGCTGCCGCCTTGCAACGTTAGCGCCAGGTCGCCGTAGGCCGTGCCGCCGCCGCCGGGACTTACAAAGCCGTTGCCGCCATTGCCGCCGAACGCCCCGCCCCCGCCGTGGTTGCCGGAGCCGTCCGTCCCGCCCCCGCCCGCCTCCACGCTGCCGCCGTTGCCGCCGTTGTCGCCGATACCGTTCGCCCCGTTGACGAATCCCGACCCGCCGCTGCCGGGTGTGCCGATGGGAGACACGCCGCCACCACCACCGCCGCCGCCGCCGCCCGGGCCGGCGTTGCCGCCGTTGCCGCCGTTGATGCCGCTGAAGTTCGCCCCGTTCACGCCGTTGACGTTGATGGTGCCGGCATTGGTGATCCCGCCGTGCGACAACAGCGCCAGCGGACGCGAGCCGGCGTTCCGCAAGCCATTGACCGTCACGCCCGCGCCAATGGTGATGTCGTCAAACGTGAACACGGCGATGCCATTGGAGACGACGCCGTTGATGGTGGAGGAGTCGGGCTTGGTCAACACGGGAGGCGTCGCCGCGGTGTCAATGGTGTGCGTGCCATTCATCGTGAACGGATTCGCCCCCAAGGAGGTGAAGTCGTTCGGGTCGAGCGGGTCGGCGTTCGCGCCGGCCGCCATCGCGCACAACAGCGCCAGGCCCGTTGCGGCGGAAATGAGGATGGATGTGATTGTGGTTTTCATGGGGGCGTATCCTTTCGCGATGGCGAAGCGTGGGGGCAGAATGCCGCCGCCTAAGAATTGCGCCGCGGCATCTTCAGAGCTGGTCTCCAAGGGAGACCCGATTCCCTTAATTGACCCGAACTTCACTCAAACCTCGCAACGGCAGTGACGCTATCAGGCCCTTGCCGCGCCAGTCAAGGCAAATGAAGGAACCAACCGCACGCGGTAGTAGGAGCGGCCTCCCGGCCGCGACGGTTGACGGGAGTCGCGACCGGGAGGTCGCTCCTACCGAACGAGGCGCACCCGATAATACCACGCCGGCACGTTGGTGGCGGCGTTGAGGTCGAGGTAGTTAGTCGGATTTCCGATCTCGCCGGGGCGTTGCATCCCATGGCCGGCTCGTTGCGCGCGTTTACCGGAAGCTATTCGGGTTTTGCCGGGACGTTGCCGGGCTTCGCAGGAACGTTGTGAAGTTCCGCAACGACGTTGTGAAGTTCCGCAACGACGTTGTGGCGTTTTACAGGAACGTTGTAAAAGTTCGCAGGAACGTTGCGCAAAAATGCAGAAGCGTATTTGGCCTGCGCAATCACGCTGCGCGCCTCCCGGCACTCCCGGCACCTTCCGGCGCCTTGAAGATTGCTTCCCTAACATGGATATGAACAACAACTCGCCCAAAAACAGCCCAAAATTACCCACTCGTTTGGGAGAAGAAGCCTTTTTCTTAGGCGAGGATTTGGGCTCATGCGCTTTGCTTGACTTGGGCCGGAGCCGGCCTGTTAAATGCATGCGGATTGCAGCGCAGAAAACCGACTCGCGACCCATGAACGAAGCTCCACATCCCGCAACTCAGCGCCAGGATCCATTCAATCTAGTCAAGGTTTTCGTCGTGGCGCTCATGTTTTGGGCCCTTTCGCAGCCGGCATTGCGGAGCCAGGCCGCGGCCAACGCAAGCGAGGTGAAAGTTCTCGAACGCGCGCCGACCTCGTCCACAAATCCATTTTACGTTACCAATCGCGAGCCGCTTGTTCCCAGCCCATTTCTCAAACTGCCCATCGGCAGGATCACTCCGAAGGGCTGGCTACGGCATCAACTCAAACTGGAAGCGCAAGGCATGACCGGCCATTTGGAGGAGATCTCCAAGTGGTGCAAGTTCGATGGCAACGCCTGGGCCGACCCGCGAGGTCTGGGAGACAGCGGTTGGGAAGAACTGCCTTACTGGCTCAAAGGCTACGGCGACCTCGGTTACGTGCTCAAAGACGATGCCATCATCAGGAACGCCCGTAGATGGATCGATGCCGTCCTCTCCAGCCAGGAGCCGGACGGCTGGTTCGGCCCGCGCGGGCTCAAGACCGGGCTCAAAGGCAAGCCTGATCTATGGCCCCACATGGTCATGTGCAACGCGCTTCAGTCTTTCTACGAGTCCACCGGCGACGACCGGGTGCTGCCGTTCCTCACGAAATATTTCAAATGGCTCAACTCGCTGCCCGGCGAAAACTTTGGGGCAGGTTACTGGCCGAAAATTCGCGCCGGCGACACTATCGAAACCATTCATTGGGTCTATAACCGGACTGGGCAGGCAGACGCGGGCTGGCTGCTGGAACTTGCCAGGCGAGTCCACGAGAACATGCAGGATTGGACCACGGGCGTCCACGATTGGCATAACGTGAATCTGGCCCAAGGCTTCCGCGAGCCGGGTGTGTATTATGTGCAAGCGCGCGATGAAAAATTCCTGCGCGCCGCGGAGCGAAACTACGACAGCATCATGGCTGTCTATGGCCAGTTTCCGGGAGGCGGCTTCGCAGGAGACGAGAACTGCCGGCCAGGTTATGCGGACCCCCGGCAGGGTTTCGAAACGTGCGGTATCGTCGAGTTCATGCACAGCTTCGAGATGCTCACCAAAATCTCCGGCAACCCACTTTGGGCCGACCGCTGCGAGGAGATCGCGTTCAACTCGCTGCCTGCGGCCCTGACGCCTGACTTGAAGGGACTGCACTACCTGACCTGCCCGAACCAGGTCCAACTTGATAAAAACAACAAAGCGCCGGCGATAGACAACAGCGGCACGATGTTTTCCTACAGTCCATGGGAGGTTTATCGCTGCTGCCAGCACAACGTCGCGCACGGCTGGCCGTATTACGCAGAGGAACTGTGGCTGGCCACTGCCGACCATGGACTCTGTGCCTCTCTTTACGCTGCCAGCGAAGTCACCGCCAGGGTTGGCGAGGGCGCTGAAGTCAGAATCTCGGAGGACACCGACTATCCGTTCGGTGAGATGATCACATTCAGGATATCCGCCGCGCACCCGGCGAAATTCCCACTGTATCTGCGAATTCCACGTTGGTGCCAGGGTGCGTCGGTCCAAGTCAATGGCCGCCCTGTTGAAATCAAGACCAGACCATTGACCTACGCCGTTCTCGATCGCACCTGGCAAGAGGGCGACAGCGTGAGCTTGCAACTGCCCAGTCACATTTCAGTGCGCAAATGGGAGAAAAACAACGACGCAGTCTCGGTGGATTATGGCCCGTTGAGCTTCTCGCTCAGAATCGGCGAGAAATGGTCGCGTTACGGCGGGACAGAGGCGTGGCCCGAATTCGAAGTCTTTCCCACCGCGCCCTGGAACTATGGGTTGCTGCTCGATCCAACTGACCCGGCGAAATCATTCAAAGTCGTGAAAAAGCCCGGGCCGGTGCCAGCGCAACCGTTTGCGCCAGATGCCGCGCCGATTGAACTGCAGGCCAAAGCCAAACGAATCCCCGCCTGGCAGCAGGATGCGCAAGGGATGGTCGGCAAGCTTCAGCCCAGCCCAGCGAAGTCCGACCAACCGGTCGAGACCATCACTCTCATCCCGATGGGCGCCGCCCGGTTGCGCATCTCTACTTTTCCAGTGGTTGGCAGTGGCGCCGCGGCCCATGAGTGGGTGACGCCGAAATCACCACCGGTTTCCGCCTCGCATTGCTTCGAGAGTGACACGGTTGAAGCGTTGATAGATGGCTTGGAGCCAAAAAGCTCCAACGACCACAGCATCCCGCGCTTCACCTGGTGGGACCATCGCGGTACCACCGAATGGGTGCAATACGATTTCGAAAAGCCGCGCAGGGCTTCCGCCGTTGAAGTTTATTGGTTTGACGACACCGGCGCCGGGAACTGCCGCGTGCCAGAATCGTGGAAGCTGCTTCGCCGAAACGGGGAGAATTGGAAAGAAGTCGGCGGCGCCTCTGGTTATCCAACGAAAACCGATACTTACAATCGCGTGACCTTCAAACCGCTGGAGACTACCGCTTTGAGAATTGAAGTAAGACTTCAGCCGGACTTCTCAGGGGGCATTTTGGAGTGGAAGGTGAAGGAATGAAAAACTGAGAGGAACATTAGTCGCGGAACAATTGTTATTATGAGACCCGGACGCCGCCCATCCGGCAGGCCCCTTGGCGCCTGCGAGTCGATCTTGCTGTTCGTGCTGACAGCAGTTTATCTCCAGGCCGCTGAGTGGCAGCCTGCCTCCGGCCCGCTCAAGACGCGGTGGGCCAAAGATGTCTCGCCGCAGAATGCTCATCGCGAATATCCCCGTCCACAAATGGTCCGCAAAGAATGGCTCAACCTTAACGGTCTGTGGGACCTGGCCATCACGGGCAGAGAGGCGCCTAGGCCGGAGGCGTACCCGGCCCGGATCCTCGTCCCGTTTCCGATCGAGTCGGCCTTGTCCGGCGTGATGCAGCCGGTCGGCGAAAACGAACGTCTATGGTACCGGCGGAGGTTCGAGCTGCCCAGGAAATGGCCGGGCCGGCGAGTGCTGCTGAACTTCGGTGGCGTGGATTTCGAGGCGACCGTTTGGGTCAACGGCAAGGAAGTCGGTCAGCATCGCGGCGGATACGACGGGTTTACTTTCGATGTCACCGACGCGCTGAGGCCGGCCGGGACCAATGAATTGGTCGTTTCGGCGTGGGACCCGACCGATGCCGGCACACAGCCGCGCGGGAAACAGGTCCGCAAACCCCATAGCATCTGGTACACGCCCACCAGCGGTATCTGGCAGACGGTCTGGTTGGAGCCGGTCAATGCCGCCTATATCAAAGGTCTGAAAATCACTCCAGACGTGGACCACAGCGCAGTAACCGTGCAGCCGTTGACGACCGCGACGCTCAGCGACGCCAGGGTCAAGGTCACCATCCGCGATGGAGCAAGTCCGGTCTATGACGCCTGGGTGACCGCTGGCGGACAAATCACGTTGCCGGTCAAGAACGCTAAACTTTGGTCACCAGAGAGTCCGCACTTGTATGGTCTTTCGGTGAGCCTGGAACTCGGCGACCGCACGATTGATAGGGTCGAAAGCTATTTCGGCATGCGCAAAATTTCCTTGGGCCAGGATTCCAAAGGGTTCACTCGCCTCTGCCTTAACAACAAGACCTATTTCCAACTCGGCCCGCTCGATCAGGGCTTCTGGCCCGATGGCCTTTACACCGCGCCGACCGACGCGGCCTTGCGCTACGACATCGAGATGACCAAAAAGCTCGGATTCAACCTGGCGCGCAAGCACGTCAAAATCGAACCGGACCGATGGTACTACTGGTGCGACAAACTCGGATTGCTGGTGTGGCAGGACATGCCCAGCGGCGACCGATACATCGGCGCCAAGGATCCGGACATCACGCGCAGGCCAGAATCCGCCAAAGAATTTGAAACCGAACTCCAGGCCCTCATCGAAGGCCGTGGCAATCATCCTTGCATCGTGATGTGGGTGCCCTACAACGAAGGCTGGGGACAGTGGGACACGCCGCGCATCGTGGAGCTGATTAATAAGCTCGACCCGTCGCGCCTTGTGGATAACGCGAGCGGTTGGACCGATCGCGGCGTTGGCGATGTCAACGACATGCATAAATATCCCGGCCCAGGTTCACCCGACCCGGAACAGAAGCGCGCCGTCGTGTTGGGCGAATTTGGCGGCCTGGGTTTGCCGGTGCGCGGACATACCTGGCAATCCGAGAAGAACTGGGGCTATCGCAGCTTCACCAACGCGGAGGCGCTGACCAGCGCGTACCTGGACCTGGTGGCCGGGCTCTTTCCACTGGTCGAATCGAAGGGATTGTCGGCTGCGGTCTATACCCAAACCACCGACGTGGAGGTCGAGGTCAACGGCCTGATGACCTACGACCGCGAGTTGGTGAAAATGGACATGAAGAAGGTGGAGGCCGCCAACCGCCGGGCCCGAACCAGGTAGGGATGCTTTCTACGGCGTCCCGGATCGGGTGGAGCTGGAAGATAGGGACGCAGTGGAATGCGTCCCTACCACAGATTATCACCGGCCGTCAAACAGACCCGCGCGGCATTTGGGATCCTCAATCGTCCTTTTCTGGCAACTGCGCCGCCCAGGCCGGATAAGCCGCCTGTGAGCCTTTCATCGCATGCCAGAGGATTAGGTTGAGCACCTGTTCAGGGCATTGGTCGGCATGGTCGAGCGGCAAACGCGCTGAGCGATACGCGTCTTTGCGCAGCAGCGGGTCGGAAATTTTCCTGGGTTGCGGATTCAGCCGATCCAAGGGGATGTTGGCCGGCAGGGCCTCGAACGGCCTGAGGTCCGGGTTGGCGACGAAACAATCGCGCATCGGTGTCGCCGTGGCGTCGAGTTGGTTCATGGGCGGCAGGCCCAGAATCAATTCGATGGTGCGTACCAGGCTGGTCTGGTTATACTGCGTGCTTATGACCGCGCCACGCCGCGTGTAGGGACTGATGATATAAGCCGTCGTGCGATACCCGCTCAGATGGTCCCAGCCGCTTTGAGGGTCGTCTTCGATGGCAAAAATGCACGTCTCCGGCCAGAAGCGGCTGTGGCTGATGGCCTCGACGATTTGACCAAACGCCAGGTCATTGTCGGCCACTTGTGCGCCGGGCGTGGGGGCGTCGGGCTTGGTGCCGCTGGTGTGATCGTTGGGCAGGCAGATAATGAGTAGGTTGGGAAAATCGCCCCGCTGCTCGAACTGCTTTAGCTCGTTTATGAACTGCGCGGCACGGAACTGATCGGGTATGTCCAACTCCCAGCCGACCGTGTTAGTGGCCAGGTAGGGGCGGAGCGATTCAATCGCCGGTCGGCTATGAATTTCGATTTCGCCGACGTGGTTGGTGAAGTCGCGGTAGAAATCGAGGAACTTGGGTGCGTTTGTCTTGGATTCATCGCGCCATCGCGCCTCGGTGATGGCGAATTCGCCGTAATCGCGCAAGGTCTTGCCATGCGCGAGGGCGTTGTCCCAAATGAACCCGGTGGGTGAGTAAGCCAGAGCGTCCACGTCATGGTCCTCCATGCCATCGGGGTAACTGCGCGGGAAGCCGGCGAAGGACCTCTCCAGGTAATCGGTGGTGATAGCGGTATCGGTCCACTGGTGGCCATCGGCGCTAAGCACGCCGGAGCAGTAGGTGTTGTCGAGCAACACGAATTCGCGCGCCATTTTGTGCTGATTAGGCGTGATCCGATCCCCGAAGACGCACAGCGACGAATCGCCGCGGCCCTCTTTCAGGTCACCCAGGACCTGGTCGTAGGTGCGGTTTTCTTTGATGATGTAAACCACGTGGTTGAACACGCTCGGCTCGCCAACGCGCTCCGGCACCGGGCACGGCGGTTGTGCGGAGCGCGGGGGCAGTTTCGCTTCCAGCAGCAGGCCGTACCGGAGATTGCGAAGAGTAGTTTGGGTCAGCCGTTGCAAGGAGCGCGCTGAGGGCTTCGGCACCAGGGACAGCGTGCCGAAGTGCTCATGCGAATTATACTCGGCGCGCTGGCCCGGCTTGATTTTCCGGGTCGAACCGATGCCTTTGATGTTGGCGACGCAGAGGGTATTTCGTTTTGCATCGTAAACCACTGCGCCCGGAAACCAGCCGACGGGAATCAGGCCGCGCAGGACGGACTTGCCCGGCTCGAAACGAATGACGGCCAGGGCATTCTGTGTCCCGTTGCAGACAAAGAGGTTTCGACCAGTTTCGTCGAACGCCAGCGCGTTAGGCTGAGCGCCGAACAAATCGGCAGGGTTTTGGCGCGCCCAAATGGTTTCTACAACTTTGTCGTTGCGCGTATCAATCACGCTGAGGGTGTCACTGCCGGCGTTTGCGACCACCAGCCAGCGCCGGTTCGGCGAAAGCGCCATGGCCGAGGCGTGGAGGCCAGTCGGGATTTCGGCTTTGGCCTTTCGGATTTCGGATTCGTTGGTCGTTGCGCCAAGCTCAATCACGGACACCGAACCCTCGCTTGCGATGTGGCGGACCGGGTCCACGCGCACCAGCGTGCCTTGACCGGCGGGGCCGGTGAGGCTGTTGGTGTCTGGCCGCCGGCCACCCCAATTGCTCACGTAGGCCTTGTAGCCTGCGAGCACGACGTCGAACGGGGCGGTGCCCGTCTCCCAAAGCCGCAGCACTCGGCCCGTCAGCGCATCCAACTCGGCCAGCCGATTGGAAAGGTTCAGAGCAACGTAAAGGCGCCTGCCGTCGGCTGAGACCGCGATGCCGGCTGGGATTTCCGTCTCGCGTCGCGGCGCGTCCGCCGGTGGGAGCAGGAAGGTGGACAACCCAAGTACCCTGTGGCCTGGCTCGACGCCGAAGACCTTGATGCTGCCATTGACGTTGGCCAGATAAATCCGCGAGCCATCCGGCGAAAAGACCAGCCCGGTGAAGCTGACCTGTGCGTCTTTGTCCGGCTGGAGGATCTGCTCGGGGACAGGGCTAGGCGCCGGTTGCTGGCCGCTTTCCGGCGGCAAGGGCACCGGCTGGAGAATTTTACCCGAACGGGCCTCGACCACGATCATCTCGCGCGTCTTGCCTGCGGTCACCAGCAAATGGCCATCCGGGCTTAACGCCAGGGCCTGTGGCCGCAGGCCGGGCAACTCGACCTGCCTGCCGGCGGGCGTAAGGATTTGGTTAGCCGGTGTGTAGTAACGATTGACGCCGATTTGGCCGACGCCTTCCTGGGTTGGAGAAGGGGAGAAGACTTCCGGTGTGGTCTTGCAACCGACCAGCACAAGCGCCATAAGCAACAGCAGGCATGACGTGTATCGGAACCGGGGGATCGGCACAGTGTGTGGCAAAGCGTCGAGGATGACATCCATCTCGCTGAATAAATGCGCGATATAAAGGCCTCGGGTCTTCAACTCGGCGTTGGCGGCTTGCTGGGCGAGCCAGAAATCTACATCTGGAGCATCTGCCGTTGCGGGAATTATTCCATCAACATCCTGCGTAGCCCAGTAATCCTGTTGCGAACCGGGAAAACCTAACGCCAAAGCAGAACGCCCGAACACCGTCAACTCGGCGGGTTTGGAGAGATGCCGGTCGAGAGTCTGCAAGATTTCGAGCGGATTATTCATCCCGCGTGAGCCACTCGATGTGCTGCCCTCTGCCCGCGGGTGTGTAGCCGGTCTGCAACACAAACCGCGACCAGTGTGGCAGCGCCTCGGTTCGCACACGATGCCGCGTGGGAAGATGGACTCGCAGAAAAGCCCAGGGCTCCAAGTCCGGCGCGACTCGGGCTGCTGCGCCGGCCACGTGCAGCAACACCGGCTCGCAACGTTCCATCACCGCCAGGCGCGCCAGGGTCGCCTTGTCCGTGTTCCTGGACGACAAGAGTTGCGCGGCAGCACGGATGAAGATCGGATTAAAGGCATGGTGCCCAAGGCAGAGTGCGATTCCGATTTCTTCATTGCTCACCGCCCGATTATCCGGGGGGAGGCTGGGGGCAAAAGTGCGGCGATAATGCGAGGCCCCCCGTTCGACGGCGCACTTAAGCAGCCAATCCCCGAACTGCTCCGGTGCGCACCCGCTCAACTGCACCAGTTTGCGCAAGAGCGGTGAGACGTGGGTGACATCGCCGAGCTCTTGGGCCAAGCTTGATCGAGGCGTTTCCTCATGCAGTCCCATGGCAAGAGCCTACCATGAAAGGAGATCAACCCGCACGAATTTGTCTGTGCATCAGTTCAAGAGCCCGTTAGCGGCCGACGCCCGTAACAAAGCTCTAATCGGCGGTTCTTGGAAAACTGATGCTCCTCGTATCGTCTGCTACTGTCTCAGGAAGCGGCCCTGGAATTGGGAATTTGGGAATCTGTGCAAGCTTGACTGAATATGCCGGCTCTGTTTGAAGTCAATCTCCTTAGAAGGCAGTACATAGGCTCGAGCCGGCAACAGCTATACAGAGGCTATGAAACGGCGAATATGGCTCTCAGTGACCTGGGTCGTGGGGTTAAAACTCATTGCCGCAGCAGTTCCAGGCTCGGTGGCCCAAGCCCAGCCTCAGCTTTCGCCGACCTTTCCACCACACCAAGCCGTCGCGGCGACTCCTGGGTTGGCGCTGACAAACCTGAGCGTGCCGACGAAGAGCGCTCCGCCCAGCTCTTCGTCACCTGCGGTCAAGGCTCTCCTCGACAGTCCCGTCGCGACAATCAAGGCGGCTCTGCCTGGAACCTACGTCTCGCCCTGGCTGTTAGATATCGTGAAGTTGGCGCAGGCCGGGATTAAGGAAGACGTCATGCTGACGTTTGTTGACTCCGCGGGGACATTCAATCTTGATGCGGACCAAATCATTTTTTTGCGCGACCTGGGTGTCTCCGACGCAGTGATCAACGCCATGATTGAGCATGACTTCGATTTGCTTTCGGGCGTGCGGCAAGTGCCGGCGAATTTATCCGATTCCCAATCCCCCACCCCACTGACCTTCGTTCGCATTGCTCCACCAAAGCACGCCCCAGCGCCGCCGACGGCGGCGCCCGCATCGCCGCGCGACCTGCCTGCGGTCACCTCCTCGCCCAGCATCGCCGAGGACAATAGTCGCTTGGACTCCGGCGAGCTGGCACCCGCAACCGGCGATGAGCTCGAAACCACCAGGCCCCTCGGGTCGCGGGAACAAACCAACGCGCGCGGAGACCAGGGCGCAGTTTGGCCGGTCCGGCTGCCGTATGCCGTGCAACTCACCGACCCCATCATCGTGGTCCCGGGCGCGGAGAGGTTTCCTAACGTGGTGGTCATTCACTGGTTCCACTGATCGGATTTTTTCATGCGCGGACTCACAGGTCGCTGACGAAATCACCAACCGTTTACGGTGTTTGCCAAAACCGCCGGCTCTTGGTCACTCGTTGACGTGCACGATCTTCGCCGGTGGAAAGCCATTGAACCAAGTCGCTGAGGCGCTGCTGTAGGCGCCGATGTCCTCGGAATAAACCAGGTCTTCAATCTCCAACTCCGGCAACTCTTCAGAAAGCGAAATCGTATCGAGCGCATCGCAGGTCTGGCCGAAGACGGCGCAGATTTCCGAGTTGCCTTTCTTGAAGGCCTTCAAGTGATATTGGCAGTGGTCGAAGATGATGCCGCTGAAGGTGTGATAAACGCTGTCGTCAATGTAGTAACACGCTTTCCCATCGCGCACAGCTTTGCCGATGATACGCGCGACTGCGACTGCGGCGGTGGCCACCAGAAAGCGGCCTGGCTCGGCCAGAATCTGGAGTTCCTTGGGGAACAGCCGATCGATCTCGGCATTGATTGTCTTTGCCAGGATGCTGAAGGGTTTGACGTGTTTGTTGTACGGCGCGGGAAAGCCGCCGCCAATGTCCAGAATCTTGATTTCGTGTCCGCGGGATTTCGCTTCCTGCATCACCGCCGCCGACAGGTCCAGCGCCTGGACAAAGTTTTGGAAATTCGTGCACTGGCTCCCAACGTGAAAACTCAGGCCCTCGACAACCAAACCCTGACGGAACGCGGCCTCAATGAGGTCCACCGCTTCGCCCGCGTCGCAGCCGAATTTGGAGGAAAGTTCCACCATTGAGCCGGTGTTGGGCACGCGCAACCGCAGCACCACGCCCGCGTGCGGGGCGAAGCGCTTGATTTTCTTCAGCTCGTCAAGGTTGTCGTAAGTGACCAGCGGCTTGTATCGATCGAGCGCCTGCAAGGTTTCTTTCGGTTTAGTCGGATTGGCGTAAATGATTTTGTCCCAGATGAAGTCCTGCTGTTCCTTCGGCGGCAGGTGCCTGATATTCTTGTAAACCAGCATGAACTCCGGCAGGGAGGCCACGTCGAAACTCGCCCCTGCACTGTAGAGCGTGCGCACTATGGCCGGCTCGGCGTTGGCCTTCACCGCATAATACGCTTGCACGCGCGGCAGGTGCTTTTTGAATGCGGCGTAATTGTCGCGTATGCCATCGTGGTCAATCACCACCACCGGCGTGCCGTGTTCGCGAGCTACGGACTGAAGCTGGCGCGTGGTCATGGCATCTCTGCCCTCAATCCAGCCTCGGCTCGCTTCCATCAATCATCTTCACCTGGTTGTGAGCAAAATATTCTGTGGTCAGCGCCCTCATCATTTTGTCGCGCTGATCGTAGAGGCGGCGAAGCCGGCGCGGCTTATGCCTGGCCAGAGCGTAGTGGGTCAGGATGGGCATTGCGATGGTGGTATCGGTGTAGCACACGATGGCGTCAGGCAACTTGGTCGGGTCCACTTTGCCCCAACTGACAGCCTCGCTGGGGGTCGCCCCGGAGAGGCCGCCAGTGTCGGGCCGCGCATCGGTGACCTGCAGAAAAAAGTCCTGGCCGAGTTCATTGATGCGGAGCACTTCCTGGATTTGCGGCTCAGTCTGGAGCATGAAGTTCTTCGGACTGCCGCCGCCCCAGAGCACGACGCCGCTCCTGCCGCCCGCCCGCTTTGCCGCCAGCACGAAGGCGGTGGTTTCGTTGACATCAATTGCGGGGTTGAGACGGAGTTTGTTGCCGCGCAATTCCACGCCGGCAACGTTCATTCCGATAGTGGAATCGCCAGGGGAGGAGGTATAGCACGGCACGCCGGCGCGATACGCGGCGGCGAGCACCGAGACATCCTTGAGCTTGTTCTTGCGTTCCCACTCGGCGCAGTATCTACCCAGCAGATGATGCAGCTCGGCGGTCCCCATTTCCTTTTGGCATTCGGGCTGGATAAGAATGTCGCGCAGCAGTTCGTCGGTCGTCATCAGGCTGTCACTGTAAGGAATCAGCACGTCATAAACCCGGACGATGTCGTTGTCGCGCAGGTCGGTGTCATCGAACTTGAAGCTGCCGGCATGCACCGGGAGATTCAGCGCGAAGTGCATGTCGTGGTAAAGGTTGGCGCCAGTGGAAACGATCCAGTCAACGAAGCCCGCCTTGATGAGCGGGATGATGCAGGAACAGCCAAGGCCGGCGGGGGTGAGGGCGCCCGAGAGGCTCATGCCAATCGTGACATCGGCCGCGAGCATTTTGTCCGCGAAAAGCTGGCAACCTTCCTTGAGCCTCGCCGAATTGTAAGCCAGGAAAGTTTCGTCAACCAGGTCGGCCAGCTTCTCTTTGCCCGTGAGGTTTTTCGGCATGATACGCGGGCCGGACATGTATTGTTTTTTGTGCGGGCATCGCTTTTCCTTGAGCCAATCCGGCATTTCGGAAACATCTTCGCGGGTGCGCACGCGCATTCTTTCGGTTCGAGCCATAGGTGAGATTTGGTTTTGCCGCCGCTCACCATACGAAGGTTAGCCCGGTTGCCAATCCCTAAATCAAGAATTTGATCTGCCAAAACCGCCCTGCTCGTCCGGCAAGATCTTCTGCCCATGACTGCGTATGTGTCTAGCGTTCTCTGCCTCCAGCCGCTGTCGCATCGGCAATCCTGAAGGGATTCCGCAACGAAGCCCAGGGTTGCGAGGAACGAGCTACCCTGGGTTGGCGGACCAAGGAGGCTGAACCCTGAGGGTTCCGCTGAGGACGCTACTTAACCCCTTTCCAAAGGTTTCCACCGCGCTGCCAAGCGGTCTCGAGCGTCCTTGAACTCGCCCCGCCTGAAACCTGGGCACAAGGATCTTCTTTCTGGACATTTTCCGCAGCGTTGCTTTACCGCGTCTGGCCTGGTTCCAGTTCAGCGGTTTGGTATCCATCCTGCTAATAGGCCGTATATGAAATGGCTGAATCTCAGGATGAACAGAGTCAGAGCGGCTGTGGCTCTGCCGACGCCACAAGTGCCCCCTCCCCGCATCGAGTTGCCGCCCCTCGCGCCAACTGCTTCGGGAAAGATCCTCGTCGTTGATGATAACGCAGTCATCCTGGAGACGCTGTCCATGAAGCTCAAATCCGCCGGCTACGAAGTCACTACGGCCGTGGACGGCTCTGAGGCGCTCGGCGCCGTCGGTCAGGAACAGCCCGACCTGATCCTGCTGGACATTGAATTCCCGCCCGATGTGGCTAACGGTGGCATGCCTCACTGGGAGGGATTGCGGCTCATGCTGTGGTTG
>Ga0137384_10002674_pt1 | contig 14086 bp, 9 predicted proteins | sample SagtaG_2_FD_104922 | JGI IMG/M metagenome (GOLD analysis project Ga0137384, IMG submission 104922) | Vadose zone soil microbial communities from Sagehorn Ranch, Mendocino, California, USA - Sage2_R_60_16 metaG | ecosystem: Environmental > Terrestrial > Soil > Vadose zone | place: USA: California... | reverse complement strand
GCCCGGCAGGAACCGGCGCCAGTGCTTCCTGATGATCTGGAAGCCGCCCGAGGCCCAGCGGTAGCGCTGCTTCTTGAACGCCTCGTAGGTGTCCGGCAGGAGACCCCAGCCGTAGCGGCGGTTGGTGTAGAGCGCGCGCCAGCCGCGCTCGAGGATCGACAGCCCGAGGTCGGTGTCCTCGCAGATCGTGTCGCTCGACCAGCCGCCGGCGGCTTCGATCGCGGCGCGCCGCATCAGGCACATGGTGCCGTGGGTGATGACGGCATTGGCCTCATTGCGCCTGACCATGCCGATGTCGAAGAAGCCGGCATATTCGCCGTTCATGGCATGGTGCATGAGCGTGCGCTCGCCGTCGCGATGGTCCTGCGGCGCCTGGACGATGCCGACCAGCGGGTCCGCGAAGGCGGGGACCAGGTCCTTGAGCCAGTCGGGGTGCACCACATAATCGGCATCGATGATGCCGATGATCGAGGCGTCGGGCGCGGAGTGCGCCAGCGCAAGACGCAGCGCGCCGGCCTTGAAGCCGGTCAGGTTGTCGACGTTGACAAACTTGAATCGCTCGCCGAGCGCGCGGCAATGCTCCTCGATCGGCCGCCAATAGGCCGGATCGGGGGTATTGTTGATGACGACGATGCATTCGAAATTCGGATATTGCAGGCGCGCAACCGCATCCAGCGTCGCCTTGAGCATGTCCGGCGGCTCCCGATAGGCCGGAACATGGATCGACACCTTCGGGGCATATCCCTCCGGGGCGGGCAGGGGACCTTCGATCAAGCGCCGCGGGCGGCGCCCGAAGGCCAGGGATGCAATCTCCTCGACGCGCGCGAGCGCAATGAGGACGAGTGGAATGAGGAGCGAAATGCCGAGCGCGAAGGCGAAAGCGGCGCCGGGCACGAAATAGTGACCGTTCCAGAAGGCGAACACGATGGCGAACCAGGCGCCGACCGCATTGGCGGAGATCGCGAGTGCCGCGGCCTCGCCGGCAGTCGCCCGGGCTCTTGCCAGGATCGGCACCGACAGCAGGAGGCCCAGCAAGACGGCGAGGCTTGCGACCTTCCAGTAGTCCGGATCGCTGAACAGCCCGGTCCAGGCGAACTTGGCCTGCTGCGAGGCGTCAAACACGCCCCAATAGGCGCCGACGCTGCCTTCATTGATCTTCCAGGGCTGATCGAATGCTTCGAAGAGGTTGTAATCGATGCCGTAGGCCTCCGCGCGCGCGGCAAAATCACGCAGCACTGTCGCCTGCTCGGCGCGGCCCGGATCGGCGGCTTCCGCATTGTATCCGGCGCTCGGCCAGCCGAACTCGGCGATGACGATGCGCTTGCCGGGATGGGCGTGGCGCAGGTCGTCGTAATGGGATATCGCCAAATCGACCGCTTTGCCGGCCGTCGCCCCGGACTCCCAGTAGGGCAGGATATGGGCAGCGATGAAATCGACCGACGAGGCGAGCTCGGGGTGATCTCTCCAGTCCGTCCAGATCTGGCCGGTCGTCACCGGGACCGGGCTATGGCGCTTGACCCATTGGAGGATCGTGATTTGCGCCGCGACGCTCTTTTCCACCTTGATCTCGTCGAGGATGTCTTTGAGCGATCCTTTCTTCCCGGCGGATTCGAGTGACCGCTTTCTCTTCTCGGCTTCCGCGCGCAGAGCGGCGTCAATCTTTTCGCTCTTTAGTCGATCGAGAATCTCGTCGACCGATCTCGCCCGAGCCTGGTCGAGCGACCACTTCTTTTTCTTGGCTTCGGCGCGCAGTGCAGTCTCATCAAAGGCCAGATCGCTCAGCCGCCTCGCTTCCGCGCGCAGGGCGGTCTCGTCAAAGGCGAGATCGCTCAGTTTAATCGTGTCGACCCGATCCTTGCTCTCGACCCTGATCTCGGCAACCTCGGCGAGTGACCTAGTCTTGATGGTCTCGTTCCCGACCACGATCGCGCTGACGTTGTAACGGCGGGCGAGGTTGAGGGCGGCCTGGATTTCGCGCCCGTCACGCTCCACCCGGTCGTCGAGCCAGATGCCGACCCAGACCTTCAGCCCCAGCTCGGCCGCGATTGCGGGCACCAGCTCGACGCCGGAGGTGGAGGAATAGGTTCGGACCCCGCGCGCATACGGGGCAATAAGCTTAAGGTCGGCTCGAATCTGGTTTTCGGTCGGCGGGACGCCGTCCTCGGGATGCTGGGACCGGGAATAGGAGTAGGGAGTGTAAGAAATGCTCGGAAGCACGCTGCGGAAATCGGAAACCGCCTGTTGCCGCTGGAGCAAAGCCCACAGCCCGGCATGCACGCAAACCACCAGCGCGACCACGGCGGCAACGGTGCGCATGAAAAACAAACCACGCGGGGCTGGAAGCAGTGGCCCGAACCCGTCCCCAAGGTTCGGCCAAGGCCGTTCAATTCACGATATCTCAGCGAGAAGCGTACAACAAGTAACGGCTCGAGATGGCGAATTCAAGACGACCAACAACTCAACTGACAAATAGTTCCGTGTTGATTGCGCAATTCGAATGAACATCCGTATAGGCAAATGAACGTTCGTACAGACTGCAAGAAGTTTTCAGTTGGACGCCGCGCCTGTCGGCTCTATTGGGCCTGGGCGGGTGCCGCCGCGGCTGCCGCCGCCGCGGGCGCCATGACGGAATCGCCGCCAGGATTGTTCCAACAGTCGTGAATCCGCCCATTCAGCGAATCCGGCGCCTTGGCATCGATCGGTCCCAGCCGGACGACGCAACGGAACGCGGTCTGGATGTGGCCGGCCGGACAGCCGAACCGGTCGTAAAGGTCGAGATGGCGGAAGGCGGTGTCAAGATCATCGCGCCAGAGCAGGCTGACCACCCGTCGTCCGAGCCACACGCATTCCGGATTGCCGGCCGGAGCGCCCAAGACCCGTTCGGCCTCGGCGTAGTCGTCGATTTTCTTTGGTACATCCTTGCCGTTCTCGCCGCTCGGCGAACGCGGGTCGGCCGCCTTTGCGTCGGCGCTCTGGGCAAGGGTGGATTTGGCCGCCACAGTCAAAAAGGCCACGCCGAGGATAACGGCGGCGGTACACAAACAGGCGAAGCGCATGGTGACTCTGAAGTTGTTGGCCGTCACCGGCCGGTTGTTCCCCCCACATGCGCACCGGATTTGGTCAGCCTTGCGGCCGTGGCCGCCTTCGGCTGGCCAAAAAACGGTTTGCATGGGCGCATTGGCGGATGTTTCCAAGACTTTGTCCAAGACTTTGTCCTGCGCACTGCGACCCGATTAAAGCAGCACTGCGCCGTGCCGCCAATATGCTCGACGAAAAATTCATTACGCCCAGCCAAAATTCATTCCAATCGGCGGGGCGGTGGGTCCTCGCCTCACTCGCCCTAAGCTCAGCCACCGCATCTTGGTGCGAGACCGAACACAACGATTGAGGCGTGCGCGATGACGCACCGGCCTCGGCGACGGACGGGGCCAGTGGCCTTGGCACTTTGCCGGACCCACGATAAGCGATTGTGTTGGTAACGACAGGAATGGCAATGCGCCTTGGGGCCGCGTTTTTCATGCTGGCAGCGGCGGCTATCGTTGCGGCTTGGGCAGGCCTTGGCGCACCGGTTGAAATGCCGGCCTCCCCGCTCGGTCCCGGAGAAAAGCTGCATTGCGTCTCCTATGCGCCTTTTCGGGGGGATCAGGACCCGTTCGGGCCCGACGTTCCGATCGATCCCCGGCAGATCGAGGAGGATCTTGCCCGCCTCCAGCCGCTGACCGGCTGCATCCGGACCTACTCGGTGGATCACGGCCTCGACCAGATCCCCGAAATCGCCGGCCGCCACGGCTTAAAAGTGATGCTCGGCATATGGCTTTCGAGCCTTGCCGAGCCCAGCCGCAGGCAAATCGAGATTGGGATCGGGCTCACCAGGAGGTTTCCCGATGTGATCCAGTCGATCGTGGTCGGCAATGAGGTCTTGTTGCGGGGCGAAATGTCGGCCCCGGATCTCGTGAACACTCTCCGCAGCGTGAAGGCCCAGGTCGCGGTGCCGGTGACCTATGCGGATGTGTGGGAATTCTGGCTGCGGTACCGGGAGGTCGCCGCGGCGGTCGATTTCATCACCATTCACATCCTGCCCTATTGGGAGGATTTCCCGATCCCGGCGCAGGAGGCGGCCCGCCACCTCGACTCCATCCGAAACCAGGTCGCGGAAGCCTTTCCGAACCGCGATATCCTGGTGGGCGAGTTCGGATGGCCGAGCGGCGGCCGGATGCGCGAGGGCGCCCTGCCATCGCCCGCCGATCAGGCGCGTGCCCTGCACGAGGTTCTGGCGCAAGCCAAAGCCGAGAATTACCGGGTCAATGTCATCGAAGCCTTCGATCAGCCCTGGAAGCGTCAGCTCGAAGGGGCGGTTGGGGGCCATTGGGGCTTGTTCGACGCCTATGCTCGCCGGGCCAAATTCAGCTGGGGGGCGGCGGTCTCCAACCATCCCCATTGGCACTGGCAAGCCGGGGGTGGCATGGCGCTCGCTGCGGCCGAGTTTGCAATTGCGCTGGCGGTGCGCCGCCGCGCCGCTGCGGCAGCGCGGTCGAGCTTCTGGCTTGCCGTTGCGGTGATCGCATTCGTTTCCGGAACGCTCATCGGCTGGACGGTCGAGAACATTCCGGTCGAGAGCCTCACCGCCGGGGACTGGCTGCGCTCAATTGCCTGGGCGGTGATCGCCGCACTGGCGCCGCCGGCCTGCGTCGCTGCGCTCGCGTCCGGGGCAGCGGTGCCGAGCTTCGGCCAGATGCTGGGACGCAGGGACCGCCCGCGCCGGCCGCTCGCGCTTTTGCTCGGAGTGCTCCTGATCGGGCTCGCGGTTCTGGCCGTGCAGGCTGCGCTGGGGCTCGACTTTGATCCCCGTTATCGCGACTTTCCGTTCGCGCCGCTCTCGGGCGCCGCCTTTCCGTTCCTGCTGATTTCGCTCCTGGCAGCGCGCCCGCAAGGTCCGCGTCTCCTCGCCGAAGCGGCGGCAGCAACGTTACTTGCCCTCTCAGCCGCCTATGTTGCCGTCAATGAGACGCTGGCCAACTGGCAGGCGTTATGGTTTTGCGCCGGCTTGGTGGCGCTTGCCGTCACTCTGGCGCGGGCGCGGGACGCGCCAGGCTGAGGATCAGGAGCGCGATCGCCAGCGCGGACAGATTGGCATTGTGCAGCACGAGACCAAAGCCCGCCGCCGCCAACGCAACCGCAACCAGCACGATCGACGGCCGCGCCAGGTTGAGGAGCGCCGCCGCCAGCGCGGTCCAGCCGAATACCGAGTGATTGAACAGGAAAATGGCGGATCGGAAGGTCGCGCAGAGCCAGGTTTGCAGGCCCGCCTGGCAGGCGAGCGAGACGGGCGCGTATTCGATCACCAGATATCGAAGATAGAGCGCCTCGCCGAGTGCGAGGAAGCCGATCACCAGGAGCCAATTGGTCTGGCGTGCGGTCGGAAGAAAGAGCGGTGGCTGCATGGCAGCCGGAATCCATAAAGCAATCGCCGGCCGTTGCCCACCGGGGGTCGCAAGCGCGGGCCCACCCTCGGCTAAGGCGAGCGGTGCACCGTGTTGGGGATGGGTTTCGACAATGGCTCGATCAGCGACAGGCGCTGGCCTTCGAAGGCGACCGCCTGGCAGTAGCGGTGGGCAGCCGCCAGCGCGGCGCACAAGCGCCCCGCCGTTTCCGTATTGACAATGGGACCGACGATGAGTCTGAGCTCCGCGCCCCTGGTCTTGCCGTTTTCCCGGACGGCGACCACCGGATAAAGCTCGTCCGGCATCGCCGGCAAGTTGTGCTTGGTCGAGGACCAAAGTGTCCGCAAGCCATCAAAATTGACCGCGCCCCCGACATCGACCCCCAGCCCGGGCGCCCCCACCGGCGGCTCGGCGAGCGTGGTCGTGCGCATTGGAGCGGATGGAGTTGCGGCCGCACGCGGGGCGTTGTCGGGGGCGCTGCCCGGCACCGCCGCTTCGATTGACCCGGGCTGCTGCGAGAGCGGGGCCTGGGGAGGGATGATTGCGGTTTTCGTCGGGGACGCAGCCGGCACTTCCGTCTGCCCCGGCGACGCGGCCGATGAGGTCGATGTGATTTGAGGCAGCGCGTGCTGCGCGTCGCGCTTGATCGAGCCGGTGATGTCGTCGAGACTGCGTTCGAGCGAGGCGATGCGGCTGAGGATTTGCTCGCGATCGGCCGTAAGCGCGTGCACGGCCTCGGTCAGGCCCTGGATCTCGTCCATGGTGTCGGCCGACCGGGCTGGGGTATCCGCTGCGGAGGTTTTTTGCAGCGCGCTTCCTTGGCCCGTGCCGCTCGCGACCGGCGGCCTCGGGGATACGGCGCCGGAATAGCTCGATAAGACCGCCAGAAAGAGCGCAGCGGCGGCAAGCCCGCCCCAGATTGCCAAGCGAAACAAGTCTTGGATGCCGAACGGCGGCATCTCGGCGTCCCAGGCCGCGCGATATGCTTTCTCCACCATGTCCTCACCGCTTCGCCGTGACAGCGTCTCGAAGGGACGAATCAGCGGTTGAAAACATTAGCAGAATCCCATCATCCGGGCGCGGTTAAAGCCGACGTCGCGGCGTTATTCCGGCTTTTCTGCCCGGGCGCGCTCGGATAAGACGGGGCCGCGCGCCGCACGGGGACGGCAATCGATGGTCCAGCGCAATGGTTGAAAGGACCTGCCTTGCAATCGTGCTTGCCGCCGGCGAGGGCACCCGCATGCGCTCGGCGCGCCCGAAGGTCCTGCATGAGATTGCCGGCCGCTCGCTCCTGGCGCACGTGCTGGATGCCATCCGCCAGGCCGGCCGCAGCTCGACTGCGGTCGTCGTCGGACCTGCCGCCGCCGCCCTTGCGAGGGAAGCCAAGCGCGTTGACCCGGGCGCGGAGATTTATGTGCAGGAAGAGCGTCGCGGCACCGCCCATGCGGTGCTGGCGGCGAAGCCGGCCATTGCGCGTCGCCCGGATGATCTTCTCGTCATTTTCGGCGACACCCCGCTCATCCGGCCGCAGACACTCGTTCGAATGCGGCGGGCCATCGCGGAAGGCGCTGCCGTCGCGGTGCTTGGATTTCGGCCGCGGAATCCCGGCGGTTATGGCCGACTCGTGCTAGAAGGCGGCGAGCTTGTCGCCATCCGCGAAGAGCTCGATGCGAGCGCGGCCGAGCGTGCGATCGAGCTCTGCAATGGCGGGTTGATGGCCTTTGCCGGGGCGAGTGCGCTTGCGATCCTCGAACGGATCGGTCGCGACAATCGCAAGGACGAATTCTATTTGACCGACGCAGTCGCGATCGCCCGGGCCATGCATCTGAGGGCGGTCGCCATCGAGACCGAGGAGGACGAGGTGCGCGGCGTCAATACCAAAGAACAGCTGGCGGAAACCGAAGCGGCCTTGCAGCAGCGTCTGCGCAAGGCGGCGATGGAGGCCGGCGTCACCCTGGTGGCGCCGGAGACCGTGTTTCTGTCGGTGGACACGAAGTTCGGCCGCGACGTGGTGGTCGAGCCCTTTGTGGTGTTCGGCCCGGGCGTCACGGTCGAGGACAACGCGGTGATCCGTTCGTTCTCGCATCTCGACCGGGCGCATGTCGGGGAGCGGGCCCTGGTCGGCCCTTACGCACGGCTGCGGCCGGGCGCACACCTATGCGAGGACGTGCATATCGGCAATTTCGTCGAGGTGAAGGAGGCGACGATCGAAGCCGGCGCCAAGGCCAATCATCTTGCCTACATCGGTGATGCGCGGCTCGGGGCCGGCGCCAATTTCGGGGCGGGTGCGATCGTCTGCAACTACGACGGGGTGGAGAAGCATCGCACCGACATCGGCAAAGGAGCCTTCATCGGCTCGAACGCGGCCCTGGTCGCGCCCGTCACGGTCGGCGAGGGCGCCTATGTGGCGACCGGCTCGGTGATCACGCAGGATGTCCCCGCCGATGCGCTGGCCTTCGGTCGCAGCCGCCAGGTCGTCAAGGAGAATCGTGCGGCGCGCTTGCGCGACCTCAAGGCCGCATCCAGGAAAAAGAAACCCGCGATCGAGTAGCTGGCGAGACGTTAGCCTTAATTGCCACAAGTTGGCATGGATTGTGATTTCCGTGCGGCCGTTCATGCCGATTATACGGTGGCCGGGGCATGATCGGCACGGGTTGAGGAGCCATTCGCGCAATGTGCGGAATTGTCGGCATTCTCGGGCGCGAGCCGGTGGCGGAGCATCTGGTCGATGCGCTCAAGCGGCTCGAATACCGCGGTTATGACTCCGCCGGCGTCGCCACGCTGGAGGACGGCCGCCTGACGCGCCGGCGCGCAGAGGGCAAGCTGCGGCAGCTCGAGGCCAAGCTGCGCGGTGCTCCGCTCAAGGGCATGATCGGCATCGGCCATACCCGATGGGCCACTCACGGCCGGCCGAACGAGAACAACGCCCATCCGCATGCCACCGACCGGCTGGCGGTCGTGCACAACGGCATCATCGAGAACTTCCGCGAGCTGCGCGAGGAGCTGGAGAAGAAGGGCGCGAAATTCGGAACCGAGACCGATACCGAGGTGGTCGCCCATCTGGTGACGCAGGAGATGAAGAACGGCGGCTCGCCGGCCGCGGCGGTCGCCGCGGCCCTGCCGCGGCTGCGCGGCGCCTTCGCGCTCGCCTTCCTGTTCGAAGGCGAGGACGATCTCCTCATCGGCGCCCGCAAGGGCTCGCCGCTCGCGATCGGCTACGGCCAGGGCGAGATGTATCTTGGCTCCGACGCCATCGCGCTCGCCCCCTTCACCGACACGATCTCCTATCTCGAGGACGGCGATGAGGCTGTCCTCACCCGCGAGCGCGTCGAGATCCATGACGCCAGCGGCGCGACCGTCAAGCGGACGGTGGTGAAGTCCGGCGCCTCGGCCATGCTGGTCGACAAGGGCAACCACCGCCATTTCATGGCGAAGGAAATCCACGAGCAGCCCGAGGTCGTCGGCCATACGCTCGGGCATTATCTCGACATGGCAAGCGAGCGCATTGCCCTGCCGGGGCCGCTGCCATTCGACTTCCGCGGGCTCGAGCGGATCTCGATCTCCGCCTGCGGAACGGCCTATTACGCCGGCCTGGTCGCCAAATATTGGTTCGAGCGCTTCGCCCGCCTGCCGGTCGAGATCGACGTTGCATCCGAGTTCCGCTACCGCGAGGCGCCATTGTCGCCGGGCGGTCTGGCGATTTTCGTATCGCAATCGGGCGAGACCGCCGACACCTTGGCGACGCTGCGCTACGCCCGCGACAACAAGCAGCACGTCGTCTCGATCGTCAACGTGCCGACATCGACCATTGCGCGCGAGAGCGAGGTGGTGATGCCGACGCTGGCCGGCCCCGAGATCGGCGTCGCCTCGACCAAGGCCTTTACCTGCCAGCTTGCCGTATTGGCCTGCCTTGCGACCGCAGCCGGCCGCGCGCGGGGCGCACTTTCGGAAGCCGACGAGAGAAAGCTCGTGCGCGCGCTGATCGAGGTGCCTCGCCACATGGCGACGGCTCTCGCGTTGGAGCCGCAGATCGAGCAGCTTGCGCGCGATCTCGCCAAGAGCCGCAACGTGCTTTATCTCGGTCGCGGCACGAGCTTCCCGATTGCTCTCGAAGGAGCGCTCAAGCTCAAGGAAATCTCCTATATCCATGCCGAGGGCTATGCGGCCGGCGAGCTCAAGCACGGCCCGATCGCGCTGATCGACGAGACCATGCCGGTGATCGTCATTGCACCGTTTGATCGGGTCTTCGACAAGACCGTGTCCAACATGCAGGAGGTCGCCGCGCGCGGCGGCCGCATCATTCTTCTCACCGATCCCAAGGGCGCGCACGAGGCGCATATCGACCAGGCCGCCAAGATCGTCTTGCCCGACATGTCGGCAGCCGTGACGCCGCTGGTTTACGCAATCCCGGTTCAGCTGCTCGCCTATCACACGGCCGTGGTCATGGGCACCGATGTGGATCAACCGCGCAACCTTGCCAAGTCGGTGACGGTCGAATGACGCGTCGACGTGCCGCAACCAAGATATTGTTGGACTTTGCCCATGCCCGAGCCGCAGGGTAATCTTGTCGCATGAGTGAATTCGATCGAAGTCAAGGACTGGCTCCGGCTGCGCCGGCTGCGGGCGCCGACGGCGCCCAGCCGAATCCGGCGCCCGCGCCGCCGGTGGCGTTTCATCTCGGGATGATGAGCCGCGTCCGCAATTATTTCCTGACCGGGCTCGTTCTGGTGGGGCCGCTGTTCATCACCGCCAATCTCACCTGGTGGTTCATCAATTGGGTGGACGACCTGGTGCGTCCGTTCATCCCGGCGGCCTACCGGCCCGAGACCTATCTGCCGGTGCATGTCCCGGGCACCGGCCTCATCATCGCCTTCGTGGCGCTTACGCTGCTGGGCTTCCTCACCGCAAATCTGGTCGGGCGCACGCTGGTCGAGGCTGGCGAGAAGATCCTCAGCCGCATGCCGGTGGTGCGGCCGATCTACAAGAGCCTCAAGCAGATTTTCGAGACGCTGTTCTCGAACTCGGGCTCGTCCTTCCGCCGCGTCGGGCTGGTCGAGTTCCCGGCGCCCGGAATGTGGTCGCTGGTCTTCCTGTCGCAGCCGCCGAGCCTGGATATCGCCGAGCGCCTGCCCGAGACCGAGCACATCTCGGCGTTCATGCCCTGCACCCCGAACCCGACCACCGGATTCTTCTTCTATGTGCCGCGTCGCGACGTGATCGACCTCGACATTTCGGTCGAGGCGGCGATGACGCTGCTGATGTCGGCCGGCATGGCGCAGCCGAACGGCGACGACGCGCAGAAGCGGCTCTCCGCGCTCGCCGACATCGTGCGCGCGCGCTCCTCGCAGGCGCCCCGCAGCGTCGCGCCGGTGAAATGACGTTCAGCCGGCCCGCAGCAGCCGCACCGCCTCGTCGCGCTCGAACAGATAGAGCAGATGGCGCAGCGCCTCGCCGCGCGGCGTGGTCAAATTCGGGTCGCGCGTGAGCACGAGCGCGGCGTCGTCACGGGCGGCGCCGATAAATTTGCCGTGCCATTCGACGCGGGCCATCTTGAAAGCCGGCAGGCCGGACTGGCGGGTGCCGAGCACGTCGCCTTCGCCGCGCAGCGCCAAGTCCTCCTCGGCGATGCGAAAGCCGTCCTCGGTCTCGCGCATGATCTTGAGCCTTGCTTTGGCGGTGTCGCCGAGCGGACCCTTGTAGAGCAACAGGCAGGTCGACTGCGCGGCGCCACGGCCGATGCGCCCGCGCAGCTGATGGAGCTGCGCGAGCCCGAAGCGCTCGGCATGCTCGATCACCATCACGCTCGCCTGCGGCACGTCCACGCCCACCTCGATGACGGTGGTGGCGACCAGAAGCTGCGTCTCGCCCGCGGCAAAGCGCTCCATGGCGCGGTCCTTGTCGGCGCCCTTCATGCGTCCGTGCACGAGATCGACGGCGTTGCCGAACCGTTCCTTCAGGGCGGCGAAGCGATCCTCGGCCGCCGCCAGATCGACGTTCTCGGATTCCTCGACCAGGGGGCAGACCCAATAGACGCGGCGGCCCTCGGCAAGCGCGCGGCTCACCGCCTCGATCACCTGATCGAGGCGATCGAGCGGGATGGTGCGGGTATCGATCGGCCGGCGTCCGGCAGGCTTCTCCCGCAGCTCGGAAATATCCATGTCGCCGAAATAGGTGAGCACCAGGGTGCGCGGGATCGGGGTCGCGGTCATCACCAGCATATCGACGGCCTCGCCCTTGCGCGCCAGTGCCAGGCGCTGGTGCACGCCGAAGCGGTGCTGCTCGTCGACCACCGCAAGCGCGAGATCGCGGAACTCCACGGCTTCCTGGAACACCGCATGCGTGCCAATGAGGAAATGGATGTCGCCGAGAGCCAGCCGCTTGAGCGTGTCGCTGCGCTCGGCCCCGCGCTCCCGGCCGGTGAGAATTGCGACATTGATGTCGGCCGCCGCCGCAAGCGGCGCAATGGTGCTGAAGTGCTGGCGCGCCAGGAGCTCGGTGGGTGCCATGAGCGCAGCCTGCCCACCGCCTTCGACCACGCAAGCCGCCGCGAGCAGCGCGACCACCGTCTTGCCCGAGCCGACATCGCCATGCAGGAGCCGCAGCATCCGCTCGGGCTTCGCAAGATCGGCGACGATGTCGGCGATCGCGCGCGTTTGCGAGGGCGTCAGCGCGAAGGGCAGCGCCTCGATCAGCTTTTTCCGCAGGTGCCCGGTGCCCTGGGTCGTGCGGCCAGCCGGCCGCCGCAGATGCGCACGCACGAGCGCGAGCGCGACCTGCCCGGCCAGCAATTCGTCATAGGCGAGCCGCGACCAGGCCGCTCGCTCGGGCAGCGCCTCGGCCGGCTCGGCCGGCCGATGCAGGATGCGCAGCGCCTCGCCGAAGGAGGGAAACCGCTCGCGCGCGAGCCAGGGCGGATCCTGCCATTCCGGCAGGCTCGGCAGGCGCGTCAGCGCCGCCTCGGCGGCTTTGCGCAGCTGGTTGAGGGTCAGCCCCTCGGTCAACGGATACACCGGCTCGACCAGCGGCAGCTTGGCGAGGTCCGCCTCCGCGACCACCCGGTCGGGATGCACCATTTGCAGCATGCCGTCGTAAATCTGCGCGGTGCCCGAGATGTAGCAAAGGCCCCCGACCGGAAGGAGCTTCTCGAGATAGTCTTTGCGCGCCTTGAAATAGGTGAGCACGATGTCGCCGGTATCGTCGCTGGCATAGATCAGATAGGGCGCGCGCGAGCGATGGGGGGGCGGCGGGCGATGCCGGTCGATCCTCACCGCCACGGTGACGACGGTGCCGGGCGTCACATCGCGCAGCTTCGGCCGCGCCCGCCGATCGATCGCGCCGGACGGCAGATGAAACAGCACATCGATCACCCGCGCCGGCCCATCGCCGCGGCCGAGCAGGTGCTGGAACAGCTTCTCCTGCCTCGGCCCGATCCCGGCAAGGCTCGTCAGCGTGGCAAAGAGCGGATTGAGGATGGGAGGCCGCATGAGGATGTCCGGCAGCGAGTTGAATGCAGTTCATCATACCAGCGCCGTGGCCTCTTGAGTTTCCGGCCAGATGCCGGCGTGACACCGCGCCCACGCCTGACGGCGAAGCCGGTCGAACCTCGGCGCCGGTCGCTGCGACCAACGGATATGTGGAGGCAAAGCATCATGTCGCGTGCAAAATACCTCTTGTTGTCCGCCATCTCCGCGCTCGCGTTCGTGGCCGGCACGCCTGCGATGGCGTTGAACCCACAACCGCTGCCGCCCGGCATTCATCTCGTGCCCAATAGTCCCGGCTTGTCGCCATTGCCACCGAGACAAAATTGGAACCGCGCCGCCATCCTTCGCTGCCACGGCGTTCAGGTTGGCGATCCCCGCAAGCAATCGCCGATGCGGGTCTGTCCTTGAGCCGGCAGCCGTCCGCCTGCTGACATCGGCAGCGGTCGCCACTATATGACCATCGCCCGGCACGTCCGGGCTTTTGGCGTTGGACGATTTAATCGAGGCTCCGATGACTGGGACGGCACGTTCGAGCGAGGGGCTGGACTTGCGCCGCCGCAAGCTCCTGTTCCGGTCCTGGCATCGCGGCTTGCGCGAGATGGATTTGATCATGGGCCGCTTCGCCGATGCCACGCTCGATGGGTTGAGCGAGGGCGAGCTCGCCGAGTTCGAGCGGCTGATCGAGGTTCCGGACCGCGACCTGCTCGCCTGGATCACGGGCGAGGAGGCGGTGCCGTCGGACTACGACAGCGCGTTGTTTGGCAAGCTGCGGGAATTCAATTCGCGCCAGGGCGGGGGCGCGGCATGACGCGAGCTCCCTCGACGCAATCTCCCGCCGATCTCCTGGCGCCGGATCGGCCGCTGACGCTGGCGGGCGTTGCCGACGGCGCCGAAGGGCTGATCGTCGCCGATCTCGCCCGCGCGGTTGCGGCCCGCCCCGATGCGCCGGCGACGAGCCTCCTGGTCGTATGCCGCGACACTCCGCGCATGGCGGCGCTCGCGCGCGCGCTCGGTTTCTTCGATCCGGGCCTAGCGGTGCTGGAGTTCCCGGCCTGGGATTGCCTGCCCTATGACCGGGCCTCGCCCCATACCGGTGCGGTCGCGCAGCGGATGACGGCGCTGGCGCGGCTCGCACGCCACAAGGGGAGCGATCGGCCCTCGGTC
>Ga0137384_10002655_pt1 | contig 14143 bp, 13 predicted proteins | sample SagtaG_2_FD_104922 | JGI IMG/M metagenome (GOLD analysis project Ga0137384, IMG submission 104922) | Vadose zone soil microbial communities from Sagehorn Ranch, Mendocino, California, USA - Sage2_R_60_16 metaG | ecosystem: Environmental > Terrestrial > Soil > Vadose zone | place: USA... | reverse complement strand
TCTTGCACGCCGCGATCACGGCCTTGCCGCCGTTGCGGACGCGATCCCAATCAACCGAGCCCTGCGAGTCACCGACATCGATAAACGGAAGGGCCATCTACTCCTCCAGTACCAGACATAGCCATCCCTAGCTCGTGACCACTGGCTCATCCATCAGACAAGCCCCATATGCTTTTCCGATAGACCCCCCTTACTGGGAGTGGCCCTCAGAGGATTCAGGCTGCCCGCCCACGAAGCGCCGACCCAATGATCGCCCGTCACCGATGGTAACGGGCTCGCCAAACTGTGGTAACACAAGGTTCACGGTTTGGTCAAGCAAAGGTAAGGACGTGCACATTCTTGTATCCCTTGCGCCAGTACGGCAGCCGCCATTCGGGCGTTGACCTGGCGGAGCGCGGGGGCAACCCGGTTAGGCATGGCGCAGCCGCCTGCCGATCAGGTGTGTGAAGACAACAAAACCGAAGGCTGCTGCTGCCAGGATAGGTGCCGGGCTGGCGGGCCGGAAACGTGCAGAGCTGCTGGGGCTGCTTCGGCCGTGCTTTGCCCGGAGCGGTGGCTGCAGGCGGGGAAATACGTCGGGCGCTGGCCAGCGGGCTGCCGAGGCGCAACGGTTGGACGATCGCCGAGCAGATCGGGGACCGTGCTCCGGACCGGACCCAGCGGCTGCTGAATCGTGCTGTCTGGGACACGTCCGCGGTGATGGGGGTAGTGCGGCGGTTCGCGGTGGCGGGCCTGGATGAGGCAGCGCGGCGGCCGGGGCGGCGGGGCGCCTTGGTGGTCGGGGCGCTGATGAGACCGGGCAGCAAAAGCAGGGCAGCGCCACGGCCGGGGTCAAGCGACCCCTACCTGGGGTGCGCCGGCCGGGTGGCGAACGGGATCAGCACGGTGCACCTAGCCTATGTGCGGGAGCACGCCGGGCATGCGCTGGCCGACGCGCGGCAGTGGATCCCGCGAGAGCACATTGACGATCTGGTGACGTCTCTGGTTATGGGCCTGCCGCAGGACCTGGTGTTCCGTACGAAGGGACAGCTGGCTATCGACATCTGCACGGATGCGTCCGCGGATGGCATCTTGTTCGATTTCATCTGCGGGGGTCTACGGCAGCTGCACCGAACTGCGGGAGTTCTTCGAGGACCACGACCAGGGGTACGTGCTGCGGGTCGCGTCGAACTTCCGTCTCACCCTGACTGAAGGGGGTGAAGCTCGCCGGCGCGCAGGCCGTCACGCGCCTGCTGACGGACCGCGCGCAGCTGGGAGGTCAGCTCCGCCGGAAAGGGGACCGCTGGTATGCGTGGGCATGGCCGGGCACCGCGTCCGCGCGCCAGCCATTCTCCCGCATTAACCTCATCGGCGCAGACATCGTGGAAGTCGCACCCGCCTACGACCACGCCCAGATCACCGGGATCTCCGCTGCCCACGCGGGCTACGAGCTGCTGTCTGCCCTGGCCGCGGCAAAGGCCGCCCCGTGACCGCCACCGACGAGGCACTGGCGGCAGCGGAACAACATGAGGCGGCCCGGGACTGCGGCACCGTCCCGCAGGGTCAGGTCTGCTTGCAGCCAAGATCGACGGTGCGGGCCGTCCCGCCAGCGGCGTCACGCTGGACAACTGGCAGACCGCGCCACAGCTCTCGTGGTCCTTGCAGCACATCGCGGATCTGTTCTCCACGGCCGCGATCCCGCGCGGCAACGGGCCGGTGCAGCCGTTTCCTGTCCGGCTGTCGCCCATCACCGACATCCCGGTGCTCCTGCATGACGGCACCCGGTCGAGCCCGGGCGCAGTCATGAGTGCCACGCACACCGACGAGTGGATGGTCGTGCACCGCGGTGTCGTGCTGGCCGAGGAGTACCTGCAAGGCATGACGCCGGACACCCGGCATCTGCTGATGTCGGTCAGCAAGTCCCTCATCGCCACGGTTGTCGGCGCGCTCGCGGCCGACGGCACCCTCGAGCTGGACCGGCCCGTATCGGACTACGTGCCCGAGCTTGCCAAGTCCGGATACTCCGGCGCTCACATCCGGCACCTGCTGGACATGCGCTCGGGCATCGCGTTCTCGGAGGACTACCTCGATCCCGCCGCCGAGGTTCGGCTCCTGGAGCAGGCGATCGGCTGGGCGCCGCGCCGCAATCCGGGCGTGCCGGGCACCATGTACGACTTCCTGCTGACGCTCACGAATCGACGCACGGCGGCCCGTTCGTGTACCGCAGTTGCGAGAGCGATGTGCTCGGCTGGGTGTGCGAGGCAGCAGCCGGACCCGGATGCCCGAGCTCCTGTCTAGCCTGCTGTGGAGCCGCCTGGGGCCGAGCATGACGCGAACATCGCCGTGGACGCCGTCGGCACGGGGATGTTCGACGGCGGGATCTCCGCCGTCCTCCGCGACCTTGCCCGATTCGGGACGATGATCCTCGCGGACGGGGTCTCCCTGACCGGCAAGCAGGTGGTTCCTGCGGCCTAGATCCAGGACACCATCACCGGCGACCCGGACTCGCGGGCGGCCTTCGCGGTCGGTCCGGTGGACAACGGCCTGCCTGGCGGCATGTACCGCAATCAGTTCTGGATCCCGTACCCGGACCGGGACATCCTCCTGTGTCTGGGCATTCATGGTCAGATGATCTACATCAACCGGTCGGCCCAGCTGGTGGCCGTGAAGCTGTCCAGCTGGCCGCTGCCGCAGGACGCCTGGAAGTTTTTCGCGACAGTCCGCGCGTTCGATGCCATCGCGGCCTGGGCGGGTTAGCGGCATCCTGCTGCGCGACGGCGCTGTCGCGTGATGCTTGACTGAACGTGCCGCGCCCTGAGGGACGATGCCGGACGGGGACGTGTGGAACCGGGCTGTGTTGAACAGCGCCGCTGGCTCATGACCCGGAGGTCGCGGGTCCGAATCCGCCCCCGTTAACAGGAAGTGAAGGTCATAGGCCTGATCGCCGGAGACGGCGGTCGGCCTTGATCTTTGTGGCAGGGCAGGGGCAGCAGGATCCGGATGCACCAGAGGTCGGGCCATTTCAGTCGAGCAGCTCAGCGGTGACGAACCGGATTGGCACGTCACCGGCGTTCTCGAAATCGTGGATCATCGGTTCGTCGTGCGTGTTCTCGGAATAGCTGGTGTCACGACGCGGTACTCGCGGGTGATCATCGTGTCGCCGGCGGTGCGCTGGCGGGCCATGTCGTCTCCTTCGGATGTGGGTGCTGCGGGTCAGTGACCGGGTTCGCGCGCGTCGCCGAGAGCCTCGCAGGCCAAGGCGACAGGTTGTCGTGGATCGCGGTCGCCGGGCTCGCGGCGGTGGCCTGGGTAATCACCGTCATGAAGGCCCGGGACATGGGTAACGGCCCGGGATGATGGGCCTGGCGCTGTTGCCCTTCTGGGGCTGTGGGTGGTGATGATGGCTGCGATGATGCTGCTGTCGGTCGCGCCGGTCGCGGTGCTGTGGACCCGTTCGATCAGACGTCACCGAAGGAGCAGTATTTGGTCGGGCAATCCTCGCTGACCCCTCAGCGGCTGGGGAGGAAGAGAACCTGGCCTGGCTGAATCTGCTCAAGTAGGTCGAGAAGGGTGATGAGGGCACCGGCGATGGCGGCGGTATAGGCGCGGTCCTGGGGGAAGGTCTTAGTGGAGACGAGAATCAGCCCCGCGTGGTCATGGCCCGCTGCCCTGTATCCGGCGTCCAGCGGCATGAAGTCTTTGATGTTGGCGGTGACGAGAGCCCGCTTGGCGGCGGTGGCGTGGGCGAGGATCTGGTCGTCAGGGAGTGAGGCCAGGGCCGGGTCGGCGACGACGGCCTGGACGTGGTGGCCTTTGGCGCGTAGCTGCTGGGCGATGGTGTCGGAGAACATCTCATCAAGCAGCAGCCTGCAGCCCATGCCTTATCCAGCGAGCAGGTCGCGCTCGCGCCGCCAGGCATCTTCGGCAGCGTCCTCGGCTGCCAGCGCAGCGGCGATTTCGGTGTCGATCTCGGCGGGATAAGACGCCCAGTACCGGATTGCGATGCGCAGGAGGCGCACAGGGACACCAGTATTGCTCGCCACGAGGACGAGCAGGTCGTCCTCTGTAAGGTCGGGCTCGGTGGTTCGCGCGGACTTGATCGCGCGAACCACTTCCCATACATCTGGCCCGCTCGCCAAGGCCGCGCGCCTGCCGGTAGGGCCCGCCCGGAACGCGATGCCGGGGTGCTCGCTCATCCGCAGGGCCTCATCTACGAGCCGGTTGGCGGCTGAGGACAGCGACATGCCTGGGTTGGCGGCGGTGAAGGATGTCAGTCTCTCAGCTACATCGATGTCGAACCGCACGGGGGTTGCCGAGCGCTTTGCCATGACTACATAGTAGTCGATCCAAGCCACATGTCGTCAAGTGTCAGCCAATACCTTCTGCGGTTGAACAGTGCCGCGCCTTCTCTTAAGGCGGTAGCGCCGGTTCAAATCCGGTCGGGCTACTCGCGTAGCAGCAGGTCAAGGGCCTGACAGCCGGTTCCGGCGGTCAGGTCCTTGATCATTTGTCACTGGTTCGTCACTGAGTTCTGCCGTCACCTGGCGGCAGAGGGTGCCACTGGATGAGGGCCATCGGCACGCCGATGGAGCGGGAACCCCGACTCGCGTGAACACGCCCGTGGCCAGTTAGTCGTGGCGCACGGTGCGGGTGACGCCTGCGATGACGGCAGTGGCAAGAATCCACCCGGCGGCGATCAGGGCGTCGGCCAGCCACTGGGCCCGGCCGGCCGATGCGCAGGCGTTACGAGCTCGAATGCGCCGATGGGGATGAGCAGGTCGAGGGTGTAGGCGAGAGCATTGAATGGCGGCACGGGCCGCCGGCCAGGGCATGCGGGCGGTCGATGGCGTAGACGGCGGTGCCGGCCGTGAGCAGCATGGCCAGCCAGATCGCCGCGAGCCAGGGCCGGTATCCGTGGCCGACGGTCGCGTCGAGCAGCCTGCCGGCGCCCGGCCCGGGGGTGCCGAGCGTGGTCCGCCGGTGCCGTTGCTTGGCGAGCAGCACGGCCGTCGTGTCCGGCGTGCAGGTAGCAGCCAGCTAGCTGGTCGTAGGGCTGCGACTGGTTCCCGAAGGGGCCGCGTCTGACCCAGTCGATCGACTCGGCGACAGGGACCCGGCCCGGTGGGGCGCCAGATCGCCTCACTGAACCCGATGAGCCATATCCGAGGCCACGCTGCCGGACGAGCATTGAGTTCTGCCGCGATGCCTGTGATGGCATTGTCGTGCTGACCGTCTGCCTGCCTTCTGCGGGACGACGCCGGACAGGGACGCAGGGAACCGGGCTGTGTTGAACACTGCCGACTGGTCTCATAACCCAGAGGTCGCGGGTTCAAATCCCGCCCCCGCTACCAGGAAAAGCAGGTCAGAGGCCCGATTGCCAGACGGCAATCGGGCCTCTTGATCTTTTGTCCGCTGTTTGTCCGCGGGATCCGGCCCGGCAGCGCGGCAGGAGGCGTGGGGGACTGGCACGGATCGGCATCTCAGTCGGCCGCCTGGCCGGGCTTCGGCCATTGCGAGCTACCAGCGGCGGCCTCGGGCGTGTGACTCTGTCTGCTACACGGGGTGAGCATTTCCGTGGGCGTTGAACGCTCGTAAGCACGCCTCCCTGCCGAATCGGGCGCGGAGAGCGACGGCGCACAGAACATCGGTCGCGACGACAGAATGTGCGCTTATGGCGCACCTGGGGATCAAGGTCGATCTCGATGCCATTCAGTCCGCTGGCAACTCCATTAGTCCCATCGCTTGCCGGTTCTCCGACCCCGCCTCAGCGCTCGCTGGTGCCTGCTGCCAACCCTCAAACGGCCTTCACCTAAGGCCGGTGAGGCACGGAGGTGCCCGCACCTCATCACCTGGTACCGGTAATGAGCCGTTCGCGGTCGAACGTCGCCGACGTGATCCGCCAGCCGAGTCCGTCGAGGACCAGCAGCGCCGCCGCGAGGCCGAGGGCAAGGCCGAGGGTTGCGTGGATCACGTTGAACGCGATGAGCGATGTCACCGCGACCGACGGGAGACTCGCGAGCATGCCGAGCTGCTGTGCGACGCGGACGTCGCTCGATCTGGCCGAGATCGCCATGCCGACCCAGATCGACCAGCCGGCGAGGAGGGGGGTGAAGAGCAGCTGGGCGACCTGTGGGATTCCAGAACTCGGCCACCGGTCTTGAGCTGCGCTTCTACGCGGCTCGCTCGTATTCGTTGATGAGGCCGCCGAGGACGGGCCGGCGCTTGATCCGCTCCTGGGACAGGTCGGCGACGGGGTGGTCGGGCCGGGGCGGGTGGGGCTGGCGGCTGCGGTGGGGCCGTGGTCCGTTGTAGTGGGCCTAGTACCCGGTCATGACTGACTGCAGGTATCGTCTGCCGAAGATCAGCATCCGGTCGGTGACCTCGGTCCGGGCGCTAAGTACGAACCGTTCCGCGTAGGCGTTCATGACCGTCGAGCCGTTCACGCTATTCCTGGAAATGCGACGGGTCCGCAGCCGGATGTATGCGGCGCTGGACCGCCGCCTGTGGCCGCGGGACCAGGCTGAACTCTATTTCCTGCTGGGCTGTCTCAACAGCCTCATGGCCAGCGCAGCAAATGCTCTTGGCTATCCCCAGTCAGCCGAGCCGGTAGACGCGGCGCGCGTTCTCCAGTCCGATCATGGCAGCCACCCGGCACGCGTCGGCGGCGCTCCTCAACTCGATCGCATGCGAGTGAGAGCCTTCATGGACACCGGTCAGGTGTTTTCCGGGAAGTGGCAGGCCACCCTGTGGCCGGGAACGAGCTCAGCGAGCGGCGGCTCGGTGGTACGGCAGATCTCCTGCGCCTTCCAGCACCGGGTGTGGAACCGGCACGCAGGCGGTGGGGTGACCGGGCTCGGCACGTCGCCGGTGAGCCGGATGCGCTTTCTCCGGCCACGGCTGCCAGGGTTGGATGAGGGCACCGCCGATAGCAGCGCTACCGTGTAGGGATGCCGCGGGGCGCCGTACAGTTGCGCGCCGCTGGCGAGCTCGACGATCTTCCCCAGATACATGACCGCCACGCGGTCGGCGATATGGCGCACCACGGAGAGGTCGTGGGCTATCAGGACATAGGTGAGGCCGAGCTCGTCCTGCAGATCCTCGAGCAGGTTGACCACCTGCGCCTGGATCGAGACGTCCAGCGCGGACACCGGCTCGTCCGCCACGATCAGTTTCGGCCGCAGCGCCAGCGTGCGCGCGATGCCGATGCGCTGCCGCTGGCCACCGGAGAACTCGTACGGGTAGCGGTTGTAGTGCTCCGGGTTCAGGCCGACGAGCTCGAGCAGTTCCTGCACGGATCGTTTGACCCCCTGCTCGGGCCTGACCCGCTGGAGGCGGAAGGGCGCGCCGACGATCGCGCCGACAGTGTGCCGCGGGTTCAGCGACGAGTAAGGATCCTGGAAGATCATCTGAATGTCGCGCCTCAGCGGGCGCATCTTGCCGGCCGGCAGGTGCGTGATGTCGTGGCCGTCGAAAACGATCCGCCCGCCGGTGGGCTCGAGCAGCCGGGTGAGCAGGCGGCCGGTGGTGGTCTTGCCGCAGCCCGACTCCCCCACAAGCCCGAGCGTCTCGCCCTGGGTGACGCTGAAGTCCAGGCCGTCCACCGCCTGCACCGCCCCGGCCTGATGGCGGAAGATGATGCCGCGCGAGATCGGGAAGTACTTCCGCAGCCCGGTGACCGTGAGCAGCGTGCCCGCCGAGCCAGCCAGAGCTGCCGGCTCCGCCGGGACTGTTGAGCCCTGGCTGGGCGGAGCGGTCACGGCGCCTCCTTAGCCTCGCGCGCCTGGCCGCTGCCGTCGAGCGAAGGTTTTATCTCCGCCGTCCAGATCCTGCGGCGTTCGCTGAGCGGCAGGTGGCATGCGACGAGATGGCCCGGCGCTGCCGCACGAAGCTCGGGGACCTCGTCGGTGCTTCTGCCGCCATTCAGCTCCGCGTAAGGGCATCGGGGGTGGAACGCGCAGCCGCTTGGCACGTTGATCAGGCTGGGTGGCGTGCCCTTGATCGGTATCAGGCGTTCAGCCCGTTCCCGGTCCAGCCGGAGCATCGAACCAAGCAGCCCCCATGTGTAGGGGTGCTGAGGGCTATCGAAGACATCCTCCGCGGTTCCGTACTCCACGACCTTGCCGCCGTACATCACAAGCACGTCGTCGGCGAGTTCGGCGACCACACCGAGGTCGTGGGTGATGATGATGACGGCCGACCCGAACTCGGCCTGCAGATCGGAGATCAAGTCGAGAATCTGCGCCTGGACGGTCACATCCAGCGCGGTCGTTGGCTCGTCGGCGATCAGCAGCTCCGGGTCGCACGACAGCGCCATAGCGATCATCGCGCGCTGCCGCATCCCGCCGGAGAACTGATGCGGGTAGTCGTCGACGCGCGTCGCCGCCTGCGGGATCCCGACCCTGTCCAGCAGCTCCACGGCATGCGCGCGGGCCGCCTGCCTGCTGACGTCATTGTGTATCCGGTACGCCTCGATGATCTGGTTGCCCACCGAGTAGTACGGGTGCAGGGACGACAGCGGGTCCTGGAAGATCATCGCCATCTTGTTGCCACGGAGCTGACGCACCCTTGCCGGATCGGCGGACACAAGCTCCCTGCCGTCGAGCCAGATCTCGCCGGTGATCCGCGCGCTGGTGCCGTGGTGCAGGCCGAGGATCGCCAGGCTCGTGACGCTCTTGCCCGAGCCCGATTCGCCCACTATGCCGAGGGTCCGGCCGCGGTCCAGGCGGAACGAAACGCCGTCCACCGCCTTCACGAGCCCGTCGTCGGTCGGGAAGTGGACGCGCAGGTCTCTGACGTCGAGAAGCCCGTCCGGCGGTGCCGAGTTCACGACCGGGGACGGGTCGCCGGCGAGTGCGGCTCCCCCGGCTCCGTCCCGCTTTGCACGCGCCATCAGTACCTCACCCGCGGATCGACCACGGCGTACAGGATATCCACGATCAGGTTGGCGATTACCACGAAGAACGCGGCGAGCATTACCACACCCAGAATCTCGGGGAGATCGTTGTTCTGGATCGCGAGGACCGTGAACAGGCCGAGGCCGTGCATGGAGAACGTGAACTCTGTGAGCACGGCTCCGCCAAGGAGCAGTCCGAGGTCCATGCCGAAGATCGTGACGATTGGTGTGAGGGCGGCGCGGAGCCCGTGCTTGACGATGACCTTCCGCTCGGCCAGTCCCTTTGCACGTGCGGTGCGGATGTAGTCCTCGCCCATTGTCTCGAGCATTCCGGCCCTGGTCAGCCGGGCGTACAGGGCCGCATAGAGAAATGCCAGCGTCGTCCAGGGCAGGATCAGGTTGCGTGCCCAGAGCAGCGGGTTCTGAGTCAGCCCCACATACTGGACGTTCGGAAATATCGGCCACTTAAAGCTGAATAGCTCAAGTGCGACCAGCCCGGTGAAGAAAATCGGCAGGGATACGCCGGCCAGCGCGATGCCCATGGCGGCGCGGTCGAAAACCGTGCCGCGCCTGAGCGCCGAGAGCACGCCGATCGCGGTGCCGAACACCAGCCAGAGCACGGCCGCGCCGAACGCGAGTGAGGCGGTGACCGGCAGGTCACTCAGCATCATCGGCCATACCGGCTGCTGATTCCTGAACGAGTACCCGAAACACGGCGGTGGGCAGTAGGTCTTGTCCGGGCCGGCGTCGTAGTGCGCGCCGAGGACGATACCCCGCACAAACCGCCCGTACTGGACGACGAGCGGCTGGTCGAAGCCGAGCTTCCGCTCGATCGCGTGAACCGCGGCCGGGGTCGGGTTGCGCCCCACGTACTGAACCGCGAGCTGGTAGGAATTCTGCCCGGCCAGGCGCGGGACAAGGAAGAAGATCGCGAACGTGATCATGCTGACCACGAGCAGCAGGAAGACGGTAATGACCAGCCGCCGGACAATGAACGGGATCATCGCTCGCAGCCCCGGCGCCCGGGGGCAGCCCGGGCACCGGAGCATTCACCTTTCTCGGCTAGATGCTGTCTCGATGTTTCGTCACGGCCTGCCTTACTTCAGGCCGAGCGTGGCGTAGTCATACATGGCGTAGTACTGCTGCAGCGACACGTTGGTTAGGTTCGGGTTCCGGTACAGCAGCGACTTGGCGTAGACGCCCGGCAGGATGACGGCATCCGACATCACCCGACGGTCGATCTGCGACCAGATCGCGTTCCTCGCGGCGGTGTCGGTGGTCTTCACAGCCTTGTCGAACATGCTGTTCACCGCCGGGTCGTTCAGTTCCTCGATGTTGGTGTTCCCCGCGGGCGAGATGGCGGGACCCGCCGTTATGTAGTACAGGAATCCGTACCCGGTCGGCCAGTCGGGAGCCCAGCCGCCGATGTCGAGCCCGAGGTTGTGTGAGTGCACGAAGTTCGGCACCCCGGCGAAGTCGGTGAAGTACTTGCCCGACGGGTACCCCTGCAACGTGAGCTTGATGCCCACCCTGGACAGGGCCTGCTGCTCGGCCGTTGCCGTGGCCTTCTCCTTCGGCCGGTCGCTGCGGTAGGCCATGGTGGTGCTGAACCCGCTCGCGTGCCCGCAGGCTGACAGTTCCTGCTTGGCCTTGGCCACATCGCCGTGCGGCTTCGTGGTCGCCTCGTACAGGTCGAACTTCTGGTAGCCGGTGACGGTGGGCGGCATCACGGTGCTCGCGATATCTCCGCCGGCGACCGGCCCGCCGTAGGCGGTCTGGTAGGCGGTCTTGTCGGCCGCGTACTCCACCGCCCGCCGGCAGTGCACGTTGTCAAGCGGCTTCACCTTGGTGTTGATGTAGGTGAACCACAGGAAGCCGCTGAGCGCGTCGTCGGCGTTGGCCTTGAGCGCCGGGTTTGACAGGACCCGTGCGCGCCCGGCCGCCTGCACGCCGGTCCCGGCCATGTCGACCTGGGCGAAGTTGTGGAACAGGTTCTGGTCGATGGTGTCGGCGTTGACGTTCAGGTTGAACACGAACTTGTTCACAAGCTGCTTGCGGTTAGGGTCGGTAGCCGGGTCCCAGTTCGGGTTCTTCACCAGCACGAACTGCTTGTCCGGCTGGTAGCTCTGGAACATGTACGGGCCGGTCGAGACCGGGTGCAGCTGGTAGTTCGCGCCCTTGTCCTTGGCCGGCGGCACCGGCGCCGTCTGCGGGAGCGCGGCCACGTAGTCGAACTCAGAGAACGGCTTGGCGAGGTGGAAGACGATCGTGCTCGCGTCGGGTGTGGTGATCGACGTCAGGCCCATCTTGCCCGGCGTCTTGTCCTTGTACGGGCCGGGATAGCTGGGGTCCTTCAGCAGCAGCTTGAAGTAGCTTGGCCCGTTGGGCAGCACATCCTTGGCGTAGGTGCGCTCGACCGCGTACTTGACGTCCTGGCTGGTGACGGTGGTGCCATCCTCGAACTTGATGTTCGGCTTGAGGTGGTAGGTCCAGGTCAAACCGTCGCTGCTGACCTGGCCCAGGCTGGTGGCGAGGTCCGGCATGATCGTGTTGCCAGCGGCGCCGGGCACGGACTTGTATGTCACGAGGGCCCGGCTGTAGAGGCGGACCGTGTTCCACATAAACGCGTAGTACGTGTTTCCCATGTCTGTCGAGTCGGGAACGCTGCTGAGGTCGAAGGTGAGTGTCCCACCCTTATGGCTGGAGGGATTGACAACCCCGTTGATCGCGGCGTTGTATGCCGACGATTTCTGCTGAGGTGCCGACTTGTTGCTGCTGCCGCCGCAGGCCGCAAGCCCGAGCGCTACCGCCACCCCGGCCGCAGCGAACGGAAATATCCTTCTTCGTTTCATTAGTACAATGCCTCCTGCTCTGGATGTGGATGGATGAGGCTCGGCGCCGGCGGGCTCACCGGGTCCGCGGATCCAGCGCGTCCCGCAGCCCGTCACCGAAGAGATTGAATGCCATCACGGTAATGAAGATGGCAAGACCGGGCACGATCATGAACTCAGGGTCTATCTGGAAGTATTGATTTTGGACCGCGTCGGAGAGCATCCCACCCCAGGTCGGGGTGGGCGCATACAGGCCGACACCCAGGTAGGACAGCGCGGCCTCGAACAGGATGTTCGTCGGCATCAGCAGCGTCGAGTACACGATGATCGGCGCCACCAGGTTGGGCAGAAGCTCACGGAAAAGGATGTACCCGGGGCGCGCTCCGAGGCTTCGGGCGGCATCCACGAATTCACGCTCCCGGAGCGAAAGTGTCTGGCCGCGTATGATTCTGCCCATATACGGCCAGTTAAAGAATCCAATAATAAAGATTAGCAAGGCGATACGCAGCGTGTTACCGGAAAGACCGAATGCCGTCGACGGTATAACGCCGGCAAGCGCAATCGCGAAGACCAGCAGCGGAAAAGCGAGGAACACATCCATGGAGCGCGCGATGAACGCGTCGGCCCAGCCGCCGAAGTAACCGGCGATGATCCCAAAGAAGACTCCGATGACTACCGCGAGGAATGTGGCCAGGAACGCTATCAGCAAGGAGTACTGGGCACCGTTGACGATCCTGCTGAGCACGTCACGGCCGTTGACCGGCTCCACGCCCAGGGGATGGGCCGTGCTTATCCCGCCGAATGAGCCGATCGGCCTGCTGAAGGTCGGGTCGATGAGGTTCTGGTTGTAGGCATTGGGGTTCTGCACGATGTGCGGCCCGATGATCGCGACCAGAATCAGGAATACGACAATAATGCCGCCGGCCATCGCAATCTTGTCGCGCCGCAACCGTCGCCACGCGATCCGGCCGAGCGAAAGCCCTTCGATCGGGCCGGCACCCGCAAGCACAGCTTCGGGCGCTGCCTCTGCCTCGACTGGCGAGATATCGAGCGGTGCGGCCATCCTTACGTCTCCAAGCTGCTGGCGGCGCTGCGTGGCTAGCGAGCGGCAGGCTACCGGCACCGGCACGTCCATCAGCGGGCGGGAGAGACCCGAGATCGGGCGCGCCGTCCTCTATGGGACATTCTGCCCCTCGGGGCGAGATTGCCATACCCTCCCACGGGTCGTAGCACGATTGTGACCGAATGAGGATCAATCCGTATCGCGGCAGGCCGGGTTGTGTACGTAGGCGTATCGATGCGTTACGTAATGCGAGATCGCTGTGAACAGCACCAGGACGTCCCGCCAGCACGGGCACGGACACTCCCGCAGCGAACGCACCACAACCGTCCAATCCCGGGCCCCAGCGGAGGGTTGAGCAGCGGGAATATGCAGATTGCCTTCAGCCCGTAACCCGGCTCACCCTGTGGCCGCGCCGCAGGCCGCGCCGCGCCCCCATCCCACCCGGGTGAAAGGACGTGGCTGGCATGTGGCGGGGCATCAGCGCCATCAGGCTGGCCGCGCGAGGGGCACGGATGATCGTGGGCAGCGGCCGGTGCAGGTGGCAGGCGCGGGGACGGAGGGTACGCCCGGTCAGCCGAGGAACTAGTCCGCGTCGGCTGGGCCTACGCCAGTGTGATCGATCATCACCCGCTGATGGCCTACCCGCGGCTCGATCTCGCCAATATCGCCTATTGGGCCAACAGGCCCAGGCAATGCCGCGATCTGGCACAGAGTGGCTTGCGCTACATTGCGGACGGGCCGACTGCCGCCATGCTTCATCTCAAGCATGGCCGGGCGTCCGCGCGGCTGGGCGAAGCGTGCACCTGCCGGGTGGCGCCTGCCCGCGCAGGGACGCGGCCAGTGACCTGCCGCAAGGTGACGGCCTGGCCCTTGCGCCGACCCGTCGGTGATCTCCAGGGCCACCGGGCCGGGCGTTATCAGGAAATGGGCTATCAGTGGCACCTGCGGCAGCTGATGGCCTTGACCCCCAAGCGGATGCGCTAGGTGCACCTTCGCCCCGGCAGCCTCCGGGGCGGCGGCGTTCCGTGCTGGGCGCAGTAATAGGGGTAGCCACAGGGTCCGGAGCAGGCGATCTACCGAGATGGCGGTCGCGGCCGGGCTGAGAAGAACGCTGGGCTTTGCCGCTTGCAAACGGTATGCTCCGCCCAGGTCTCCAAGGAGAGGAGCCAATGATGGTCCGTCGCTCCGCCCTTTTTGTGGCGTTGCTCGCCATAACCGCCGCCCTTGCCGTCCCCGCGCTCGCCGGTGCGGTGTCCGCCGAGAGCAAGGTGACGGTGGGCAGCCCCGCCACCCCGTACCTGCCCAACGGCTCCAACGAGCCTGCGCTCGCCATGGACGCGAACCATCCGGCGGTGCTGGCCGCCGGTGCCAACGATC
>Ga0137384_10002653_pt1 | contig 14150 bp, 8 predicted proteins | sample SagtaG_2_FD_104922 | JGI IMG/M metagenome (GOLD analysis project Ga0137384, IMG submission 104922) | Vadose zone soil microbial communities from Sagehorn Ranch, Mendocino, California, USA - Sage2_R_60_16 metaG | ecosystem: Environmental > Terrestrial > Soil > Vadose zone | place: USA: California... | reverse complement strand
TGGTCGGAAGCAGCACGGGCAAAACCATTGATGACATCAATCCAGCGACAGGTGAAGTCATTGCCCAGGTTCCCGAAAGTACATTGGATGACATGAACCGCGCGGTTGCTGCGGCACGCGCGGCTTTTGAGGATGGGCGTTGGTCCGGCTTAACACACGGTGCACGTGCCGCTATTTTGGAGAAGCTGGCCTCTCTGGTTGAGCAGCATGCAGGTGAACTGGCAACGTTGGAATCACAGGATACGGGTAAGCCGATCAAACTGGCGCGCGATAGTGACATCCCTTTTGCCGCCGATAACCTGCATTTCTTTGCCGGTGCAGCTCGCCATCTCGCTGGCAGAGCTTCCAGCGAATATACTGGTGGCCATACCAGTATCATTCGCCGTGAGCCGGTTGGGGTAGTGGCCTCAGTTGCTCCCTGGAACTATCCTTTTATGATGTTGGCCTGGAAAATCGGGCCTGCCCTGGCCGCTGGCAACACTGTCATCTTCAAACCCTCTCCCGAAACGCCCCTGACAGCTCTCAAACTGGGCGAGTTGGCCCTGGAGGCCGGTATCCCTGCGGGCGTGCTCAATATCGTAGCTGATGGACCTGATGTCGCTCCGAGCCTCGCCAGCCACAAAGATGTCAATATGGTTTCGATTACGGGTAGTACACGTAGTGGAAAATATGTCATGCAAGCGGCTGCCGATACCATCAAGCGTGTTCATCTCGAACTTGGCGGCAAGGCTCCCTTTATTGTCTATGATGATGCTGATATCGAGGCGGCTGCCAATGGCGCTGTTGTTGGTGGTTACGTCAATGCTGGGCAGGACTGTACGGCTGCTACGCGTGTCTATGTGCAGGAAAACATCTATGACGCCTTTATGGCGTCGTTCCTGAGCAAAGTCAAACAGATTAGGGTCGGTGATCCGTCGAGCGAGAGTACCGATATGGGTTCATTAATCTCGGCGCGCCAGCGCGAGCGCGTTGAAGGCTATGTCGAGCGTGCCTTACGTGATGGTGCCAATATTATCACTGGTGGTAAGCGTGCGTCGATTGCCGGTTTTGAGAAAGGCTTCTTTTTTGAACCTACCGTCATCGCTGAGGATCGTCATGATGCTGAAATTGTCCAGAACGAGGTCTTTGGCCCGGTCGTTGTTGTCTCTCGTTTCAAGACCGAGGATGAAGCGTTGAAGCGAGCCAATGGCGTTGTATACGGTCTTGCTGCCTCTGTCTGGACGCGTGACATTTATAAAGCGATGCGCGCCAGTAGTACGCTACGCTTCGGCACGGTCTGGGTCAATGATCACCTCCCGCTCACTTCCGAGATGCCTCATGGCGGTTATAAAGAGAGTGGTATCGGCAAAGATATGTCTTTGTACTCGTTTGAGGAATACACGCAGATTAAGCATGTCATGATCGAAATCAGTGGTGAAGCACGCAAAGCCTGGCATTATACCATTTTTGGCGACCCTTCCTAGCTTCTCACTATCGCCCGTTCAGCAACAGGCCAGACTTTCAAAGCAGAAAGCTTGGCCTGTCATCTCTTTTCAGATCATTTGCGGTTCTACTTTTAGCTTAGTTTCCCACTATGTTATGGTATTGATCTCGAAAGATCGTTCCTTGTGTGGTCATGGTATTGTGGCTATCGACCAGGGGGATCGCGTAGTTGGTACAGGAATATTGCATTGAGGCGAAGATGTTGTTGGCGGCCAGTGTTTGCAGAGCTTTGGTAGTCCAGGTCGTCATAAAGCCAGGATCGTTGCTCTTTCCATCGTTGGCCGTCGGGTTGGCTGTATAGTTCCACTCTGTAATCATAATAGGCAGTGTTGTATGAATAGCCGCCTGCATGACGCTTCGCGCTTTCGCAATATGCACAGTCCAGTTGTCGAGATGAGAGAGGCAAACATCGTTGGGCCAGTTTGAGCCACACGTGTACTCGTGCCAGCTCACTTCATTTGGTTGTGGTTGGGCATGCTGTAAAAAGTATTGTAGGTAATCAGGGTTAAATTGATAATTCACAGGTCCGATAAAGTTTCCATTGGGAGCAGCTTTTTTCAGTTGTGGCACCATACGATTCCAGGAGGCCGTATATTTGTCGGCTGATGCCTTTAAGAAGAAGTCTTCCTCATTGCCATATTCGTAATATACCGTGCTGTTACCATATAAATTGTTCATGATCTTGATAATGCGTAGGTCATTGTTCAGAGCGTTGGTGCCTGATAGATCTCCCTGAAGTATGACAAGCGGCGTAGCACCAAGATCATGAACGATCTGAGCTGCATGCTGAAGAGTGCTATCGGCCATGCTACTCCGTGTAGGAATACGGATGATGTGCAGATGCATCTGCTGCAACAATGAGCGTGTTGTGTCTGAGGTTAATACCTGATCATTCGCGTCCTGCAAACTCAAATTGGTTCCCCAGAGCAAAGGAGAGGCTTTTTGTGGTTGTGTTGCCATTGTCATCTCCTGTGTAAGTGGTGTGAATACAGTTTCATTTGTGTGTATCGATGTAAAGGCCAGAGATGTTGTTGAAGCCAGGGTTGTGCGCGCTGACAGAGTAGTTCCGTTGTGCTGGGTGACGGTTGATAGAAGCGATTGAATGCCAGCTCCTGTCAGCAAGATAACTAATCCTATAATGCCTGATGTTATCAGAAGCCTTTGATGCTTGAAAATTGTTCTGGTTATTTGCATTGATGAATACTCCTGTAATTATAAAAAACGTATTGTGCATAATATGCTACGTATATGCTCGTAAGGAACGTTTTATAAGATTTCTGGCTATTTTAATGGAATGTCAAATTATTAAAAACCTTTCACTGTATATAAACGCGCACAATGCCGAAATTTGAAATGGTTTTTGGTGAAAAGGATCACAAAAAGTAGCACCGGCCCTGAGTTTCTTTTTTTGCTCAGAGCCGGTGCTACTTTTTGTGATCCTGGCTAAATAAAGTTGAATAGCAGAAGGATCTGCTGCCAGGTTGTCATTCAGGCTAGCCGCCGACCATTGCTGCGTATTCCTTCTGGAATGTCTGTCCCTGGGCAGTGAGGCTGTTGCTGCTATCCACTAGTGGAATAGTATAATCGGTACAGGAAAATTGGGCGGCAGCAAAAATACCATTAGCTGCAAAATTCTGCAATGCTTTAGTGGTCCAGGTTGTCATAAAAGTGTCGTTGTTGTACTTACCATCACCAGCTATAGGATTAGCTGTATAGTTCCACTCGGTAATCATAATGGGAAGAGGACTTCCAAGTGTTGCGTTCATTATGCTGCGTGCGCTGGCAAAATGATTGGTCCAATTATCGATATGCGACATACAAATATCATTGGTCCAGTTGGATGCACACGCGTACTCGTGCCAACTGACCTCAGTGGGAAGTGGTTTGGCATTTTGCAAAAAATATTGGAGATATCCTGCGTTGTACTGATAGTTCACCGGTCCGATGAAGTGCCCATTGAGAGCAACTTTTTTCAATTGCGGGACAACGCGATTCCAGGAAGCAGTATAGTCCTGGGCCGTGAGGTTTAATTTGAAATCTTCCTCATTACCATACTCATAATAGACGGTACTATTGCCAAAGACCTTATTCATCGCTTGTATAATGCCAGTATCGTCTTGTAAAGCGGTGTTGTCTGCCTTATCTCCTTGAAGGATAATCAACGGCACGGCGCCCAGACTTTGCGCAATTTGAGCCGCTTGAATAAGGGTTGCATCTGAGAGATTGGAACGCGTTGGAATACGTACCATTTTGACATGTATTTGTTGCAATAAAGAGCGTGTGGCGGCAGAAGTGAGTACCTGATCACTACTGTCTTGTAAGCTGAGATTGGTACCGAAGAGCAATGACGAGCCGCTGGTCACTGGTGCTGTAGCAACAGTTGATGTGGCTGCCGCATTTGATGTTGATGAGTTTGCCGTGGTTGTCGCGATTCGAGCCTTGGTTGGATAGGCTGTTGGCTCTGTCTTTGCTGTGGCTGTTAACGCTGCGGAAGCTGGTCGCTGGCCTATTTTTGGTGTGAGTGTTGCCTTGTCAGAACCACTACTGGCTGCTGATGCCAATAGGGTTTGTACGAATCCCGCGAGTATTATCACCAATACTACGCAGAGAACCAGTCCCACGACCTTTTTGCGATTAATTTGCCTGTTCTCTGTTCCCATGCATGAGACTCCTGTTCCCCTCTTTTTATTTTATATTTGTATACATGAATATTACGCGTAAGCATAACCATTCACCATGAACTATAGCATCTTATATCGTAAAAGACTAGACTTTTGTGAGAATGCAGGACCTTTCTCACTCTAGAAAAAATAAAACAATGTGAAAACAATCGTAAAATTACTCTTTTACTTCATTGTGAAGTTTCGAGTAATAGAATACATTCTTTTTTATCAGCTAATTTTATAAACGTATTATGTGTTAGTATTCGGGTATGTAACCAAACAATTGCCCGTTTTATTCCTGCACTACCTTCTTTAGTAACGATCCTGGATGATGATAGTAACCCGATACGGTTTGCCGATGAGCCTGCGGTATAGTACTATAAGTTGTACTGGGCGTTACGTATTCACCCGCTATGATAGTCGATAGTCCCTGAACAGAAGGACATGATGCATGAAATCCCAGCTCTACTGGACATATGCTACGCGTTCGTTGTTACGTGGCGGTCAACGCACGATTCTGGCAATTTTCTGTGTGGCGGTAGGAGTGATGGCTATTGTAGCCTTACAACTGGTTGGACTAAGTGTTGACCATGCACTGCTTGGCAATATTGTTGCAGCCAATGGCGGTGATCTTCGCGTGAATGCCAGTGTTGCTCCCCTGCGTCAACGTGATCTGGCTTTTTTTGATCAATTACGCCAGAAAGGCTTGATTACTGATTATGCTACCGTGTATGACGCGGGTGGAAGTGTGACCTTGCCTTCTGGCAACGAAGAGACATTTAGTTTGCTGGCTGTGTCTCATAATTTTCCGTTACTAGGACAACCTGATTTTATTGTGCCTTCACGCAATCTTACTCTACAACAGGTCGTAGCGGGTAATCGTGTGGCAGTCAGTTCACGTGTCTTTCAGGCTCTTGGTGCGCACATTGGTGATATATATCGTATCAAAACGCTTGATGGGCGTATTGTGCCAGTAACAGTTGCTGCCGAATTCCAGGAAGAAGGGAATTTTCGTACACCCCAGGTGATTATTTCTCAGGAGACTTTAGCCGCAGTGTCGGGGCCTGGTGGTTTGCCGTGGCCTGTACAATATGGAACTATCTATATCACTACTTCCGCTTCGCATCTCCAACAGGTGAAGATGGCTATTAGCCAGACTTTCCCCTCTGTGCGCGTGATTACCGCTCAGGATTTATTGCAACAGCGCCAGCAGCAGGTACAACAAATCCAACTCTTCTTGCGCATTGTTGGCTTGCTGGCGCTCTTTATTGGCGGTATTGGGATTGTGAATACCATGCAGGTGTTGTTACGGCGGCGTCAACTGGAAATTGCGATGCTGAAGACCAGTGGCTATCGCCGTGTCGATCTGTATGGACTTTTTGGTCTGGAAGCTGCTCTACTGGGTATTGTGGGTGGTGGTATTGGCGCTGTCGCAGGTGTTGGTGCCAGTTATCTGGTCACATCGGTGGTTGAATATGCTTTCTCCTTGCAGCTCCCCGTTGTACTAGATCCAGGGACGGTGCTGTCTGGTTTCTGCGTTGGCCTCGCAACAGCGCTCATTTTTGGCCTATTACCCATTGTGCAGGCCAGTCAGATACGTCCTTTAACTGTGTTGCGTGAGGGCGGAGAGCCAGTTGGTATAGCTTCGCGCCTGACGATGTTTCTGCTGCTTCTCCTCTTATCTTTCCTTTTTGTTGGCCTCGCTGCCACCATTATTGGCGACGTGATTACCGCCTTGATTATTGTGTATGGAGGTGCCGCGGCAATTCTGGTCCTGGCGTTGGTGCTTGGATTGCTGGTTGTGGCTATCTCTCGCCTTCCTGTCTACGAGCGCTCAGGGCCACGTTTGCTCCTCTGGGTACTAGCCGCTGGAGGTGGTGTCGTGGTAGCAGGACTCCTTTTCCTCCTGCTAGGTTTTCTGGGTCAAACTGGACGCGCTTTTGCTACTCATCTTGGTAATCCCACTGTAGGTATCTATTTGCTGGCTGTGCTGAGTGGTGCAGGTATTATATTACTTGGTTGCTCTTTTGTATTTTTCCTGGCTACATTGGTCAATTGTCTGGTAGCGCTTGCTCCGCGCACGTGGAAAACTCCGGTAATGCTTGCGTATCGCAACATTGGGCGACAGTGGGTGCGCACTGCCACCACGCTAACAGCGCTCTTCGTTGGTATTTTTGCCATCGGCCTCGTGCTGCTTCTCGGTCAGGGGATTAAAGATACGATTAATACCACGCTCAGTTCTCTATTTACACGTAATGTCTTTGTTGTTGTGCCACCGAAACAGAAGAATGCTGTAACCGCGCAATTGCCTTACCTCAAGGGCCTTGATCGTACAAAAACGCTGGTAAGTCCTGTTGTTCCTCGATTGTATCCTCTTTTTGTCGGCGGGCAGGATGTGAATACTGTGTTGAGGCATCTGAGTAGTAAAGCCAGGTTAAGGAAGGAAGATGTGGTCGGGAGTTTGAGCACTCTTCAAGGTTTTGATCTTGCGCAGGGAGGGAGCAATGTTCCAACTATTGTTCTGAAAAAGGGTCGCAATCTGGGCGCGTCAGATGCTGGGAGCCGTAATGTTATTGTGAGTGGAAAGTTACAGGCGGCACCTGTCGGTTTGCAGGTGGGCGACACGATTGTCGTGCAGAGCGCAGACGGCTCGGTGACTATGCCGCTTACCGTCGTTGGATTCTATGATGATACTGATCCAACGGGCAATCCGAACTTTGCTGCTATACTGGCTGATGAACAGGTGACGACGCAGCTTGGAGGATCTTTGACGCTGGAAGTCTTTTCTCTCAAAGTTGATCCTGATCAATTGCCCACTTTCAAGCAAGAATTGAACAAAGCTGTTCCTGGCGCTTTTATTATCAGTATTGTGGATATCGATGCCATTGTCAATCAGGTTCTGGATAAGATTGTTGTGATGCTTACAACTATCGCATCGCTAGCTATGGTTGCCGGGCTTATCATTATTGCCAATGCGGTGGCTCTGGCGATGCTGGAACGTCAGCGTGAAATTGGAATTTTGAAGGCAGTTGGCTATACAAGCAGGACCGTATTAGCCACTATTCTGATTGAGAATGGTTTGATCGGATTACTGGGCGCTCTGGTGGCGATGTCGCTGGTGGCAGGAGCAATTACTTTATTAAGCCAGTTTGTCTTTCATGTCCAGCTTAGCGTTGACCCGCTATTGATAGGCGTGATGATTATTGCGACCTCACTGGTGACGATGGTGGTGGCCGTGCTTGTAGCGTGGAATGCCGCACATGTGCGCCCCCTTGAGGTCTTACGCTACGAGTAGCGAGCCATCTCCATTCCTGTGTACGCATATCTTACTTATATACACAAGATATGCGTTTTTTAGTTGGAAAAGGTAAATTTAATGGTTTGTTAACGCAATTATGCCTGGAAAGTATGTATAGTATAAAGTACTGAATATAATCGGTGTAGCGAAATGTTGGATGATGTTTTTGCAAAGATGCAATCTATAGACCCCTGAAGGAGAGTCGGTGGTGAATAATGAAGATCCTTTTGTGTATCCAATACCGTCAACCATCAGCAGTCAACAGGTGGCGACCATTATGGTGGAATTGTCGCAATATGTCGTTTCGATGCATCATGTGGACGAAATGTTCTTCTGGTTGGCGCGTATAATTTCGCAGCACCTTGATGTGGCAGTGGTCGAGTTCTGGACAAGGCAGGCGAATAGTATAGGCGATTTCTCACTCGATTTGCGTGCTGTTGCATGTCAAGGTAGTGAAGTTCCTGAACGGCTGGTCGTCAACGATGCTGTACGAATGGTGATTGAGGATATAGAGAATGAGCGTCGAGGCTTCTGGCTCAAGTCTGTTGTTGACTTGTTCTCACCTTATCAGGCGACTTTACTGAGTCGCTATGGGTTGGGTTATTGTTCCAGCTATCTGTTAAAGAGTGCTGCGTTGTTGCCTCCTCAAAAGAATGACTTCTCAGCGGGAAAAATCGCAACACCTCTGATGTTAGGAGTACTGCTTTTTCTGGAACATCCACCATCGCAGCGAATGCTTCTTGGTATTGGACATATTCTGGAGCGAGCACTCGCGATTGCGAAGAAGCAAGGATTATTATTCGCTGTTGCAAATGCTGAATTGGTGGCAACATCTTCTAACAATGTCTCTCGGCAACAGCAGCGGCATCTCGGCTTATCCGATCTTGTCCCCAGACACGTTCAAGATAGAAATGATGCGAGGACGGGTAATCTGGGGGAGGAGTCTGTCGGGTTACCAAACAGGCAGACTCGCCAGGTCTACGCTGCTATCGATGGTCAGAGGAGCGTGGCAGAACTGGCATCTTTTACGCATTTAAGTGTGGAAGAGATTCGTGCTTCTATACGCATTTTGTTGATGCGGCATCGGGTGCGGCTTTATGAGCCTGGAGGTTTGCCTGTTGATAGTGCGCGATACTTGTATGGACACTGAAGAACGGAGAAGTTGGCACTGTTGACTGAATAACCTGGAGCAGGTATGCTCAAAAATAGCATACCTGCTCCAGGTTATTTAAGCCAGTGTATCAACCAGCGTTCTGGCTTGTGAGAGCCACTCTTCAGATGTATCGTCTGGCACTGAACAACCATTGGCGAGGATAAGGCGTTTGCCTTTCGTCTGAGAGATCGAGGAAAGTATCTCGTTTTCAAGTTCTGTTTTTCCACCATGTGTCAGAGGGCCACGTTCAAAAAGTCCAGCCATCAACGTCTTATCGGTAAGAGAGATCGCTTCACTTAGACTTGGGCCAGTTAAGCGATCACTCCAACTGATGACGGAGATGGGATAGTTTGTGAAGTCCTCAAAGTAGATCTGATCATTGATCTGGGCTGGATCTGCATGGACATGGACAATGTTGAGCCAGCCGTCTAATGCGCCTTGTAGGGCAGCAAGATCGTAAGGTTTGCCTATGCGTGCATATTCTTCCGGGGTAAAATCAGCAGTGGTGGCGCCCATGCAAGAAAAGAAAATCCCGCTGGCCCCTTCATGGATGGCTGCTTCCATCAGACGACGTAAGTTGGAGGCAATCGTGCCCAGACCTTCCATGAAGGGTTCGGGATTGTGGCGTGCATCTTCAATGGCGTGTTGTTTACCTAAGAAACGCGTGGCATAGGTGAATGGACTGAAAAGAGTAAGAATGAGAGGATAGTCAGCGCCTAATCGTTGGCGGATCGTGCGAATACAGATCAGTTGCTGTTTAAATGAGGGCGTATCCAGGTCAAGTCGCGGTAGAAAGCGCATTTGCTCGGCTGTTGTGATGGCTGGTTCCGGGACAGGATAGGGAAGATCAGGCATAATCTTCACGATATCCAGAGCGAATTTTTTCACGAAAAAATCGATTGTAAACTCAGCCAGGCGCTCGCCTGATCCTTCTGGCTTGAAATGATGCCAGAAGCACAGGGGAATACGATCAACCGCTTCACCATTGAGAGCAGCGCGAACCCGTTCGTATGGTGTCATTGCTTGCGTCATATGGTTTTCCCCCTATTCGTGATGCTCTTCTGAGGGCGACTGTGAAGGGATGGGTCCAAGCCCTTGTGCATAGCGTGCTTTGTCATAATCTGATTCTGACCGGGCTTGCTTTGAAAGCAAATCGTCAACCCAGCGAGAGAGCAGGGCGCCCAAAATAGCTCCCCCTGCCAGGGCTACCACCTTCAAGATTGTGCCGGGATTGTTCATGGTTGTACCTTCCTGTCTTTAGCAGAGAAAAGGAAACGTCTGCACAGCAGCATATAAGTAATATACGATATGTAGCGGAGATCAGTTGGGGTAACCATTATGGGTATGCTCATCCAAAGAATTGTAAGAAAACCCCTCTTATGTGCTAGAATCTCCTACTAAGTTCGATAGTTAAAAAATGACCCGGCACTGTATTTTGAGACAGAGAGGAGTGGGAAACGATGGATGAATTGTGGCGTCGTGTTCAAGTTGCGCGTGGTGAGCGTATCGCCGATCTTGTGCTGCGCAACGCTAAGCTGGTAAATGTATGCAGTGGTGAGTGTTACCTTGCGGATGTTGCTATTGTAGATGGTATTGTTGCTGGTGTCAGTGCTCCTGGAGATGGTTATAAGGGACGAGAAGAGCGAGATTTGCAGGGACGCTGGTTATCTCCCGGTCTTATTGATGGTCATATGCATATAGAAAGTACCATGATGGTACTTCCTGAGTTCGCTCGTCTTGTTGTACCTCGTGGGGTCACGGCAGTGATGCTTGATCCGCATGAGTTCGCCAATGTCATGGGTGTTGAGGGCATTCGTTATGTCCTGGCAGCTGGGGAGGGATTACCTCTTTCGGCCTTTGTGCTGCTTTCATCCTGTGTTCCAGCTTCCTCGTATGAGAGTCCGTATCGTGTGCTGAGTGTGAATGATCTTTTACCACTCTTAGAGGAGAAACGTGTGCTGGGTTTGGCAGAGATGATGAATATGCCAGGGGTGTTGTATGGGGATGAGCAGGTTCTGGCAAAGATTGCGGCCACGCGTCAGAAAGGATTGGTAGTAGATGGACATGCTCCTGGACTGAGTGGACGTGATCTGAGTGCCTATGCGGCAGCCGGTATTATGTCTGATCATGAGTGTACAACAGTGGAAGAGGCTCGGCAGCGGTTACGCCTGGGAATGTGGTTGATGATTCGAGAAGGATCAGCAGCGCGCAACCTGGATGCCTTACTGCCCCTGGTCAAAGAATTGCATCCTCCTCGCGTCTTTTTTGTCTCCGACGACCGTGATCCGCAGGATTTAACCACGCGAGGTCATATCGACTCGATGGTGAGGCGTGCTATTGAGCTGGGGCTAGATCCTGTTGAGGCTATTCGTTTGGCCTCTTATAATACGGCGCAGTATTTTCGGTTGTATGATCGAGGAGCCATTGCCCCTGGTTTTGTGGCGGATATGGTGGTTTTAGATGACCTGGAAACGTTTCGTGTTGAGTCTGTATATAAGGATGGTACGTTAGTTGCGCGTGAAGGAAGCTTGTTGGCTGAACTGCCAGCGGCTGAGATTGGCACCGCAACAGGAACGGTCCATCTAGGAAACATAGCGGAAGCGGATATAGAGATACCTGGTAGGCCAGGATGGGTGGAAGTAGTGGGAATCGAGCCTGGACAGATTACCACCAGGCATTTACGCGAAGAAGCTCCGCTTCGTGAAGGAAAGATTGTTGCCGATCCCGAACGAGATCTGCTCAAACTGGTTGTTATTGAACGGCATCACGCCAGTGGGCGTGTGGGATTGGGATTGGTAAAGGGATTTGGACTGAGCAAAGGCGCTATTGCGTCAAGTGTGGCTCATGATGCTCATAATATTGTGGTTGCCGGTGTGAGTGATAGCGATATTCTGCACGCTGCGCGCGTATTGGAAGAGATTGGCGGAGGTTTTGCCTGCGTCGTTGATGGAACTGTTCGAGCCTGCGTTCCCTTACCTCTGGGAGGATTGGTCTCGCCTTTGCCAGTAGCGGAACTGGTACAACAATTGCGTGCGCTTGATGCAGCGGCCTCCGAGCTAGGTTGTACGTTAGATCATCCATGTATGACACTGAGTTTTCTTTCGCTCTCGGTCATTCCTTCACTGAAATTGACTGACCAGGGATTAATCGATGTTGAATCGTTTTCTCTGCTACCATTACAAGGGTAATTCGTATGCTACTGAAGCTCGTTGAATATCATTGGGCGGAGCACATTGATGATGCGCTCCTCCTGTTAGGGCGTCTTGATACAAAGACGGTCCCGTTGGCCGGTGGCACGTATTTGCTGGGCCTGAAAGATGAAAGTATCCAGGCGGTGGTTGATCTTCGTGAGCTCGAACTGGCTTATATTTCGGAAGATACCCGCTACTTGCATATTGGTGCGATGACGACATTACAAACAATGGCAGAGGCCCCGCTCTTAAAAGAATTTGCAACAAGTTTGCTTTCACATGCAGCACTGGCATCATCGTCTTCTCGCTTGATTCGTAACTGTGCGACGGTTGGAGGCACATTAGGAGCTGGCATGGCCTCTCAGGCTGATTTATGGACTGCTCTTGTTGCTTTAGACGCTGAAGCAGTCGTGCGTTCTGGCTCAAGGACGCAGGTAAACCTTAGTGGAGGGACACTTGAGCGTCCTGGCCTGGCTCTATCGGGAGTGGTGTTCAAAGGGAAGCAGGAGCGGCGTTTATCCTGTGCCTCGCTGAGCCTGGAGCGGCGTCCGGCAGAGTTGATTGTTGAGGTAGCGATACCGCAGCCTGCTTCAGGTTGCGGCACCTCTTTTATGCGTATCAGTCGTACGCCCACTGATGTTGCTCTGTTAAATGTTGCGGCACTGGTTGAGATAGAGGATGGAAAGTATAAACGTGTACGTCTGGTATTTGGTGGCGTGAATATGGAGCCGCAGCGTGTGCAGGCGATAGAGCAACAGTTTGAAGGGTATCCAGTGGTGTACCCAATTGATAGTGAGCGGTTGCTGGCATTGTTACGAGCTGGTCTAGCCACAGTGCGTTTCCCTTCTGATATGCGTGTTAGTGGTGCCTATCGTCGTGTCTCCAGTATCCATCTCGCTGCTCATGCACTCGAAGAGGCGATGAATGTCGCTCATTGGCGTAGTATGGTGTCGTCTGGGGCTGGAAAGGCTGTGTAGTCATGGAACTCGAATTACGTATTAATGGCGTTGTTGAAAGCCTGGAAGTGCCAGTCAATGAGACGCTGCTATCGATGCTACGCCGGGAAGGATACTGTAGTGTCAAGCAGGGCTGCGAGACGGGCGAATGCGGAGTTTGTACTGTGCTTGTTGATGGCGTGCCGCGTCCAAGCTGTGTGATGCTAGCCGGGCAGGCTGGTGGTTGTACGCTGACAACAGTTGAATGGCTCAGTTCTACTCATAAGCTGCATCCTTTGCAGGAGGCATTTATTGAAGTTGGTGCTGTGAAGTGTGGCTTCTGCACGCCGGGAATGTTACTCTCTGCCTATGCGCTTCTCCAGAAGAATCCTCAACCAACAGAAGAGGAGGTGCGGGACGCGCTGTCTGGCAACCTCTGCCGTTGTACTGGTTATGTAAAACCTGTGCAAGCGGTCCTGAGGGCTGCTGCTCTCATGAGGAACGAAAAAGTTGAACCTGTGGAATATGCAACCGTCAGCTCTAACGAAAGCATTGCCACAGCGGGGGGAAAAGTTCAGGAGGGGATTGCCCATCACGCAACCGCTGTCGCGACGGCAAAAATTCCCGTTATTACGACTAGTGGAGCAAGTTTTAAAGGTGCACGTTTGGATGCGGCCCTGGAAGTGGTGGGGAAACCTGTTGGCAATATCGATGGAGTCAAGTTGGTGACGGGTAAGCCTACCTTTACAGCGGATGTGCAGCCACGGGGCCTGCTCTTTGCTCGCGTCCTGACCAGCCCACATGCTCATGCACTTATTCGAGATATTGATGTCTCTGACGCAAAGGCGTTGCCCGGCGTACATGCCGTTTTAACGTATAAGGACGTGCCTCGTACTCCTTATTCAAGTGTTGAGCATTCGTTGGCAAATGAAGGGCCACATGATCAGTATAGCCTGGATTACATCCTGCGTTATGTGGGTGATCGAGTAGCCGTCGTCGCTGCTGAAACTCCTGAAATTGCCGAGCAGGCGCTTACGTTGATCCAGGTAGAATATGATGTGCTACCTGCTATTCTTGATCCTCGACGGGCGCTAGATGAGGGAGCGCCTTGTTTGCATCCTGAGACCGATTCTTATGGAATCTACGATGCTGCGCGTAATATTGCGGCACGAGTGCGAGCCGAGGTTGGTGATGTAGAGCAGGGTTTTGCCTCTGCGGATGCCATTATTGAGTCTGAATACCTTGTACCTGCTGTTCAGTCGTCTCCTCTGGAGAATCATACGGTTGTAACCTACTTTGATGATGATGGGTCGCTGGTGGTGAGGAGCAGTACGCAGGTTCCCCATCATGTGCGCCGTACATTGGCTCACATTCTGAATATGCCAGCGAGTCGTATTCAGGTGCTTCAGCCAGCGGTTGGTGGAGGCT
>Ga0137384_10002646_pt1 | contig 14171 bp, 12 predicted proteins | sample SagtaG_2_FD_104922 | JGI IMG/M metagenome (GOLD analysis project Ga0137384, IMG submission 104922) | Vadose zone soil microbial communities from Sagehorn Ranch, Mendocino, California, USA - Sage2_R_60_16 metaG | ecosystem: Environmental > Terrestrial > Soil > Vadose zone | place: USA... | reverse complement strand
GAAACGACTTCTCAGCGTAGATGAGTGCTGTCAGGAGTGCCATCACTGCGATATTCATGATGCCAAGTGGAAAGAGGAGCACAAACAGGAACCAGCAGCATCCGAGACAGTAGGCTCCGTGAACAAACCCCATGCGGAAAGCGCCACCGTATCCATCACGCCAGGAACTCAGGATGAATTGCAAAGGCGTCCTGCATTTCGCCAGGCACCTGTGCTTGAGCGGCGACAGTTGGTAGAGGCCAGCCACTACCAGCAAGGCACCGCCAATACGGGGGGCATTCGTCATGAGCCACATTGACTGTCCGGCCAATCTCTCAGCAAAGAGGGTGAGAGGATAGGCCACGAGTCCGAACAGCGTCCAGATGAGCAGATACGCACTGACGAAGACCCAGGTCGGGACGAAGGCCTGAGACGTTTGCTTCTTGCCAGCGTACACCGTCGTAAACATGAGGATCATCGGAGCTGCCGTGGGGAACATCATCGCGATCATCATCACCACCCAGATCACAATGAAAAGTCCTGTGCTCATTCCCATCGTCAGGCCCATTCCCATAGCTTGACTGTTCATGGCGGCTGATTGCCAGATGAGCACCGCCCACGAAGCGGCAGCCAGGATGAGGAGCAAGCCCAAAATCAGCTTGCGTTCCCGCGGGAATGGAGAAGCGTTAGCGGTAGTCATGTAGGGTCTCCCTCCTTACGACCTTGCTGACCGACAGGGACTTCCTTGCAGCCCTGCTGACCGATAGGTAGAAGCGCTAGCTTCGTTGCAGGGCTGGCTTTCAAACAGAAGCACTAGCTTCGTTGCAAGGTCGCATTTACATATAGAACCAGGCGATATCGCCCTCGATACCTGCGTCGAAGGCGATATCATCTGTGTTGAAAGTGCGAAAACGCTACGCGTTGGACCAGTTGATTGGTGCGTAGTGAGCATTCTTGCCAGCATTATCCCAGCGCATGCCGTAGTCCGTCCACGTGCTCTTTTCGTCACCAACTGCCATGGCGACGCTGGAGGCAAAGGGATGCGCATTTTTCGCCCAGATTTCTTCGTCAGGATTCATGCTTGGAACAGCGTGGACCGCCATCTGCATGAGGCTGGGAATCTCAACCGAGCGATGCTTGCCCTCTTTCTGGAAGGTGATGGGCGCGGTTTTGGCACCAAGCACCGTAGAGATGAGAGGCGTCAGGGCTGCGACTGGACCGCCAACGGCCCCCGTGAAGATGGCTTGCAGGGCTTGACGCTGCTGCTCATTTGCTCGCTCATCGAGGTAGAGGGCCACGGACCAGTTGCCATCAGCCATCGCTCCCGGTGTGCGAGCGATCAAAGCAACATTCAGGCCATCAATGGTTATGCCGCCATAGTCCCCCCGATCAATGTGGAAACCAAAGGCAACCTCACACGCGCCCGCTGTCGGTTTCGAAGTTAAGGGCGCGTTTGGCGAAAAGAGACAAGGACACACTACGTCACAGTTACAGTTCTCGAAGTAATCTCCCGCGATCTGCCAGCGGGCTTGTGTTGAAGCCATGCGTCACCTCCATGTACGCTTTTACTTTACTACTACTTGTTCAGTATGGTCTATGAGGTCATTACATAAGAATGACCGTTATCATTTTACTCAATCGACTGAAAACGCTTGCGAGGAATGACCTCCTTTCTGCTCACGATCCTCATGCCAACTCTCGCCTCTCAACGCGGTTCTGTCCGTCGCTGGCGTTCAGACCTTCCAGATACCGCATCGACCGCTCCGCAGCGGCGATGAGTAGTTCACGCATGGGAACCTCCTGTACTGATACAGTTCCTGGCCTTTTTGCCTGTACATCGCTACAATCTCTGCGCAGAGGGTTCCACCTGCTTGACCTCCGCGATAATGTAGACCGAGGCGGCAAATCCCATCGGCAGGCTGGCAACTCCCACTGCGGTGCGGATATGTTTCCCAGCTTCTCCAAAGACCTCGACCAGAAAATCCGAAGCCCCGTTCATGACGAGAGCTTGCCCGTCAAAGTCCTGAGTGCTGTTGACCAGGCCATGGACGGCGACAATCTGCTTGAGATGATCGAGTGAGCCGATCTCACTCTTGAGAGCCGCCAAACAGTTGATGACACAGGCCACTGTGGCAGCGCGCCCTTCCTCAACGCTCAAGGCGGCACCGAGTTTGCCTTTGTATACTCGTCCCTCGACAGCAGAGACCTGGCCTGCGATGAACACGAGATTGCCGACGCGCTTTGCAGGGACATAATTGGCTAGTGGCGTAGGCAGATTGGGCAGCGTGACTCCCATCTCACCTAAGCGCTCTTCGATTCGGCTCATACGTTCTTCCTTTCCTGAAGTATCACCTGGTTGGCTTGATATTCTGATCACTGTTCGCTCGGCCTGACCAGGATGCGCCCGCGTGTCCGCCCACCCAACATGGCCTGTGTCAATCTCGGGATGTCCTCCAGCGTGACTTCGGAGACAATCGCATCCACCAGACTCAACAGTGTTGTTTCACCAATCATCTCTTCCCACAGCTCCCGGCGCATCTGGAGGGGTGTCGAGGGCATATCGACACCCAGCACCTTGATGCCGCGCAGGATGAGGGGATAGACAGTCGCACGAAACGCTGCTCCGCCGGAGACGCCGATAGCCGCAATCGCTCCTCCTTTTTTCGTCGTACGCATCAGGTAGGCCAGGGTCGCACCCCCCACCGTGTCGATGCTCCCCGCCCACCGCTCCGCTTCGAGTGAGCGGGCGTTTTCGGCTGAGGTCTCCTCGCGGCTCAGGATCTCGCTGGCCCCAAGCTGTCTCAGGTAGTCCTGGACGTCAGCTTTACCCGTGCTTGCAGCCACCGTGTAGCCGCGCCTCGACAGCAGGCTAACGGCCAGGCTTCCCACACCTCCCGTAGCGCCCGTGACGAGGACCGGACCCCTCTGAGGAGTCAGATCATGCTTCTCGAGCTCGCGCAACCCCATCGCTACTGTTATCCCTGCTGAAAGCACGAGGGCCTGCTTGCAGTCCACGCCCGCAGGCAGGCGAAAGAGAAAATCGCCTGGCACACGGGCGTACTCGCTGTAGCCTCCATGTCGAGAAACCCCCTGCGTGCTGCCAAAATCATAGGCCAGCACGCGATCGCCTGGCTGGAAACGTAGATCGGACGAATCGACCACCACTCCCGTCAGTTCGAGGCCAGGCACCAGGGGATATGTTCGTGCCACGCCGCCCTTGGGCATGCAGACGAGAGCATCTTTGTAGTTCAGTGCCGCGTACGCCACCTGGATCAGCACGTCACCGGGGGGCAAATCTTCCAGACGCAACCGCTGAATGCCCATCGTAAATCCCTCTTCAGTCTGATTCACTAGAAATGCTTGAAAGGTTGATCTCATACTCTTCTTCCTCTTTCTCTCGTTCTCAAGTTCGCCTGCCTCTTGAATGGCTGTTGCCAGTGAGGACTTCGGCAGCTTCGACCTCCTCTTCATGCGGTCGCACCTCCATTTAGGTCTGCCTCGTGCTCCCGCACAAGATCTGCTGCCATTTATTCCGGAGCGAGGCAGAAGCCGCCTGGCTATGCTCGACGCGCGATAAAGAGCGATTGCGCGGAACGAGCCACCGGGCCCTGTTGATCGAACAGGTGAGCCGTTGTCAGGCCAACCCCCTCCGTTTGCAGGTCCGTCACCGCATCCAGGCAAATCCATTCACCTCTTGGCGGGCGAAGGATGTGCAGGGTCAACTCGGGCGGAATAAACTGCCAGGAGCCAATATCGAGTCTCCAGCTCAGGCCATTGGCGTAATCGGCGATGGCGATCAGACGTTGGGTGGGCGAGATCGCCTCGCCAGCGATAAGTGGATAGCGGAGCCGTGCCCAAGCCGTTGCCCGACCGTGCTCATTATCCTCACGCACGGTACGCCATTCGGTTGCAGAGAAAAAGCCACTGGTTACCAGTGAGGCGATGATCGGATTAGTCCCGCCCTCCGGCAGTCGTGGCGGCAGATCCGGCTCGTCGGCGGGAGGACGCACATTTGGTAGCCGCACGCGCCAGCCAGTGGCGCGCATAACTAACCGCCCCTCGTGCTCCAGCGTAGCTTCGAGCAGTTCAACACTCCGGCCGGGTCGAAGCGCACGGGCACGAGCGATACAGGTCGCGATCGGCACCGGTGCCAAGATATCGATGCTCACGCGTGCCAGTACCATATCCTCCCGTGGCGACCAGGTCTCCAACTGCCGCACAAGCAGCGCCGCCGGAGGGCCACCATGCTGAAAGTGTGGGTTCCACGGCCCCTGCGTATGCATGGTAGCGCGGAACAGCTCGTCCCCTTCCTGTATCCAGAACGCCTCTGTCATCATGTTTCTCCCTTTTCTGTCGGTCTCTTAAGCCCACCAACAAAATGGACAACGTACGCCTCCAAGCGCCCCAGGAGGAGGGGTGCGCCCATGCCAGGCACAGAAAGAAACTCGCCGATCACGCCAGTCGCATCGGGAGACCACGCCCGAGTGGATGCAGGCCACCCTCGCTGCGCGCAACTGGAATCTGATCGCCGGCAGTGCAGATGGACGCTGTATGACTCGTCAGGGCTAAAAGCGAACGAGGTCGCACATCCGCATTGTCCGGCAATGCTCCAGTGGAAAGCACCATCGCCCACCTGAATCGCCTCAGCGATGATCTCCTGCCCTGGTCGGTCATGCCCCGGAATTCCACACGACACAGGGGTATCACTCAGGACCGGCCGGGTGGTCCTGGCCTTGACATAGCATTCGACTGCGATGTGTTCCTGATCGGGTGCATGGTCCAGCAAGATCTGCGTTGGACGGGCTGCGTACACCTCTTCAATCGCGCGGGCGAAATTGCGCAGCGTCGCCCCCCCTGCGCGACCGAGGAAAATGTTCGTCAATGCCTGTTGCTGCTCTGGCCTGCACCTTTCATCTACGTAGCGGACAACGCTCCACAGAGCGCCCGGTTCATCGTCGTTATAACTCCCAGTCAGCACGAATGAGAGATCCGCGAGAGCGCCGCACCTCCCGCAATGAGAAAGAGAGCAGCGGAGAAGAGCCCCATATGTGAGCGTGACAACCGGTGGTGAATGGATGCTCCGACCGGTTTGCTCTTCATGATTTTCCTCCTGATAAGACGTTCGCAGCTCCATCATTTCATTATCAAACAGTATTACTTGCCCGGCTTGATATTCTGATTCACATGGAACAGATTGCCCGGATCATACGTTGCCTTGATCTGGGCCAGTTTGGCATAGTTATCGCGGTAAGCCGCCTGCACAGTGTCTGTGCCCTCATCCATCATCATATTGACATAGCCTCCACCTGCCGAATAGGGATGCAGGGCCATCCAATAGTCTCTGGCCCACTCGATCATGCGTTCGTTGTTGGCCGGGTCAGGGTCGACCGCAACGATCACCTCGGCGAAGTTGGCGTCACGGAAGCTGAAGGCGGTGTCGCTCGTGCCGGGGCGATGAACCGCCCCATTGATCGGGTAGATGTGCATCGTCGAGTGCATCGTCGGCAAGTGCGCGCCATACTTCAGGTGTAGACCGATCGCTTTGTCACTCAGGTCGTTGAAGAAGTCGGTCTTCCAATACCACTGCAAGCCTTTCGGATACAGCGCATCGAAGAGACTTTGCAGCACCGGCCACGGAATCGGCCCGGCGAAATCTACCGCCGGAGGGACGGCCTCGCGAATGGGTTGGAACATTGCGTTAGCTTGCTCCAGCGAGCCGCTGTAGCACCAGACAATGGCACACATCTTCTGCAAGTGGAACTGCTCGGGGAACGGCGGGGCTGGTGGTACGGTGATAAACGCGAACCAGCCGTTGATCTCCTCAGGGGCTTGCATGATGAATCCGCGCCAGAACTTCAGGACGTCTGCTGCCTGTTCGATCGGCCAGAGCATCGGACCCCCATAGACCGTACTGATGGGGTGTAGTTGGAACAGGAACGAGGTGACGACGCCAAAGTTGCCACCACCACCACGTACGGCCCAGAACAGGTCGGCATGCTCCTCGGCGCTTGCTATCACAAAGCTGCCATCAGCGAGCACCATATCGACGCCCAACAGATTGTCGATCGTCAGGCCGAGCGTGCGTGAGAGGTAGCCGATGCCTCCGCCCAGCGTCAGCCCACCGACGCCCGTGGTTGAAATGAAGCCACTCGGCGTCGCCAGCCCGAAGGGATGCGTGGCATGGTCTACCTCGCCCCACGTACACCCACCTTCCACTCGAACGGTGCGCGCAACTGGATCGACGCGAATCCCTTTCATCTCAGTGAGGTCGATCACAAGACCATCGTCGCAGGTACCCAATCCAGGACCGTTATGCCCGCCACCCCGGATAGCCAACGTCAACTCATGCTCACGAGCAAAGTTTACTGCAGCGATCACGTCTGCGACATCTTTGCCTCGGACGATCAGCGCGGGATGCTTGTTGATCATGCCGTTGTAGACGGCTCTTGCCTCCTCGTAGCCAGCATCACCGGGCCGAAGCAGCGCACCTGCGTGGCGCGCTGCCAGCTCCTGGAACGCCGTCTCTTCCAAAGTGACTGTGGTGTGTTGTTGTTCCATCATATCTTTCTCCTTGTCTGTGTCGTTTCAAATGAAGTTGCAAAAAAAAGATTCACTCTTAGTCGACCGTCTCCTACATGAAGAGATTGAAGAGCGCCCCTCTCACGTGGGAAACTCGATCTCCCCGCGCGCCTTGCGCTCCTGTGGGAGCAGGCAGGCATAGAGAAACGTGTGAAGTGGTACGTCGACCCCCGCCAGATGCGCCAGCCGCACTACCACGCCCAGTTGCGACTCCAGTTCTGAAGGGCGACCCGCCATGATGTCCCGCTGCATGGAAGCGGTGGCCTGTTCGGGCGAGTGGTCTATCAGCGCCAGCGCTTTCTCGACTGCCTCGACTGCTACGCATACGCCACGGGCGCGGGCAAGCACGAACACCTCGCGCATCGTCCCTTCCAGCAAGCTGCGTATCTCTACCTGACTGCGCAACACTCCCACCGGCGCGCGGGTGACCGCTCCCACCCCGCCGAAGGGTCCAACGAACATCAATTTTTCCCAGAGGGCAGCATGGATATTCGCAGCAATGCTCGCCTGTATGCCGGCACGCTCAAAGGCCATCCTCAGGTGATCGCAGCGCTCGCTGGGCTCGTGGTCGAGTTCGCCAATGGTGACAAAAGGTCTAGGGAAGACGTTACGAATGTGTCCTGGACCGACGACGGAGCCAAAAAGGCCGCAGAGGCCTCCCAGAACGCAGCGCGTCCCAAAGGTCGCCGCGAGTTGCTCGGGAGCCTCAACCCCGTTGAGCAGGGGCACCACGAAGGTCTCCGACCCCACCAGCGGGCGCATGGTCTCGATGGCCTGCGGCACTTGCCAGCCTTTCACAGTCAATAACACCAGATCTACCGGGCCGATCCGTGCTGGATCATCCGTCGCTTGTGCTGGACAAACAGTAAAATCGCTATCTGCACTCTCTACATGAAGGCCGTGTTCCTGGATGGCACGCAAGTGGGTTCCGCGTGCCAGAAACACGACATCTTCTCCTGCCTGTGCTAGTCGGCCGCCGAAGTAACCCCCGACGCCACCTGTCCCGACAACAGCTATACGCATATGCTCCTCCTTAGAAATTGTGCTGCCGCCACCGAAGTAGGCCCCAGTCCTTTGTTCTCGCGCTCAAGCTGCTCCGCCAGGCTCTCTCGCGTTGAGGAGAAGACCAGCAACTGATCGTGCGGCAGTGTTCGAAAGAGCCCAGGAGTTGAAACAGGGTATTCAACGAATGGCGGACAGACGATTTCCACTGCCAGGGAGGTGCCTTATCCACCTGAGTTGCTACACAATAATACATCTTTAGCCTCCTTTTCTTCGGCACACAGGACGCATCCACCAGGCCAGGGTCGTCACTCTGTTCGCAACACGCGCCTGAGATGTCGCCTGCGCAAGGACCACGTACCCGACCGTATCCTCCCACGAAGATCTTGCGACAGGTCCTGCACCACAGTTGCAATCGCAAGTCACACTGTTAGCATAGCAGAGATAGCGTTAGCAAAGCGTCTGAAAAACAATGATGTAGAGGAAATTCAGGAGAGATTCCGGCATGCGAAGGATCGATTCGCGTTAGTAAGCGTTATTGTAGACCCACTGACCGTTTACGCGGGTGAGAGCTGCGCGAGGAGCAGCCGGGCAGCCTGCAAGTCCGGCGTCTCAAAACCTTCGGTGAACCAGGCGTACACGTCCTGGAGCCGACCTCTCGCGTCGGCCGGTCGATTTTGCGCGATCCACAACCGCGCCAGGCTTAGCGTGGCACGGAGTTCCAGCGACCTGGCTTGCTGTGAACGCGCGATCTGGACAGCTCGCAGGAACGCCGCTTCGACATCAGAGGCGTCAGCACCGCGCATGAGCAGTAACTCGCCTCGCAGCCGATGTAGTTCCGCGTCCCACCAGCGCTCGTTGTGCGTGCGCGCTTCAGAAAGCGCCTCATCGATTGATGTCAGGCCCTCCTGAGCGCACCCCGCTTTCCCATAGACCTGCGCCAGCAGCGAGAGGTAATATGGCAGGCGCAATTTGGCGCCCGACGCCTTGAATTCGGTGATCGAATCGCGTAGATGCCCGATTCGCTCCTCATCAGGTTGCGAGAGGGTCAGCGCATAGCTGACCAGGATGCTCGCCCATGCCCGATAGTAGGGCGCCTGGTACTTGCTTGCGAGCGCGAGTGCCTGCTCAGCGTGCTCTCGGGCAATTGCCTCATCGGCGCAGAGTTGCTGCAATAAAGCCAGGTAGGATGATACCAGCGCCTGGTTGAAAGGCTGATCCAGATCCTGCACCAGCTTGACCGCGTCAAGCCCCCTCACTAGCGCCTGCTGTGGATAGCCCAGGCACCAGAGCGCGTGTGCTTGCCACGCCAACGCGTGTGCTGCATAGTTCGATCCCTGCGATTCTTGCAGATGGAGCAGGTGATCTGGATCGTGCGCTGCAATGATCTCTGCAAATTGCGCGTTGGCCTCAGCGATCCTCCCCAGGTGCAGTCGCGCCCCGGACAACATCAAATCGGCAAAAGGAGGCACTGCGCCAAAAGAGAGCTGATACAGGGTAAACAGCTCATCGGAGACTATTTGCACCCGCTCGAGCCTGGCCTGTACGACATACATGGACTGTATTCCATAGAGCGTCTCTGCCCTCTGTATGTCGTCACCAACCGTGTCGCACAACGCAAGAGCACGATCCAGTTTGCGTTCCAGCTCAGGCGCTGCCCAGCCTTTGGTCATCCGGTAGAGCGGCGCCAGGGCCAGTTGCAGGCCAAGTTCCTGTTTGTCGCGTTTCGCATCGGCAGGCAGGAGATCAAGCAACTCCAGACTGCGCGAGAGCAGGCTGATGGCATCCTCGTTTGCGTACAGGCACTGCGCTACAGCAGCCGCACGCTGATACCAGGGTAGCGCCTGCTCGATCATGCCCGCACGCTCGTAGTGGGATGCGAGCTCGCCGCTGACCCCGTCGAGATCATCCGCATGGATGGTTTCCAACGCCTGCGCGACGCGACGGTGCAGCATGCGTCGCTGTGGTGCGCTGATCTCCCCATATGTCACCTCGCGCAGCTTATCGTGAGTGAAATCATAGCTGTTGGTGCCATGTTCGCGCATAATCCGTTTGTGCCAGAGTTCGTCCAGCGCGCGAACGGCGCTCTCGGCATCGGTATTACTGACACCGATTAAAAGGTCGAGTGTGAATTCGCGGCCAATGGTCGCAGCCAGTTCAACAAACCCGCGAGCGGAGTCTGAGATCTGCAGGAGGCGACCGACGAGCACTGCATGCATCCGTGGCGGAAGCGCTCGCGCATCAACGGGCTGCAGTTGCCTGTGAGAGAGATCGATTTCTGACAGACTGGTCGGTACTCTTCCCAGGCCAGCCCGCACCATTTCGACCACGAACAGTGGATTTCCCCCGGTCTCATGAAACAGGCGCAGCCCCTCATCCAGATCCAATTCACGCTTTGCCACTCGCGATGCCAGTTTCGCGGTTTCGGCTGCATCCAACGGTTCAAGCGGAATTTCTGTCACACTCATGGTGGTGCGCAGGTGCAGCAGGAAGGTGCGCAAATGATGCTGCGACGGTAGCTCTTCCTCGCGAGCGCACCCGATGACGAGCAGCCGCGCCGTGGGATTGAAGCGCAACAAAAAATGCAACCATGACAGCGTTTCCTGATCGCACCATTGCAAATCATCGATCAACAAAAGCAATGGCTGTGGCGCGGCGAGGATGGCGCGCGACAGAGCCTCAAAGAAGCGCTGGCGCTGGCCGTACTCAGTCACTGACTCGTAGCGCAGTAAAGCTGGCTGCTCCGCTACCAGCTCCGGCAGGAGGCGTGCTACCTCGGTGAACCAGACGGCGTCGAGTTCCCTCAGAGGCGCGCGCAGACCTTCGCTCCTGAGCCACTCCGTCACCGGCGCGAGCGAGAGTTGGCCCTCGGCGGCATAGGAGCGGGTCCTGGCGGTGACGACACCCTGATGGCCAACCCACAGCAGAAATTCCTCGGTGAACCGTGACTTGCCCACGCCCGCTTCCCCGGTCACCAGCACGAAATGGGAACCTCCGTCGAGAGTGCGCTGCCAGGCATTGTGCAGTCGCTCCCACTCGCCCTCTCGTCCGATGAGCGCCGGGGTAGCAGCAGGCGGAGGTTGATGAACGAAAGGTTGGATGGCCGGTATCTCTTGCTGCATGACTTGCTCGTAAACCTCGCAGGTAGCCGGGCTGGGATCAACGCCCATTTCGCGCTGTAAGATAGTGACACAGCTGTGGTACACACGCAGCGCACTGGAGCGGTCGTTGTTCAGCGAAAACAGGCGCATCAGGCGGCGGTAGAGGTCTTCGGAGAGGGGATCGAGTCCAATCAAGCGCTGGGCATACCGGATGGCGGTGACGGTGTCGCCCTGCCCTTCAAAGATGCGAAGCAGTTGTTCGAGCGCCTGCCGGTGACGTTGGCGGAGCCGATCCCGCTCAGGCAAGATCCATTCGTCATAGCAGCCAGGCAATAAGTCACCGCGATACAGGCTATCTACCTGTTCGAGAGCAGCCTGTAGTGCCAACGGGTTATTGCGTCGCGTGGCCGCATCTGCAAGGGTAAGCGCCTGTTCGATCTCAGCGACATCGAGGTGAAAGGGCATGACGGTGTGCCAGTGCAGCAGGTGCGTTTCGGCAGAGAGGAACTGGTCCACAGCTGGAAATGCCTGGCGCAACTGGTAGAGCAGTTGCCGCAAGTTATTGCGAGCCTGGGCCTCGGTGGTGTCGGGCCAAAAGAGGAAGGCCAGGTACTCGCGCTTTTGGGGAACATCGCGATGCAACACGAGATAGGTGAGCAAGGAGCGCAGGCGCGTAGTAGTGAGCGTGGTCACCTGCTGGTCGTTGTAGAGCAGACTGAAATCACCAAGCAAGCGGAGGTGAAGTGCTGGCATTGTCATAAACGTCACCCTTTCTCCTCTTCAGGCTCAAGCGATGGCAGAGCGGTCAGCTCTGGGAACAGGCGTATGCACATCTTAAACATCATCGAAGTCGTCTCCTGGCGATACGTTCGATCACCATCGGCTTGCCATAATCATCCTTGATGCTCTTACTCTACCATATCATGCTCTTTTTTTGCACTCCTCAGTTTTTCACCTATCGGGGTCCTGCCGCTTTTTTTTATTTCGAAGCGGTGCGCGCGGCGATGCCATACCGAATTTTGTGTAGAGGAATGCAGTGAGCTAGAAGGTATGAAAGGCAACCGATGTCTAAAGAGAATCACCGCCATTTGTCTCATCTGCCCGAACTCGCGCTTCCACATCATGAGATGACTCCCAAGCGAATGCATGAACCATCGAGAGGATTTTCTGATTGTTGCCACTTGGAGCATCCACTCCTCATTTTCTTGCTGTCGTTGTCTCTCGTATCCACGACGAAGCGTGCTATATTCATTCAGGGGACGACGCATGGTTTACCTCATATGTTCTTCTGATTAGGTCATGTTACTATGAAAAAGTAGACAAAACGCTAGATTTTTACTTCTGTGATACCATCCTGATTGTTGGCTCTTCTCTATCTCTTACGAGAAGACGTTACATGCCTGCTTTTTTGAGGAGGAATTTTTGACGATCCCGGTGAAATTCTGATAAGACGAGGTTTGAGGTTATTGCATTGCACGGGGTGTGGTATGCTCTTTCTTGTGTACAGGCATCGTTCCCTCCTTGTGGGAATATGAATGGATGCAACAAAGGGACGCTCCATACCCGTATTCTTGTCTAGAATGCCTAGCTTTGAGAAGAGTCTTCGTTACCCACAACCTGGGAAGGCATCGGTTCTGACTCTCAGAGGCGCAAAAACTCATCTCTCACTAACCCAGCCTGGTGGTGGGTTCCAAACTTACATTCTGTTGTGTCCTGCCCTATCTCTGGCCACTCGCCGAACTCTCATAGGGGGAATTTTCGCAGTTGGATACCCTGGACCGTCGCCCAGACGATAGTTAAGCAACTCATCTCAGTCGTGAACACATCAATCTGATTGGTGCGCTGATGAGACTTTCGATGGCATTGATCGTTTGAATGTGCCGGTGCATGGTCTTAGGGAACTCGTAAAACGTCAAGAGATGCTCTTCATTCTCAATCTGGCTGCGTACGGCTTCTGGAGATCACTGGGGATACTTGGTTTAAAAAGCCGCCAATAGGGTTACGGCTTCTGGTTTACTGGGTTGTTCCCAGATGCCGATTGAAAACGGATCCAAGAGCGTAAACTGGACGTTCTATGCCTGTAGTATTTGCTCTTAGATGGGGTTTTCACAACTCGTCGCACCACAACATTCGGGATGGCATTCGCGCGCCCCTTGGAACGGTCTCCAATGACCTGAGTAGACAAGTAAATTCCTTAGCGTTATTTTTCGTCGTTCCATTCATACTCAAAGGTCAGGATGAGGAGAAACAGGACGGCTACTCAGACAACCAGAAACTACTGGGTGTATCTAGAGCGTACTCCTCTGCGCCGTACCTATGGAAAAGCAGGCCTCCATCAGCTTCTCGCCAAATTTCAGAAAAGTTCATAATCTTACGTGAACCTATGGCAGTTCATTTGCTAGTTTATCATGAAAAATCCTGGCTGAGAAGAAAGTTCTGTGATTATCGAGATCCCCTCAATGAGATGTTTATGGATATGAGGAGTGCATGAAGATATGGCATGCCCTCTCCCCTTGTGGACATGCCAGTTACCGTTGTTCACTTATGCATGCACTGTGCACCAACGTGGCACACTTCCTCGATGATCGCAACGACATCGTCCTCTTTCACTGCATAATGGAGCGCACAGGAACATAGGACAAAACGCTCACGCAAGATCGTTCCATTCACAAAAGACTTACCACGTGCCTGGACTCCTCCATGATCCCTTTGTTCAAGGCATCAAGTTGTTCTTCACCTTCTCGCAGTGCATTGGGGACATAACGAAAACACACGATCGAAAGTTCCACCGGCGTCATGAGTTCCAGTTCAGGCACATCGTCGATGAGCGACGCCATGTACTGCGCGAGTATATTGTGCCGTGTTACATGGGCTAACAAGCCAGTGCGACCAGCTTGTGGGATCACCCACAGCAGTTTGAGCGCATTGAAACGACGCGTCTGCTGAAAACCGTACTCGGCAAACCAGGTCATGCCACCAAACCCCATTCCATTTCCACATCCAAACCACAATCATCGTTCTTTCCATGATGGAATATTCCCCTGGGAATTCCAGGTCACCATCACTACTTACGTGGCCAACTTGAAGATCAGATCTGTAACAAATCCTCTTCTCACCTGAGAACATCTCACTCATTTGTACAGCAACTCGACGAAAAACGACAACAATTGGCGATATCAATCAGTTCCATAGGTTCTCAAGAGGAATGCTTCAGTTCAATGCCAGCGAGGTTGTGATTGCATCTACGATGGGCCCACCCCGGAAGCTATCAGACAAGCCGCACGACGAAGTAACTTGCTAACAGGTCGCTTCACTAGGGTTCGTAACCCCGATCCGTACTTCTCTACATAAAGAATCTGCCGTCCGAACCTGGCAGATAGACAGGCAGCATCACATGCCTACCCATTCTGCGAAGTCAGAGGATAGTCTACATCCAATCATTGAGGAGAAATTCCAATGGATTCCAAAGTTTACCTCGATGAGAAGGTACGGCAAGCACATTACCAAGAT
>Ga0137384_10002635_pt1 | contig 14199 bp, 14 predicted proteins | sample SagtaG_2_FD_104922 | JGI IMG/M metagenome (GOLD analysis project Ga0137384, IMG submission 104922) | Vadose zone soil microbial communities from Sagehorn Ranch, Mendocino, California, USA - Sage2_R_60_16 metaG | ecosystem: Environmental > Terrestrial > Soil > Vadose zone | place: USA... | reverse complement strand
GACTGCTGATCGGCAAGGGCGGCCTCTACGGCAATGTCGTCCGGCTCTCGCCCATGCTCAATATCTCCAAAGCCGACGCGGATGAAGCCATTCGCCTGCTCGATAAATCCTTTTCCGAAATTCACTAATAATGTGCAGCAACACCCCAGTCCGGTCATCCCGAGCGAGTCCGGTTTGCGGACGAGCCGAGGCGCGCTTTTTGCCTCCCGGATGCTTCTGCGGAGGATCTGCAGTTTCCTCGCTTTTGCGGGTGCCGCATCCTTCAGCGTTCTGTGCGAGGCGTGGGTTCGGCCACTTTGTAGCCCAGCGCCGCCCTTGCGAGGGCCTGGGGATTTGCTCTGTCATTGTTGTTCTCTGCGTGATCGTTGCTGTGCTGTCCACCGCGAACCGCACTTTTGCCGCCGACAAGCCCGTCGCTTGGAAGCCCATCCCGCAAGCCTTGTTGCGCGTCGACGATCAGCCCGTCAAAAATTGGAACGTCTATATGGAGAACAAGAAAAGCGACCCGCTGCTGCTCCAGATGGGCAATCGCTTCTTGCTGATCCAGGTCCACGCACGGCAAATTTTCGAGCTCGCCCCCGCCAAGATCGAGCACAAAGGCGCCGAACTTCTCTGGGACCCCGCTAACCTTCCCGCCGAACCCCTCGCGACCTCCAACTGGATCATTCGTGACGTCGGATTTGCCTATCGCATCGACGCCCGGCTCGTGGCCGAAAATCACGTGGTCGATCTGCAGCTCCCGCACCCCATGGACCTGCGCTACTTATAAATTCTCGCCGCCTGACCCGCCTGCCACCGGTTTTGCGCCGGAAATAACCTGAAGATTTCGTCCCCATACAGTCCCCTTGGGGCGAAACAAATGAGCGGGTGCCGCACCCTGCTTGCCCTGAGTTTCGAAGGGCGCTTTCAAGGGTGCGGCTTTTGACCTTTATCTCTCTTCCCTGCTTCTTCCCCGCGACGCGGACCTGGTTTGTAGCCCAGGGCGCTCCGACGAATTTTGTCGGAGGCCCTGGGGAATTTTCTTGCGCCGCAAAGCGACGGGCGGAGATCCGGGCTTGACCTAAAGCCCGATAGGGCGACAGAAGTTAGCCCAGTGCGGAAGCACTGGGTAACCTTGCGCCATGCGTCCAAGCCCCGTCAGGGGCGACACATCGCACCGCGTTGCGGAAGCGCTGTGCGAGCTTCACGGTCTGTAAACCGCGTACACCCAGGGAATGCCTACAACCCCCGACTCCACTTCCACGATCACGGAATCGCCCGGCCGGAACCGGCCATAATCATCCCGGCTCACCTGCAACCGCTCGATTGCCCGACCTTCGCGCCACGACGTCACCACCAAACGCTCGGTCCGCACAAATCCGGGCATGCTGAATTTCCCCACCACCGAAACCATCTCCGGCCGAGGAGGGTCCGAGTCGAATTTGCCGTTAATGAATAAAAGCGCCGCCAGAATCCACGGCACCGGCAACAACCCAAAATAGACGCGCTTGACGATTTCGATTTCCCGTCCGCCGCTCGCGCGCGTCACCATCCATAGACCAAGCCCCAGAACCAGGAAAAATAGCAACCCTACAAAAATCAGGATGCCGTCTTCCTCCAGTGGCGGAAACACCTGGCTTGCCGGCACGAAAATAACCGCGCCCACCAGAAACAACGCCGTCCGCCGCACCAGCCTGCGCCGCAGCATCACTTCCGCCGCCGCCGCCGTCAGCCCGCACGCCGGACACTGGTCGGTCTCGCGTTCCGCTCCGCAATCGAGACACCGATTCATCTGCCTTCACCAAACTCGTGGCACAGGCACTCTTGCCTGTGCAGCCCTGACCTTCGATCCGTCACCGACGCGCTCAAGTCGCGCCTTCCGCGTCCAAATCGCTCCAAACACGATGCTATTTGCCCCATTCCCTCGCGTCAAGCCACTCCCCTATTCAATGCGTGGCAGCGGAGGACTGCTTGTCGGTTCAGCGGGGTAGTTGGACAACCCGCACAATCACATTTATTACAAAGAGCGATTGAGCATCAGCTAATGACTTCACCTGCGGAGAATTTCTCGTTTAATAAATGGTGGGAACATCGGATTGAACGCGCTCAGGCTAATCACGTAATATATCATTGGGTCCGGCCAAGAGAGTTGTCTGAGATCTGCGATGCTAACCAAGACCTGGCTTAAAAACTTCAAGGCTCACGCACAGACAGAGATCGAGTTTCGGCGCATCACTCTATTTATCGGCCCGAATAACAGCGGAAAGTCCAGTTTGGGGCAGGCTCTCATACTTTTGCGGCAAGCTGCAGCGCGAGGGAACCCGGGACTTACTGTGCCAGTCCAGAGGAAAGCAACTTCTCAAAACGATCCGTATCTTTACCCGGAGGATCAGTTAATAGACCTCGGAGATTTCGGGCACATTGTCCGCAGGGGACAAACGGGCATCGTAATTGGTCTTGAAGGTAGTTTAGAGTTTTCAAAAGCCTCAGAGCCAGCTAACGGATTCCACGTTAATCTCGAAGTGGGAATTACAGATAATAACCTGACTAGCCACCAGGGGGCGGTTCGCTTCAGTTGGCAATCTAGTTCTGGAACGCTCAACTGGAAGTGGTTCGCTGGAATGCAAGGACTGCCTACGATCCTGCAATATGCAGGCGCGGTAATGCAATTCATTCCGCAGGGTAACTTCCAGTTTTTCACTCCCGCGGGGGTCACCCAACAGGGTAATGTTCCTCGCGAAGTAATGGCTGAAATCCAGACGCTTCAAAGCGAGTTGATTCGCTCTCCTGGGTCACTTCTTAATTCGTTGCACCCAATTTTTCCCCTTCGAGGGCTGGAAGAGCGAGGGTCTCCGTTAACAAACGTACCGGCTCGCAATCTAGAGCGCATGTGCGTCGCGGACAGGACGGTGGCGTTGCTCAGTATGCTGGCATACGATCTTGACCTACAGGAGAGGGTCTCGAATTGGCTTGATAAGCTCGTCCAGTTGCGGATCAAAGTCCCGCTACTCCCCGGAAAGCGAGTAACCTTGCTGAGCGCGCCCACTAACTCCAAGGGCGCAGATTCACTCTTTATGAACGAAGGAACCGGTGCTAATCAACTCCCTTTTATTCTGGTCCCCATCGGAATTAGTCCGCCCGGCGAAACGATCTTGCTCGCCGAACCGGAGGTCCACCTGCATCCGAAGATGCAATCCAAGCTAGTGTCTCTTTTGGTGAACCTTGCGCACGAAGAGAGTCGTCAGTTTGTGATCGAAACTCACAGCGAGCACATCCTTCATTCCGTGCTCTACGCGGTCGCTAAGGGTGACCTTTCGCCAAGTGACATTGCGATCTATTACTTTGACAAGAAGAACGGGATCATCGAATCTCGGAAGCTGGAGGTGAGCGCGAAAGGTCAAATTGAAGGGGGACTGCCAGGGTTTTTCGAGCAGAGCCTAGACGAGCTTTCGGAGTATTTGGAAGCACTAAAGAAAAACTAGTGAAACATCATTTTCTGTTGGACGAGAATATCCTTCATCATGCAGTAAGGGGCGTCGACAGACATGACAATCCCGACCTCACCTCTTCAACGTTAATCCTCTTCATTGCGAGAAATTGTCACAGGATCATTCTCAACGATTTCTTGCGCAAACGATATCAGGTGCATTTGGAACAGCTGAAGAGTGTTAAGTCACAAGTGTTCAATCCACTCTTCCTAGTGACCCAGTTGGTCTACAATTCGTCGAAGTTCATCATGCAGTATGATAATCCGCCCCGGCTGCCTTCTGGTTGTCACATTCCAGCCGAAGATGTAGACGTGGTTAGGGCCGCGTTGATCTCGCACCCAATCTTCGTGAGCGCGGAAGAGGAACTAAGGACCGCCATCAATAACTGCGAAGCGCTGCACCTGCGAGCCATAGATGCGGGCGAGGCCCTTCATCTTGCTCAGGAGACCTAACCTCGCAGCACGCCAGTTACCGTCTTCCGTCGCGTTTCAAGTGCCGGTTCCGTGAGGTTGAACCTCATTCGAACGCAGGCGATTCGAATGAGAGCCGACCCTTCACGCCATTCGAATGAAGTTCTAAACATTTTCCCTCACTTCATTCGAATAAAATCCCCGCCTTCTCTTTGTTCGAATAACCTACAGGTAAACAAATAAGTTGACATTTGTGTACTAACCTGGTAACATCGCGTATGAACATCACACAAGAACCAGCTACAAACATCGTTCCTCCGTTTCCTTTTTTTGTCGAGAATCCCGTTGATCTTCATCCCAACGAGCTCCCGACCAACAATAACAACATCAACCCTAGCCCCGCTGCGAAGGATGATCAGGTTGTCGAGCGCCAAAAGGGCGTGCCAATCACGCCGCTTTTGGCGCATGAAAAAGTCCATATCGATACCAACCCGCTCCCTGAGCGCTGCCAGTTCACTTTCTCCGACGGACGCCAATGCACCATGGCCCGCTCCGACATTCATCCCTCCCTGTGCCGCTTTCATTCCGAACGAGAAGAACAGCTGTTTGGCGATCCGTCTCCCGGAGGTAACGTCGTCGGTCGCGCACTCGATCTTCCCGAACTTTATTCCGCCTGCCGCGACCTCACCACCGCCGCCGGCGTGAACCGCGCTCTCGGACAGGTTTTTCGCCTGCTCGCCCAAAGGCGCATTTCCCGCCAGGAAGCGGCCACCTTTGGCCATCTCGCCCAACTCCTGCTCCGAACCATTTCCGCCGCCCGCGCCGAATCCACCGATCTGGCCAGGTCCGGCTTTCGGACTCCGGTGGAGTCCCGCGAAGTCATGCGGGAATCCGGGAACGCGGAATCCACCGGACTCCCGGCACCGGAGATCGGTGCCCCGTTAGCGCCCCGGACGATTTTGCGGGAACCCTCTCCTCGGCCTTCGACCTGTCGCAGCGAAGCACCGCACAGCGAGTCCTCCTCCCCTGCTGAAACGGGATCAGCCACCGCCACTCCCCTTCCTTACGCGGTTGAGTGTGCAAACTCGAGCCCCGCGGTGGCAGGGTCGGCGCACAAATCAAACGGTGCGGCTCCCACCCATCCATTTTCAGCACTTGCGCCAAGCGCGCCAGCAACTCCTTCACAATGAGCACTTGCGAAATGATTAGACTTGAAACCATTCAGAATCAACACTTGCATAGAAAGATAAAAGGGGTGCCCTGATGGATTTGGTCGCAATGCGGCAATTTGGACCGCCGACGTTATACAATTAGAGCTTTCCTGGGACCGATTTTGCCAGATTGGTGTGCTCGGCGAACCCAGGGCAAAAACGCGGGAGCCATTACAGGAGAAACGATGTTACGCGTGGGATTCATCGGATGGAGAGGCATGGTCGGCAGCGTCCTGATGCAAAGGATGCGCGAAGAAAACGATTTCGCCGGACTCGATCCGGTCTTCTTCTCCACCTCCAATGCCGGCGGCGCCGCGCCCAAAGAGGCCGGCGATGGCGCGATTCTCAAAGACGCTGCCGATCTGCGGGAACTCGCGCGTTGCGACGTGCTCATCAGTTGCCAGGGCGGCGAATACACCAGCGAAGTTTACGGACCCCTGCGCAAGAGCAACTGGAAGGGATATTGGATCGACGCCGCTTCCACCCTGCGCATGAGCGACGCCGCTGTAATCATTCTCGATCCGGTGAATGCGGACGTGATTCGCGGCGCGCTGGCCAAAAATATTCGTGCCTACATCGGCGGAAACTGCACCGTCAGCCTGATGCTCATGGCCGTGAGCGGCCTTTTCCGCGCCGGACTCGTCGAGTGGATGACCACCATGACCTATCAAGCCGCTTCCGGTGCCGGCGCCGCGAAAATGCTCGAGCTCGTGAAGCAGATGGGATTTCTCACCGACGCCATGCGCAAGAGTCCGGCGGAAAATGCGCTGGAAGTGGACCGCTCCATGATTCAGGAGCAGCGCTCGCTGCGGCTGCCCGTGCAGGAATTCGGCGTGCCGCTCGTGGGAAGCCTCATCCCGTGGATCGCTGAAGAGATGCCCGAAGGCCAGACCAAGGAAGAATGGAAAGGCATGGCCGAAACCAACAAGATTATGGGTCTCGACCCGCCCGTGCCTGTGGATGGCATCTGCGTTCGCGTGGGCACCATGCGCTGCCATAGTCAAGGATTGTGCATTAAATTAAAGAAAGACCTGCCGCTGGCCGATCTCGAACACATTCTCGGCGGTGCCAATGCTTGGGTGCGCGTGATTCCCAATAACAAAGAATCGACGACGCGCTGCCTGACTCCGACGGCGGTTTCCGGCACGCTGAATGTGCCGATTGGCAGAATTCACAAATTGAAGATGGGTCCGGAATTTGTGGGAGCTTTCACTGTGGGCGATCAGCTCCTTTGGGGCGCCGCGGAACCGCTGCGCCGCATGCTGGGCATTTTGCGCGAACACGTCAATGCCTGATTGCATTCTCCCTAGTGGCACAGGCACTCTTGCCTGTGCACGGCGACGCGCGGGAAGAAGTTGGCGTCATTCCGAGGAGCGACCGCGACGAGGAATCTGCTTTTTTCAGTAATCGCCGCTATTGACACGAGTGCCGCGCGGCGGATATGCTAGGGCGCGATTTGAGAGATCTTCTTCTCAGATGAATCTGATTCGATATTATCGATTCGCCTTTACGGGCCGCTTCCTCTGGCGAGGGAGCGGCAAAGTAGAGGCGTGATTGCGGGTGGTCGCCTGAACATCTAGGACCGGAAAAACCGCGAACAGTTTCTACCGAGCCAGCTCCCCAAATGGGTGGAGCTGGCTTTTTTGTTGCCCTGACTGAGCGAATTGCGCGAAGGAAGAAAAAGAAGACTGAGCGAATCAGGCGAGCGAATCGAAATAAAGAAATGCGACCGAAACGAGAATTTGCGGCAAACGAATAGCGTTACCGAATAGCCGAAACGAACACAGGAGGCATTCTCAGAATGATCGTCAACATGAGCCGAAACGCCACGCAGGAACAAATCGATCACGTCGTCGAGCGCATCAAGGAATGCGGTTATCAGGCGCACGTCATCCGCGGCACGGAGCGCACCATCATCGGAGCCGTCGGAAGCAACGGCCGCCGCGCGGAGCTGGAAGCGCTGCAGGCCGCGCCCGGCGTCGAAGAACTCGTTCCCATTTCGCAGCCGTTCAAGCTGGTGAGCCGGCAGCTCCGCCAGGAGCGAACCGTCGTCAACGTCGGTGGCGTGCCCATCGGAGGCGAGCACTGGATCGTCATGGCCGGGCCGTGCTCGGTGGAGTCGCGCGAGCAGTTGCTCGCGACGGCGCGCGCCGTGCGCGATGCGGGCGGCTCCATCCTGCGCGGCGGCGCGTACAAGCCGCGCACTTCGCCATACGATTTTCAGGGCCTCGGAGTAGAAGCGCTGCAATTGCTGCGCGAAGCGCGGGAAGAAACGGGCCTGCCGATCGTGACGGAAGTGATGAGCACCGAAGATGTCGATCTGGTTTCCGACTACGCCGATATGTTGCAAGTAGGCGCGCGGAACATGCAGAATTTCCCTTTGCTGCGCCGCCTGGCGCGCGCGGAAAAGCCCATTCTGCTGAAGCGCAGCCCTTCGGCGACGGTGAAGGAATGGCTGCTCGCGGCGGAATATCTGCTCAGCGGCGGAAATGCCAACGTGGTGCTTTGCGAGCGCGGAATCAAAACGTTTGAATCCGAGCTGCGCAACACATTTGATCTCGCGGCGATTGCGCTGGCCAAAGAGCTGACGCATCTGCCGGTGGTTGCCGACCCGTCGCACGGTACGGGCCGTCGCAGCGTGATTCCGGCGATGAGCCGCGCGGCAATTGCTGCTGGCGCGGACGGCGTAATGGTCGAAGTGCATCCGTGTCCGGAGCGCGCGCTTTCCGACGGTCCGCAATCGCTCGATTTGAAGGCCTTCGCGCAGCTGATGGAAGAGCTGGATCGGCCGGAAAGGACTCGCGCTCGCGCGACGGTCAAGGTTTAGAGAATTCTTTCGTGCGTGTAACCGGCGTTGCTGATAGCCGCAAGCAAGCCGGCCAGATGTTCGGCGCCGCGGGTCTCGACCGTCACATCGATCGCGGTATCTCCGAGGCTCACTCCGTAGTAGGCGCGATTAAACAGAAGCTCAACAATATTCGCGCGCTGGCCGGCGATCACGGAAGAAAGCTCCGCGAGCGCGCCGGGCCGATCCGGCAAATAGATACGGATGCGCACGAGCCGCCCATCCTTTACCAATCCTCGTTCGATAATGCGGCTCAAAAGCGAGACATCGATATTCCCGCCGCCGATGATCACGGCGGTGTGCTGGCCGTTCAGCGAAGTTTTGTGCCGCAATAGTGCGGCAATACCGGCCGCTCCGGCGCCTTCGGCGAGCGTTTTTTCGCGTTCGAGCAGCGTCAAGATTGCGCTGGCAATCTCTTCTTCCTCCACGGTAACGATCTCGTCGGCATAGTTCGCAACCAGAGGAAACGTGACTTCGCCCGCGCGGCGCACGGCGATTCCGTCGGCGACGGTGGAAGCTGCTGGGATCGTCACAAGCTCGTGCTTTTCGAGAGCGAGCTGCATCGAGGGCAATCGCGCCGTCTCCACGCCGACCATTTTCACTTCGGGCCGCAATTCCTTGACCGCGCACGCGACGCCGGCAATCAGTCCGCCGCCGCCCACGGGAACGACCACCGCCTCCAATTGCGGGCACTGCTCGAGCAACTCGAGGCCGATCGTGCCTTGGCCGGCGATTACGGCGATATCGTCGAAGGCGTGCACAAACGTGAGCCCCTGCTCGGCGGCGAGTTTCAAGGCATGCTCACAGGCTTCGTCGTAATTGACGCCGTGGAGGATGACATTTCCTCCGTAGTTTTGTGTCGCCGCCACCTTCACCATGGGCGTCGTCGTGGGCATGACGATGGTGCTGCGGATTTTGCGAAGTGTAGCGTGATACGCGACCGCCTGGGCGTGATTTCCCGCGGAGGCGCAGATCACGCCGCGCTTCTTTTCTTCCGGGCTGAGCAGAAGGATTTTGTTGAGCGCGCCGCGTTCCTTGTATGCGCCGGTCATCTGCAGATTTTCGAGCTTGAGATACACCTGCTGTCCCGTGGACGCGGAGAGCTCGGCGGAATATGGGCACGGCGAATAGTAAACGGAATCGCGAATACGGTCGGCGGCTTCTCGGATCATGGAGAGCAGCTCGAGTGTGGAGGCCTTGTTCATCTTCATTCCTGTTGGGATTCCTAATCCTGGGGCTTGCTAGAGTTCACCTCGTCAGACTTCGCCTCGCTAGTCTCCATTTAGCCAATCCACGCTAGTCTTGTCGGCGGCAATCGCAGCCTGCTTAACGACGATGCAGAAAGGGCCGAGCCTGCGGGCCCTGATAGTCGCGCGCGACGTGGCCATGTCCTCGGAGAATGTATTTATATGTGGTCAGCCCCTCTAATCCCACGGGGCCGCGGGCATGCAGCCTGCTGGTGCTGATGCCGACTTCGGCGCCGAGCCCGTAGCGATAGCCGTCGGCAAAGCGCGTGGAAGCATTGTGGAAGACCCCCGCGGAATCCACTTGCCGCAAAAATGTGCGCGCGGTATTGAGATCTTTAGTAACGATCGCGTCAGTGTGCGCGGAGCCGAAACGCTGAATGTGGTCGATGGCTTCGTTCACGCCGCGCACAATTTTCAGCGCGAGGATCAAGTCGCCGTATTCGGTGTGCCACTCGCCGTCAGTCACAGGCTCGACGGCGACTTCATGAATTGCGCTCACAGACTGAGGGCAGCCGCGCAGGCGAACGCCCTTTTCTTTCATGCGCGCGGCGAGGAGCGGCAAAAACTCGCCGGCGATGGTTTGGTCCACCAAAACGGTCTCGACGGCGTTGCAGGCGGCGGGATAATCGGTTTTCGCGTCGTCGATGATGTTGAGAGCCATATCGAAATCCGCCGCCGCGTCCACGTAAATATGGCAGACGCCTTCGGAATGCCCTAGGACAGGGATGCGCGTATTGGATTGAACGTAGCGCACCAGATCGTACCCGCCGCGAGGAATCACCAGATCGATGAGATCGTCGAGCTTCAGAAGCTCGCGGACTTCGGCGCGCTGCTGGATATTGGTGACCAGAGCCTCCGGGATCGATTGGGAGCGCAGGGCCGCGCGAATATTCTCGACGATGACGCGCGCCGTTCGTTCCACCTCGCGGCCGGGCTTGAGCACCACCGCGTTTGCGGATTTGATGGCCAGAGCGGTGATCTGCGTGACCGCGTCGGGACGGGCCTCAAAAATCACCGCGAGCAAACCCACCGGACAACTTACTTTTTCGAGTTCCAGGCCTTCGTCGAGTTCGATGCGCTCGAGCACGCGGCCGACAGGATCGGGCAATGCGATTACGGCGCGCACTCCTTCGATCATGGACTGAAGCTTCTCGGAAGAAAGCTTCAGCCGATCGACCAGAGCCTTCGATAATTCGCCGCGCTCGAAGGCGGGTTTCGCTTCGCTCACATCCTCCGCATTGGCTTCCAAAATTTGGGGCGCGCTTTGCTCCAGAGCGCGGGCCGCTTCCTCGAGAGCTTGATCACGCTGCTCGATGGAGGCGGAAGCAATGCATCGCGCGGCTTGTTTGGCGGCTTGCGCCAGAGCGCGAACGGCTTCGCTCACTGGCGTTTCCTGGGAAAAAAGAGTGTTCCGACGGGCTTGCCCGCGAGAATGGCGTCGAGGACGCCAGGCGTGCGGCCGTTGGCGATGATCGCGGGCCGGCCGTCTTCATTGGCGATGCGCACGGCTTCCAGTTTTGTTTCCATGCCGCCGCGTCCGCGGCCATTGCCGCCGCGAGCAAAGCCGCGAATGGTTTCGTCGAGCGAATCCAATTCGGGGATCAGAGTTGCGCCTTCGCTCTGGGGATCGTCGGTGTACAGGCCGTCTACATCGGAAAGCAGCACCAGCAGATCGGCGTCAATGTGCGTCATCACCAGAGCGGAGAGTTTGTCGTTATCGCCGAAGACGCGGATGCGTTCGGCACCGCTGGCGGGGCCGTCGAGCTCGGCCGTGGAGACGGTGTCATTTTCGTTGATTACGGGAATGACGCCGAGTTGAAGCAAAGTGGTGAGCGTGGCGCGAAGGTTTTCGTGGCGCCGCGAATCGAGAAAATCGTCTTCCGTCAACAAGACTTGCGCCACGCGGAAGCCCAGCTTTTCAAAAGCATCGTCGTACATGCTCATCAGGCGGCTCTGGCCCACCGCGGCGCAGGCCTGCACGAGAGCGAGATCGGAAGGGCGCGCCGAGAGTTCCAGCCGCTGCACACCCAATCCGACGGCGCCGGAAGAGACCAGCAAAACTTCGCGACCGGCACGGCGGAAATTCGCGAGCGACTCCGCAATGCCGTAAAAAGCGCCGATGGAAACGCCGCCATCGTCACGCATGAGCACGTTAGTGCCGATTTTGACGACGATGCGTGCGGAAGCGGCAACCTGTTCGCGGGGCGAGAGTTCAGTCCGCTGGGATTTGGCGGCTCCTATGGCTTTTCTCCCCAAACCATATTCGTGACAAGCCGATTCGTCATACGCCGATCCGTGCGCCAGAAGCCGGAAATCGACTCTCTGCCGATGCACTTTGCCGCAATCAGAATGGGCTCATCGTTATTTTGCCAGCGCGAGGAAGAGACCGCAAGGTTTGGCCATGCCTGATTTGCGATAACCCTGATGATTGATGAATCGGCTTCCTTGCCTTCTCCCATATTGCTAAACTTCATTTTGGAGCGACCTTCGGATGGCAGGCAACATTATCGTCAAAGACCCACGCATTCTGGGTGGCGTGCCCGTATTCCGCAACACTCGTGTGCCCTTCCAAGCCTTGCTCGACTATTTGGAGGGCGGGCAAAAGCTTGACGATTTCCTCGATGATTTTCCGACCGTTAGCCGCGAAGCCGCAATTGCCGCGCTGGAAGAAGCCAAGGCTCTCGTCGTGGCGCGTCTTGAATGAAGATTCTTTTGGATGAGTGCGTCCCGAAAGCAATCAAACACAGTTTGTCAGTAGATGGGCACGAATGCTCTACGGTCCCGGAGGCTGGATTCGCTGGTAGAACGAATGGCGAGTTATTAAGATTAGCTGAGAGCAAATTTGATGTATTTGTCACGCTCGATAAAGGCATGCAGTTTCAGCAGAATTTGGCGGGATGTAAGATCAAAATTCTGTTGATTCGAGCGAAATCCAGCCGTGTTGCGGATATTCTGCCGCTTATCCCAGCCTGTCTCGTTGCGCTCCATTCCATCAAACCCGCACAGCTGATGCAGATTGGCGAATGAGAGTAAGGGTCTGCCCAAAGATCAAGAAATCGATTCCGGCGATCAGTTATTTCGGCTGGGGGAAGTTGATTTCGTCCAAAACGCGCTTGGCGAATTTGTAGATCGCGGGGCCGGCGCCGCTGCGGCCATAAATGGAGTCGCCGGTGATGCCGGAAAAGACGAGCTGCGATTTCTTGCCGTTTTTGTCGGTGATGGTGATTTGCACAGCGGGCTTGGCAAGCTCTTTGCCAATGGATGCGGGCGGATTGTCATAGACTTCGTCGGCCTGATCCTCACCGAGTTCGCCGATGAAATCGGGGCAGGAAGGCGGCGCAGCTTTCTTATCGGCAGATTGCTCGAGGACGAAACCGCTGCCGGAGCCCTTGATACAGGCAAAGGTGCCGTTCAGATTGTGGACCTCAGCGCGGGTGACATCATCGGGCATGATGTGCGTGATCTGCTTATCGCGCAGATCGATGTATTTGTCGCTCAAAATCGAGTAGAGATTGTCGTTGATCTCGAACACACCGGGCCGCGAAAGATCGCGCGCGTAGTAATCGGCGCCTTCCTTTTTTCCTACCTCTAACTGAACGGATTTGCCATCGGCCAGCTTGGCCTGGAACCGAACGGCCGGCTTATCGAGGCCATATTTCGCGAGTGTAGCATTCGTATCGCTGACGAACTTCGTGATCTGGCCGGTGCCGACCGCGCCCAGCAGCGCGTCAATCTTGCTTCGGTCCCCGCCGACAGCGCGCGGCTTGCTCAGCGTCCAGTTGTTGTCTTCCTTGGTTCCCGAAACTTCGCCAGAGGAATTCACCAAATCAAAGAAATTGGCGTCGGAGGTGGAGACGGCGGTCAGCGACTTATCGCGGAAATCGTCGGGCGCTTTGTCGCTGCTGGTGTAGATGGTGTCCGGCATCAGCGAAACCTGTTTACCGTCGTCGATCAGCGCGTATACCGACGACGCTGAGAAATCCTTGGAACCGAAGCGCAGCTGGTGGCTCGTGCCGTTATTCAGCGTGAAATCCAGGGTGACGGCAGGATCTTTCAGGCCGAAGGAATTGAGATTATCGGGAGTCGCGGGAAACGTGCGGTCCACGGTGACGAAGGAGAGCGAGCTCACGAGGCCATCGAGCGCCGATCCTTCCGCGCGCTGCGAGCGGGGCTGGGTCATGTACCAGCCGTCGCTCTTGCGTTCAAAATTCATGGCTGTGCCGGCGCGCTGGATTTTGATTTGCTTCACGTCGGTGGAGCTGAGGGAAAATGCGGGCTTGGAGCTCGCCGAGGAAGCCTCGCTCGCAGGCTTGCGCTTCACATCGTAGAAATAGACAAAGGCCGCCAGAGCCAGCGCCACGAGGAAAACGATTCCAGTACTTCGCTTCATACGATTTCCCCAGAACTGTTTCAGCGGCGCCGAAACCAGATGACGGCGCCGGAAATGATCACAAGTCCGGGCAGAAAGATCATGCTGGCGAAAAACAGCTCGCGCTGCTGCGTTTCCGTAAGAATTACGCGCCGGTTGGTCGGATTTTTGGGCCGAACGGAAATGAGATCTTCATCCTGCGCCAGCCAATTGATCGTGTTCACAAAAAGGTCGCCATTGCGCTGCAAGCCCGCCCACTGATTGGTGGCAAAGGCGGAATTGCCGATGACCACGAGCCGCGAGTCCTTACTGCTCGTACCCGTGCCGCTATGGCGTTCCGTGGCTACGCCGAGAGAGAGCGGTCCGGCCTGGTCTTTGGCTGGATCATAGCGGACTTCCTTGGTGTTCAGGTTCGGAACGGTGAAGCTTCGCGGCGAAGTCTTGAGCAACTCGGTGCCCTCCGGGTCGCTCTTGCCCTTATCTTTCAACGAAACCGTGCGCGCCAAATTGAAAAACGTCATCGTTCCGGTGAAATTTTGAGTGATGGGGCTGGCGCCGTAATCCACGACAAGAGGAACGGCGGGCCCGGTGCCAAAGAGCCGGCCGACGCCGCTCGCATCGATCACCACGTTGCTGCCCAGAGCGATATT
>Ga0137384_10002634_pt1 | contig 14200 bp, 10 predicted proteins | sample SagtaG_2_FD_104922 | JGI IMG/M metagenome (GOLD analysis project Ga0137384, IMG submission 104922) | Vadose zone soil microbial communities from Sagehorn Ranch, Mendocino, California, USA - Sage2_R_60_16 metaG | ecosystem: Environmental > Terrestrial > Soil > Vadose zone | place: USA... | reverse complement strand
GATGGGGAGCAAGCAGCGGCACTTTGCCCCGCTTAGCCATGCGTCTCTGGAAGACCTGGTTCCAGCAGATCACTTCTATCGACACCTGGAGCGGACACTCAATCTCTCGTTCGTGCGCGAGTTTGTGCAAGAGACCTACGCAGGCAGAGGCCGTCCTTCCATCGAGCCCAGCGTGTTCTTCAAACTCCAACTAGTCATGTTCTTCGAGGGCATTGTGCGATGCGCAAATCGCATATCTTGAGTGGGGAGCAAAAGCACTCCCCAGGCTCGTGTCCAAGCCTGTCACCAATTCCTGCGTGCGTTCCTGATAACGGGAGGGTGCGAAGCCAGGAGTAATGCCTAAGGGGAAGCTTAACCACAAAGCGGAACTGGGCTAGGTGAAGATCAAAGTGTCAGCCAAATATCATATTGGACTCTGTTGACGAATGCGACTGGGATATTGCATAACATTGACGTTAACGGTAATCTTGTGCTAGGCTAGGTGCATAGCCATCACTGGTCCAACGGGCGCGATCATGAATTTTCACTTTTTCACCTGGATTGCCGAACAGCCACCGCGGGCCGATAAATCGGCGCTGGGCGCGGTGAACCGGCCCCTACCGATGCCCAGATTATTTTGTGAAAACTCATGATTGCGCCCCTACGAACTCGATGTAGAAAGGTAACCAGTCATGTCCAGCGCGGCCAGGTCGAGCGAGGTATTGCAGGAGCGCCCTAGATGGGGGGCGCTGGCGACGCTGTTTTTCGCGCCTGCTTTCATTTTTGCTAACATGTATACGACGCAGGCGATTTTGCCGGTGCTCGGCCAGGATTTTCATGTCAGCGCACCGGCGGCAGGGTTGACCGTTTCTTTGCTGGTGCTGGCGGTGGCAGTCGGGTCGTTGTTTTATGGGCCGCTTGCGGATCGCGTTGGACGCAAACCTGTGATGGTGGGGATCAGTTTCCTGGTGATTATTCCCACTCTGTTATGCGGACTCGCGCCGAATTTCACGGTGCTGGTGGCGCTGCGTACCATGCAGGGTCTGTTGATGCCCGGCCTCACGAGCGTGGCGATTCCCTACGTCAACGAGGAGTTCGCAGGCAAGGGGCGCGGGCTGGCCATGGGTGTGTACGTGAGCGGGCTGACGCTGGGCGGACTGTTTGCACGCGTGGGCAGCGCGGCGCTGGCTGGCATTTATAACTGGCGGATAGCACTGCTGGCTTTTACTGTTCCTACCCTGATTGCCGCGCTGGCGATGTGGCGATTCCTGCCGGAGACGAAGGGGAAGCGGGTAAGAGGGGCTTCGTCGCTGCACATGGATGGTGAGTTTTTCCGCCAGACGCTGCATGACATGGCGCTCCACTGGCACAACCGGCGGCTCGTTGGAGCATTCATCATCGGCTTCACGCTCTTTTTCGGCTTCATTGGCACCTTTACTTACCTGCCATACTACCTGACCGGGCCATATTTCAAGCTGCCTACGGTGGCTCTGAGCCTGGTGTACCTGCTCTGGCTGACGGGCGTGTTTTCACCTGCTGCCGGGACGCTGGCCGGGCGCACCGGTTCGCGGCGGGCCATTGTCTTCAGTATGGGGTTGGCAGCTGCGGGGTTGCTGATCACACTCATCCCAATGCTGCCCGTGGTGCTATTCGGCCTGGGGCTGCTGGCGCTGGGGATGTTCGCCACGGTGCCGGCGGTCAATCTCTATTTAGGCGAGCAGGCAACGACCGCCAAAGGTGCGGCGGCATCGGTCTACCTCTCGCTCTACTATTTTGGGGGGAGCTTTGGCGCGGTATTGCCGGGCCTGGCGCTGGTGTGGGCAGGATGGAACGGCGTGGTAGGACTGTGCCTGGTGATGGTGCTGGTGGCTATTGCCGCCGCTATTGTGCTCTGCTGAGAGACGGTTAAGGCAATGTGCCAGGTGTGGAGGTAGGGTTTGTGCCAGGCGAAGGTGTGGGCGTCGTGCCAGGTGTAGGCGTGGGCGTCGTGCCGGGTGTAGGTGTAGGGGTTGTGCCAGGGGTCGGTGTTGGAGCCGGCGTCTTTCCCGGCGAAGCCGAGGGAGAGACCGTGGGGGAGGCAGCGGGCGAGAGCGTGGGAGTTGGGCCAGTCGTGGCAGGAACGCCGCTGGTGCCGCTAGGATGAACTTTATTCCCCGGGCTGGATGATGAAGAGTTTGATTGCTGTAAGGTAAAGGCAAGCAGTCCAGCCAGCAGGAGTAGCACTATTAGTAGTCCCACGATGGCTCCTGCCAGGAGGGGACTCCCCGCCCTCGTCCGGGGAGGGGAAACCGGCGCTGGCTGGACCTCTGTGGGAGCGAAGGCGACCGGGGCCTGGTTATAGGCGGCCAGGGGCGCTGGGCCGAGTACCAGCTGATTAGACTGGTAAGGGCCTTCGGGAACGGGGACTACTGGCGCTATTGCCGGTTGTTGTGCCTGAGTTGCAGCGAGTTCAGGCGACATCACAGGTGGCAAAGGAAATAATGCCTCCGACCATTGACCTTCGAGACCAGCAGCAAAGGCGGTGGCAAAGGCGGCAGCGGTTGCGAAGCGGTCAGCGGGCTGCTTGGCGAGTGCTTTTAGAATTGCAGCTTCCGCAGGTTCGGGGAGATCTGGGCGCAGAGCGCGCGGCGACCGGGGCTGCTCGTTAAGGTGTTTCATGCCCACAGCAAGGGGATTATCGGCACTGAAGGGGACCTGGCCGGTGACGAGCTGGTAAAGCAAGACGCCGAGGGCGTAGATGTCGGTTGCCGGTTCGGCCGGTTCGCCTTTGAAGCGTTCGGGAGCCATGTAGGCAGGCGTCCCATACATTCTGCCGATGGTTGTCAGGCTCGTCGGCGTTTCATCGAGCGCGTAGAGGCCGCTGTCGAAAAGATGTATGATGCCAAAATCGACGAGATAAACACTGCCGCTCGTATCGATGAGCACATTGCTGGGTTTAATATCGCGATGCACTACGCCGTGTCGATTGGCGTAGTCGATGGCGCCTGCCAGCTGGTCCAGGTATCCTACAATCTCCGCCAGGGGTAATGGTTCACTGGCGGAGGCCAGCCGGGTGGCTAAGGTGCCTCCGGAGATGACCGGCATAATCATATAAAACAAGTCTTGTTCTTGTCCATAGCCCAATACAGGCAGAATATGCGGATGGTGCATACGATAGGCGGCCTGGGCCTCGCGCATGAAGCGAGCCTGAAAAGAGACAATGTCTTCAGGGGTAGGTACGCCGGAAGGCAGGAGTATTTTGATAGCAACCTGGTCCTGCGGATGATCCAGGCGTTGGGCTAAGAAAACGGTACTCATGCCGCCTCTTCCTAGCACTTCGAGCAGGCGATAACCCGCAATGGAGCGACCTACCAGGTCTTCAGATCTCGTGAGCATGCGCGTCCCCCTTTTTCGCACGGCGAATGTTATGAGTGTTATCTATCCTCATAGAGAGACACGATTTAGCCAGGCAATAGATTTCAACTGGCTGCCTGCCATACCTGAACGGTCGCGTCTTCACCGCCGGAGGCGACGAGCGAACCAAGGGGAGACCAGGACACAGCCAGGACTCCATTGGTATGGCGGAGGTAATGGAAGGAAGCGGTCCCAGTGGCAGCATCCCACACGTCTACTGCAGCGCCAGCGCCCTCACTACCGGAGGCGATATGTTTGCCATCGGGCGACCAGGCCACGGCAGATACTGCGCTGGTATTACTATGATAGATGAGCAGGATACTTCCCGAATTGGCGTTCCAGACCCGTACCGTCCCGTCGTAACTTCCCGAGGCGATACGAGTACTATCGGGAGACCAGGACAGGGAGGCTATATGGCGACTATGGCCGTGATAGACGAGGAGGGTTCTCCCTGTGAGAGAGTCCCATACCTGGATAGTCCGGTCATAGCCTCCCGAGGCGATGCGTGTCCCATCGGGCGACCAGGCCACAGTCAGCACACTACTGGTATTGCCGGTATATGTAAGCAAGGTACTCCCCGAGAGCATATCCCATACGCGTACGGTATGATCTGCGCTTCCCGAGGCGACACGTGTTCCATCGGGTGACCAGGCCACAGCAGTTACATCACTTGTATGACGGCCATAGGTCAGCAAGGACCTGCCGGTACCAGAATCCCAGACCTGTACCGTTCCATCGCGACTTCCCGAGGCGATGCGTGTCCCATCGGGCGACCAGGCTACAGCAGTTACTTCATCCGAATGGCCGCCATAGGTCAGTTGTGTGGCCCCAGTGACGGCACTCCAGACGCGTACTGTTCTATCGCCGCTGGCAGAGACAATATACCTGCCGTCAGGCGACCAGGCCACGGCGTTCACACTGCTGGTATGCCCACGATAGGTGAGAATGGTAGTGCCTACAGGATGGTTGGCAAGAGGAGCGGGCGAGCGAGCTGCGAGAGCTGCCACAAAGCCGGCACCACTCGAGACGATGATGATTAGTGCCAGAATCAACAATCCGCTGGCGACTGTGTAGCGGGGGAGACCCCGACCGGGATGGACTTTCTGATCGGACATGACTGGGAACCTTTTCTCGGCATACAAGAGATGACCGGATATACTGTATATAAATATTATAATAGTACCTATAACACATGGCTTGATCGATGCAGATCTTGCGCAGCAAGTATAACAAAGGCTTTGATCTGACTGCTGCTAACACGTTTCTCCTATGGAGATAGGCTACACTTGTTGTAGTACAGAGGAAGAAAGAGATCAAAGGAAAGCCTTTGTGTATGGTATGATGCAAGAGACGGTTTTGTGTTCTCCAGATGAGGAGGTTAGTTATGCAAATTGGCATCGGTTTGCCCGGAACGATTCCCGGCGTACAAGGTGAACTTATCCTTGATTGGGCAAGGCGGGCAGAGAGCGGACCCTTCTCCAGCCTTGCTACGCTTGATAGATTGGTATACCCCAACTACGAGGCGCTGATCACCCTGGCAGCGGTGGCGGGTGTGACGCAGCGCGTGCGTTTGATGACGAGTGTTTTAATCGCTCCGCTGCGCAGCCCGGCCATGCTGGCTAAACAGGCGGCAAGCGTGGACGCGCTATCCGGCGGGCGTCTCACGCTGGGCCTGGGTGTGGGCGGGCGAGAGGATGACTTCCGTGCCGTTTCAGCTCCCTTCCACAGCCGGGGCAAGTACTTTGACGAACAACTGGCTATGATGAAGCGAGTCTGGTCGGACCTGCCACTTAGCGCCGATGTTGGGCCGATAGGTCCATTACCGGTACAACAAGGGGGACCTGAAATACTGATCGGCGGCTACACCCCGGCTGCAATAGAAAGACTGAGGCGCTGGGGCGAAGGATATATTAGCGGGGGCGGTGGTCCAGAGAGGGCGGAAGCATTTTTCAAGATGGCCCTGGAGGTCTGGCAGGCTGCAGGGAGATCGGAGAAGCCTCGCCTGGTGGGGTGCATGTATTACGGGCTGGGGCCAAATGCGCAGGAAGGGATAAGCGCGTATATAGGTAATTATTATGCTTTCATGGGACCGATGGGGGGGCAGATGGCAAAAACGATTCCTGCTTCAGCCCAGGCGATTAAGGGGGCTATCCAGGCGTTTGCGAATATTGGGGCGGACGAGATGGTACTGTGGCCGTGTATTCCGCGCCTGGACCAGGTTGATCGGCTGGCTGAGCTGGTGGGGTAGCGGGCGACGGCAAGGGTCGGTCCATAGCATCAAAATAACGGCATGAAATAAAGGCGTAGCGACGCGATAATGAAATTTCACACCCAAAACCGGCAATGTCATGCTGAGCGCATGAGCCGAAGCCCCTCGCTTCGCCAAGGGGAAGCATCTCTGTGCCCAGCGAGCCAGACCCTTCGCGTAGCGAGGGGTGACACCACCTGACCGATCTTGATCGTGAAAAATCATCATCGCACGGGTCATTGGCAATAGAATTGATGGCAGGCCAGGAGCCACTAGAGGTGTTTAAGCCATTGAGGGCTTTATCAGAAACAGGTGGCTATGTTGTATTAATGGGAGTAGGCCTGGAAGCGATGACTCTGATCCACCTGGCAGAACAGATGGCAGGACGCAACCGGTTCAGGCGGTGGGCGAATGGACCTGACGGGAGACCGATGGAGGTTGCAACACGGGCTATTGAGGATGATGCCAGCATTACGCATTGTGGTGATGCGGAGTGCGGGCGCTGTGATGATGCTGTGATGGGTGGGCCCTTAATAGGGTGATCTATGCAGGAAATATGGTTTTAAGTAAGTTTTTTTGAGGAGATGACGTATTTATCAGTGTGAAGGGCTTGGGAGGAACGGGGGTGATAATGGAGATTAAGGAATGAATGCTGGTTTTGCCCCACCCCGGGCCGATAAATCGGCGCTGGGCGCGATACATCGGCCCCTACAGGCGTGCTGTACGGTTCATAATCGCGGTCCCACGATACATCGGGATACCTGCCCTCCGGGCAGGGTGCCTACGAACGGCCCGGGGGGCCGTACTAAGATATTTGTTGCGCTGGCTTTTGCGTTTCTCTTGCTGCTTTTGCCTGCACAGGCGTCGGCACACGCGACGAATACGCCAGTGGTTGGTCTGACGCTGCAAGTGGATGTAGGGTTCAATTCGTTCTACAGGATCGGCTACTGGACGCCTGTACGCATCAAACTAAGCAATCAGGGGGGGAATTTCAACGGGACACTGGCTATTAACACGATCAGCGGCCAGCCGGCTGCGCGTGGAGGGACGAACACCTCGCCATGGAGCTTTGAAGAAGCTGTCACGCTGCCTCGCGGGACACAGAAACAGCTGACGTTGACCATGCCGCTGTATATGAGTCTATTCGCGCCTCACGGTATATTGGCACAAGTGCGCGATATACATGGACGTGTGGTGGTTACACAGCAGGCAATACCCGAATACCTCAATCCGGGCGATATCCTGGTAGGCATTTTCTCGGATAACTTCGCAGGCTTCAGCCCGCTGGGCGCGGTCATGATGCCAAATCGCTACAGTGCCGTCGGCCTGGCGCCGCTGGACGCCGCGACAATGCCGGCGACGACCACAGTTCTTTCCAGCTTCGATGTGATTGTATTGGATGATTTTGCAACCGCTACGCTCAGTCGCGCACAAATGCGAACACTAGAGGCCTGGGTGAGCCAGGGCGGGGCACTGATCGAGATTGGCGGCTCCACGTGGCAGCGAACATTGAAGGCTTTGCCACCTGATCTTTTAGCGGTGGAGGTTAGCGGGACGAGCACTATTGCGGCGGGCACGCACTTGCTCCCTCCCGGCAGTATCACCAGTGGGCAGCCATCAAGTGCAGATACGCTAGAAGAACCAGTGGCAGTGAGCACGGCAAGACTGCGCACGCAAGGAGAGGGTTTGATGCAAAGTCTGACGGTGCTGTCATCAAGTAATACTCCCCTACTGGTACAGACCCGACACGGGCAGGGAATGAGCTACTACCTGGCCTTTGACCCGGCGCTTCAACCCCTTGCCGGCTGGTCCGCTGTTGGTACATTCTGGAAAGACCTGCTGCTGCGAGCGGTTGGTGATCAGGCACTCATCGGTAATACGCCGCTATTCAGCGGTGGTCCCGGTGAAATCCTGGCGCGCGGGGGTATACTGCAAATTTTGCAGCCACCGCCGCTGCTCTCACCCTGGATAGTGGGCCTGTTGTTCATTAGCTATATTGCTGTCATTGGACCGGTGCGCATAGTGATTGTGAGGCGGCTGAAGCGACCAGAATGGGGATGGCGCATTATTCTGAGCAGTATCGTGATCTTTTCTCTGCTGTCCTATGGGTTCTCGCTCTACCAGCGGCGAGCAGAGCTACTGGACAATAGTATCTCTATCGTACAAATCAACGCGGACGGCTCGCCCGCGCATATTACAACCTATCACGGTGTCTTCAATCCCAGTGAGGGCGATTCCCGGCTCCACCTGGCGGGCAATAGCATAGCACTGCCAACGCCTGCCCTGCTCGTGCCGGGCAGCCCTATTTTCTCGCAAGGTGACCCGCACGCAACGATTACGCCTGCTCCAGGCGGGGCAAGTATACACCTGCCGAACGATGGCACCTGGCCTTTTCATGCTCTCATCTCAGAGCAGGACAGACAACTCCAGGGGGGTATCCTTGCTCAACTCACCATACAGAACAACAGGCTAGTGGGCTCAATAACAAACACGCTGGATGCCTCCCTCGACGATGTGTATGTGCTGCTGCCTCATAACTTTGTATCCATCGGGCACCTGGCAGGCGGACAAACAATGCAGATTGATCTGCCGGTACAGAAGGCGTTAGCCAGGCCGAGGAGTACGTTGGCAGATGCAATTGACGCGAGCCATGGCTACCCTGTATCCTATTTCCCCTACGACCAGGACCAACAACCAGGGACTGATCTGCAGCGGCACCTCGCCATCCTCTCGGCACTCAGCGGCGTGGGGTTTCCTTCTGGCCCATGCGGAGGGCCATGTGCCACGCACGCCCTGGTGAGCAAGGGAGCAATCCTTACGGTCCCAGCGGGAACGCCGCTTACAATCAACCTGCCCAGGGGCAGCGATCCATTGTTGCTCAACAATGCCCCGGCCACGTTGATCGGCTGGGCAGACGCGCCGCTGGATGCAATAAACGATAGCACTATTAATGGCTTTTCACCCTTTGGATTTCATGACGATCTGGTGCAAATGCCGCTGAGCATCGATTTCGCGGGTACATTAAACGTTCCTGCCAATGTCATTTCAGGACACCTGGTAGATGAAGAAAACAGCGATGCCGAGGATACTATAGCGGATACCTACACGCTATCAACGGGCAGTGTAACCTTTGAGTTCGCATTGCCCAGCATGAAGCAGGCAAGGATTAGCAGTTTTACGCTGACGGTGCCGAATGCGGTGGGCAATATCAATCCTCCGCCCCCTTCGAACCCAGAGCTGAGCCGCGCACAGCTCTACAACTGGCAAACGATGTCGTGGGATACCATTGCATTGACCTCGTGGAGCTTTACCACGACAAACACAGGAGCGTATATCGGGCCTGGCGGCCGCGTATTGTTGCAAATTATCAACACTTATCCCACGGGCTTGCTGGTGTTTGGCAAGCCGTACTTAGGACTGAAGGGCGCCGGTTGATGGCATGTCACGAAGACTCGCAACGAATCCAGCGCGGCTGGATATCCTCGACGGGTTTATCAAAGAGACCTGGCTGGCCATTCAGGCGAAAGAGTTGCTCAAAGTCGGCGGGGTCGAAGGCTTTGCGCAGCCGCGCGGCATAGGAGGTGACGAGCACCTGGAGATAGTGCTCAACATCGTAGTCGCGGCGGTCGGCCACGGTTTCGCGTTGGGAAGGGGCATCAGGCGGGATATAGTGGTCAGGCCTGCTCTCAGCAAGTCGTCCATTTTCTTCAGGTAATTTATCCTCGACGGTGTTATCCGACGTTTCTGCCTCCCAACCGCCGCCGAGGGGGGCTTCTCCGGTTTCTTCGGGCAGCCAGACATAGCCACCTCCGCGAGCGCGGTAGAAGCGCACACGCTCACCAGGGTACCAGCGCGAACGGCGGGCAGCCAGCAGCGCTTCATATTGTGGCTCGGGGTGGGCCGCCCGGGCAGCCTGGTAGGATTCCGGGGTTTTTGAGAGGCGCACGCGAGCACCCAGGTCAGATACCGGAAGCGTACGGCTGCGCAAGGCGGCGACTGTTTCAAGATAGGCGTCACGCAGGCCGGGGACATTGTCGGTCATAGTACGGAGGAGCGCCTGGCGCAGAAAGCGTTCGCCAAAGGGTTCGGAACGGCTGGAACGGAGGGCGACGCCATGCACCACCAGTCGATCGCTATAGGTCAACAGGGCATAGTTTTTGACCTCGTGACTGAACATGGCGCGGTAGCGTCCTTCGTATTCGAGCCGGATTCCAGCAGGTAACTGCGCTCCAATCTCAGCGACGAGCCCACGTTCCTGCTCTTCCGCCCAGTCAGGAGGGACGGCAAAATACACGCCATCGGTGTCGGCTTCTATTAAGGCCATACCACGTTCGCGCAAGGCGTTGAGCACCTGGTCCAGCACTTCGCGGCCGCGTCGCGTCACTTCTCCTGCGGCGCGACTATCGGCAAAGAGGGCCATAGAGCCAGCGCCCATGTAGCCGTAGGCGGCGTTAATGAGGATCTTCATGGCGGCCTGGGTGGCATCGTGGGCATTGGCCTCGACCGAGCCTGGCAGGGCAGCGCGAGCAGCAGCTTTATGGGCAAGCCGCAGGTCGGTCAAGCGGCCGAGGATGCTCAACAAGACACCCAGCCGGTCACACGAAGGGCCGATCTGAAAGGTACGCATCAACGAGGGGTACAGGGAGGCAACGTCGGCTTTGACCACGTGCTCGGCAACACCTTCAGCAAGCAGGTAGGCAGCACCACCTTCGTGGAGACCCATCCCTGCATCCGGGGCAGCGGCCTGGGAAGGAAGCGCTGCCCCGGAGCGAAGGTAGGCGCGAACAAGGATGGGTTCGAGGATGCCCATAGCGGGGCCTGCCGAGGCCAGGCGCTCATAGCGGCGCGGGGCCATGCTGGCTAGCGCGAAAGGCGCTCCCAGCAAGCGACGTGACAGGCCATCGACTTCAGCTACGTCATCCAGGGCATAGCGGCGCACGAGATCAGGGTCCTGGCGATAGGTATCGAAGATGGCCGAGCCTTCGAGGTAGACGCGATCGGGTGAGGCCATGCCGAAGTAGCGAGCAACATCTTTCAGGCTATAGCTGGGCATATCGCGCACGACGAAATCATGACGGCGCACAGCATCCAGGGTATCGATCAACTCACGCCCGGCCAGAGTATAGCGCGTGCGGCGGCGGGCCAGAGGTCCCACTGCTAACGTTTCTTGCAGGCTTTCCAGCAGCGCCGGGCCTCCCTGCCGGCCCAGCGCCAGCGGTACGCCCAGGGCGGCAGCACGCTGTTCCAGGAAGGGGAGATCAAAGCCAAACAGGTTGTGGTTCTCGATGACATCGGGGTCGCGCTCGCGGATCAGCGTGCAGAGGTCGGTAATAAGACGGGCCTCATCCCCGGGTGTGGGTGCATCAAGGGTGGTGGCGAGCCCGCGATTATCGCGGATGGCAACCATGAAGATGCGCCCGCGATGCGGATCGAGGGAGGTAGTCTCGAGGTCGAATTGTAGGCGATGCAGGTCGTCGTAGGCGATGCCACGAAAATAGACGCGCCCGCTGGACATGAGATACTGTTCGACTGGACCAACGCGGTAGTACTCTTCTGGCAGTTCGTTGAGGTTAGGGATCTTCCGATCGAGCCGGCGCGAGGCACCGAGAAGCAGCGCGCGCTCGAGGGCACGTCCATCACGAGCGGAGAGCAGGTAACGATATGACCCGCCGGGACCATCCAATTCGCGATAGTTGACCATGGCGCTGCCAGGAGTGGCCGCGGGCAACAGGGCCGCTCCCAGGTGTGCGAGGTCCGCGAGGGAGGTGGTGAAGAGCCAGGGCCGAAAGCGCTCGGTGGAGCAGGTGATACGCTCACCATCGCGCCGCCAGATGATGGCGCGGCCTTCGCGATTGGCCCAGACGGAGACGATGCCGGGCAAGGGATCCCACCCGAATAACCACTCGTCTTCCCGGTGCGATGAAGAAGTAGCGTAGAAGGGTTCCATGTTTCTCCTGCTTAGACAGTAGAGCGTAGGCAAGAACATATGTTTGTATACAGTGTACCACGAAATGTGACCTTCATGCGAGTCAGCAGGGCATTACCTGTCCAGGGGACAGGACGACCGCAAGGGGCGCCCCATTGGAGTCAAGTTAAGGTGGATAGCAAGCGAACACACCCGGCATCGTCCGTAGGGGCGGGAGTGGTGTGGAGCGGCGTGGGGGCCTTTATGGCCGCCCGCCTTCCCCTGACGGTCGCCTGTGATCCAGCAGGATCGCACACCAGCAACGGGCGGCCATAAAGGCCCTCCCCCGCCTCTCATCGACTCCCGCCCCTACGGAATCGTGGACTGGCTTCTTCGTTGATACCTATTGGGCGACCGCATGGGTCGCCCCTATATAAGGAAGCATGTAAGCGGTCATCGCTTCTGGATACATGCAACCTTCTTCAAAGACATACCCTTCGTTTTCCCTGCTTTTGATATACCGATGGATTTCTTTTTCCTGGGACTCAAGGGTAGCAGAGTCCTTCTTATCTTGGGTCTGAGTTACGAGGGTAGCCTGCACAACGGACGTAACGCTTCGCTTTTGCCATGAGTAAGTACTCCCATGAAACTTGGGCAGTACTAGCGACTTTGCCTTTCTGTGTACACGCTTCTTTGTAACTGAGCAGGGGAGCAATTGTTGAGATGTATGATAAGCGCGTCCTCTTGTCTCCCAATTCCGTCTCAAAATCAACGTCTTCTTTTGGAGCGAATTGGCGGTTTTCAGACAGATGTTTTTGATAATGAACACAAGGTGTGCGCTTCGCTCTCGCTCCCTCTGTCTTCGCGTCTACCTACATGGAAGTAAGACGGGAGGTCAGCAAGCCAACCGTGTACGAGAGAAAAACCGCTCGCTTCTTGCAATTGGTGACTCGCTCAGGTACACTAGCTCCTGGCGACCTCTCTTTGCAAGGAGGTGGTCGTTTTGCTGTCACCTCCCGTGGTTGCGCTTCGTTTCGTGTACCGCTCATTCTGAAGCACCCGAACCTGTTGGCAGAGGTTCAGAAAGGCAGAACACTCATGCATGCACGCGTCATCTTTGCTCAGTTTCGGCCTGAGCAGACAGAGGAGATCATCCAGCTCTATCGTGAGTCTGTCGTGCGTGAGCATAAAAAGCAGCACGGCTCCAAAGGCACCATGGTGCTCATTGACCGCGCTAGTGGCAAGGGCATCTCGATGACCTTCTGGGAGACGAAAGCCGACTTACAGGCAAGCGATGAGGCAAGCCCCTACTATGAGGAACTGCGTGCCACATTCGCGCCCTACTGGACCGCACCGCAAGTCAGAGAAGTCTACGAAGTGACTCTTCAGGAGTAAACGCTCAGCACCAGACCACAGCCACAGCCACGACCGTGCGCAAAAAACGTGTTTGTGATACGACAAAAGTGTTCACGTGTCAACACGAGACCGCGCTGTGACGTGAGACCTGCTGTCACATCATGTCGTTTCACTTCCCGTCTGCTGGAGGCTGTCATCTGTAAAGTGTTTCACGTGTCATTAAAGGCTGAAGAGCCTCCTCAGCAGCCAGTTCTGGTATCATGAACGATGCAGAACTCCACACAAAGGAGCAACCCTATGGGCCATTTCCTCACGATCCAGGCGGATGAGGTGACTGCGGCTATTCAGAAGGGTCGGGTGCTTCTCGGCATTGCCTGCTATGTCGTGGCGTGGGTAGGTCGCCCAGACCCAAACCCGGCATTTATACCACTTCGTCGTTTGTATAGACCAGATACAGACGACTATCTCTACACGACTTCCCAGGCCGAAGCCGACAGCGCTGTCCAGCATGCCGGGTACGTGTTTGAGACTATTGCCTGTAACGTGTGGGACCCCAACCAGCCGTCTCCTAATCTCGTCCCACTCTTACGTCTCTACAACCCACAAACAGGGGAACATTACTACACGACTCAGGGAGAGACGACCCAGGGAGATATCCTTGCCAAACGACTGCAAGCTGGTTTCCAAACCGAAACGACTCCTGGCTTTGTGTTCGACCCGTATCACACAGTAGTTCCCGGATGGTGGACGGCAGTGCCATTCTACCGCCTCTCACGCATCGGGGCTAAACCGCCGCCGGTAGTGCCTTGGTGGAGCGGGGAGTTGATGTAGCGATCAATCCGCACATGAAACAACCAGGCATGTGCTGGCAGCCCGTGAATGCCAGCGCAGTGCTTGCTTCTGCGCATACGAATTCTTCATGCGGAGTGGAACGCAGTGGCGGGTTTTCTGACACCTTGAGCACGTATACGCAAGGCCTGGGGTGAGGTGTTGGCATGGAGGTTCACATGCATGTTTCAGTTTCACGAAACGCAATTGCTCCCAACATCGTGCTCAGGACAGTGGGATTTTTTGTTCAGACGGTCACGCTTGATTGACCAGACATGGAACCTGCCTAATGCTGCGTTCCTCATTGGCGCTATCATTCCTGCATGGGGAAACAGGTGTGTAGAGCATACCGCTTTGTCTCTTGACCTGGATTCAGCGTTTTATTCTTGCTATTGAGGAACGCAGCACTAAGGAGAAAGAGTATGGCAGATAACTACGAAGCGAACATGACCGTACCTGAGATGAAGCTGGAAAACGTGCCAGTACCGGTC